>JAEEGJ010016656.1_pt1 | contig 16810 bp, 15 predicted proteins | sample 8958761 | NCBI WGS metagenome assembly JAEEGJ01 (sample SAMN16246546, study PRJNA631951) | gut metagenome | biome: gut microbiome; feature: rumen; material: RS-attached | host: Bos | place: Iran: Karaj | collected 2018-10 | reverse complement strand
TAGAGGTAAAAACTGCCATGGAAAACCATGGCGTAATTGTTGACAAGCGCCAATATTTCCTAACCAATTATGAAACTAATGAGCGCAAGCCTATAACCGAGGAGCAATACAACAACTGGTGGAACGAATATCCAGTTGTAACCTACAGTCTTCCGCGCGTTGGCAAAGACATTACAGCAGTTATAAATAATCGTCCCGAAGGCAAGAAAGAAATTGTTGTAAAGTGGAATGGACTAAGATTTGATGTTCAGTAGTAATTATTATTACTACTTTTTCCATACATCTTCCTTGTCTGTAGCCTCGTCGTAGAAGCAGGGGCATTTTTCGTCGCCTGCACCCGACAATCCACCGGATGGCATACAGATAACATCACCATTTTCGTCATAAACTACAACAGGATAATCTGCACACGATGACGACTCGAACAAATAAACCTCTTTGCCTTGGTAATGGTATTTCTCAACAGATGTAAGGCAGTTGCCCTTTTGCTCCGTGATTAATTTTCGTATGGGTTTGGGTATTTGACGATTATTAGCGTTTTCGCACGAAACAAATGCCAACGCAAATACAACAACTGCTAATATAGGCTTCAAATTTTTTACCATTCCTCTTTGCTTATTTGTGTTGTCTTACCATTTTTCCAGCGTGCGTAATTTACAACAAATTCCACAGTATAATCGTCTTCAATCTTTGGTATGAGTACGCAATTTGTCGCTATACTAGCAACTCTATAATATGTACATTCCAAGGCATCTATTGTATAGATGTATTTCTTATTAGTGACATCTTTGGTTACATTTTTATTGTAAGATGTACGACCTCCTCCTAAAATTGGGTATCCTAAAATTGTGTATTTTGAAAAATCAATATTGTCGAATGTTGCTCCGTCGTCGAAACTTACTTTATAGCTGTTTTCTCCTTGCAATGATTCTTCATTTATAACCAATTCAGTAAAATACTCACCGGTTTTAGGGTCATTGATATTAAGTTTTGCATTTTCTATTATTATTCCCGAACTAGTGCTTGCTGGTAATTTTTTATCGCATTGGCAGTATTCGTGGCGTTCGCAACCAATTGTCATTACAAAGGCAATTGCAACCAAAGAGATTAACGATATTTTCATAATGTTGTGATATTTGATGTTGATTGATTTGTTGCAAATTTATATATAAAAGTCAAATATCAAAGCATAAAGTAAAAAAAACTTTATACTTTGTGTGGTGCGTTATTTTCTCTGCCACCATTTGCGTTTTGGCTCTTCTTCTGGAGGAAAGTCATCGTATTCATCTTCTTCTGGTTCTTCCTCCTTAATGAGAGTCTGCGGAATTAGCAGTTCGCGGATTTTGTCCCAACCGATGAACCCACCCACATTGCGGTCGTCGATATAGATGTCGGCAACAATCTTACGGCTCATGTACTTGGGGTTGAAAACCTCGTCGGGATGCTCATTGTTTACCGCGTAGAATGTAAGTCCGTGCTGTTTGCAGAACTCCACGGCTTCGTCGAGCAGTTCGCCATCGCGAACAGTCCACAGGATTAGTGTAAAACCATGGCGCTTCAGGTCTTTCAATGTCTCGAATGCTCCGTCTATCACGGTGCCTATCTCTGGATAGCGGTGGGTGACTATTGTTCCGTCAAAATCGACTGCTATAACAGGATTCATAAGCAATTAATAATTAACAATTGATAATTGACAATGGATAATTAGGGTTCTATTGGTAGATTTGTTGGCTTTATCATAAAAATCTTGCCGTTCTCCACTTCCTTGGTTTCATTTTGCGGTTCGATGGCAAGGCTGTCGGTGTCGAGATGCAAAATCTTGTTTACTATTGTCTTGTCGGGAAGAATAAGGGTTAGTGTATCGCCCATCTGCGAAAGAGACCAAGTTCCTTCGGTAGTATTTGTCTTTGTAGCATTTACATATTTGCCGTCTTCCCCGAAATAGTATGTAGTGTATTGCTTGGTCTCGTTCATCTTTTCGTAAACTTTCCTCAGCAATGGCTCGGGAAGCTGCTGACCGCCAATGTATAGAGAGTCGAGTTGCCATGTGCCTTCGATTAGCTTTGCCACCTTGTCGCTTTGCGCCGAGCACAAGCTGGCAATCAGCATAAATGGTAATAATATTATAAGGTATATTGCTTTCATGTCGATAAATTATGGTTCAATCCTATACAATGTATGTTCTATGTCCAAATCGGCAAGCATATTGGGCATACGGTCGTAGCTGGTGTCAGTAATGAAAATCTGACCAAACTCGTCGCTCGAAACCATCTGCGAGATAACCTTCACGCGCTTGGGGTCGAGCTTGTCGAAAATATCATCGAGAAGCAGAATTGGCTTTTGTCCGACCTTGCGCTGTATGTAGTCGAACTGCGCGAACTTGAGGCTGATAAGGTAGGTTTTCTGCTGTCCCTGCGAACCGCACTGCCGTATGCTGCTGTCGCCAAGGAGGAATGTGAAATCGTCGCGATGCGAACCGCCAGTGGTGTGGCTTGCTGCCCTGTCGCGGTCGCGGTGCGATGCAAGTAGCTGGTCGAAAGTCATTTCGTTGAGTTCCGAGTCGTAAATCAGCTTCACTTCTTCGCGTCCGCCCGAAATCTGCGCGTAGTATTTCTGGAATATAGGTATAATCTCATTGATGAACTGCTTGCGCTTTTCGTAAATCTTTGTTCCATAGTCGGCAAGTTGCATATCCCAGATTTCGAATTCGGCATCGTTCACCGAAAAACCGTCGTGAAGCTTGTGCAGCAAGGTGTTGCGATGCTCGAGTGCACGCTTGTACATTGCAAGGCTTTTCAAGTAAATGTTGTCGAACTGTGAAATTATTGAATCAACGAATTTGCGTCTTGTATCGCTGTCGAAAATCAAAATTGTGTCGGTTGGCGACGAGAAAACTATGGGTATCAGTCCGATATGGTCGGTAAGACGCTGGTATTCGGCTCCGTTGCGACGGAACGACTTGTGACGCTCATCCCTATGCAGTCCGCAGTAGATTTTTTCACTCTTGCCATCTATATCGTATTCACCCTGAACAACATAGAAATCCTCGGCGTTGCGTATGCACTGCCTGTCCTGCTGCGTGAAGTAGCTTTTGCACATCGAAAGGTGGTAGATGGCATCGAGGATATTGGTCTTGCCGACGCCATTGTCGCCAATTATGCAGTTGATATTGCTGCAGAACTGCAGTTCCTTTTCCTCAAAGCTCTTAAAGTTCACTATTGATATGTCTTTCAGAAACATGCTCATTGTTAACGCTTTAGTTCTTTTTTCAGGAATTGCCCTGTGTAACTTTCCTTGTGCTTTGCAATTTCCTCTGGCGTTCCGCAACAAAGTACGGTTCCGCCTTTTTCACCGCCTTCGGGTCCCATGTCGATAATCCAGTCGGCACACTTTATGACATCCATGTTGTGCTCGATGATAATCATGCTGTTGCCTTTGTCAACCAACGAGTTAAGCACCTTCATAAGCACCTGTATGTCTTCGAAGTGAAGTCCAGTTGTCGGTTCATCGAGTATGTATAAAGTCTTGCCAGTTTCGCGGCGCATTAGTTCCGTTGCAAGTTTTACGCGCTGTGCCTCGCCACCCGAAAGCGTTGTTGATGCCTGACCGAGAGTTATGTAGCCAAGTCCCACCTGTTGCAAGATAACTAGCTTCTTGTAAATCTGCGGAATGTTCTCAAAAAACTCAACAGCCATATTTATGGTCATATTCAAGACATCAGCTATCGATTTACCTTTGAACTTGACTTCGAGGGTTTCGCGGTTGTAGCGTTTGCCTCCACAAGTTTCGCAGGGAACATAAACATCGGGAAGGAAGTTCATCTCGATAGTTCGTACGCCTGCGCCCTTGCAGGTTTCGCAGCGTCCGCCAGCAATGTTGAACGAGAAGCGTCCCGACTTGTAGCCTCTGATTTTTGCCTCTGGCAATGCTGCAAAAAGGTCGCGAATTTCGGTGAAGAGTCCCGTGTAAGTCATTGGGTTGGAACGCGGTGTGCGTCCAATCGGTGACTGGTCAACAGCAATAATCTTGTTGATGTTCTCGATGCCTTCAATTTTTGTGTAAGGCAGCGGACTTGTTTCGGCACGGTAGAAATGCCTATTCAATATAGGTACGAGAGTGCCGTTTACAAGACTCGACTTTCCACTTCCCGAAACGCCTGTCACACAAACCATTATGCCAGTAGGGAAACTTACATCAACATTCTTAAGGTTGTTGCCTGTTGCACCTATTAATTTAACGCATTTGTCCTTGTCGAACGGACGGCGTTCCTTCGGCACTTTTATTTTCAACGAACCACTGATGTACTTGGCTGTAAGTGTGTCGGCTGTTTGCATTTCTTCGGGCGTGCCAGCAAAGACAAGGTGTCCGCCCTTGCGACCAGCACCAGGACCAATGTCCACTATGTAGTCGGCATTTTCAATCATATCGCGGTCGTGTTCGACGACAATTACAGAGTTGCCACGGTCGCGCAGTTCCTTGAGCGAATGTATGAGTTTCTGGTTGTCGCGCTGATGAAGACCAATGCTGGGCTCATCGAGGATGTAAAGAACATTCACGAGGCGCGAACCAATCTGTGTTGCCAACCTAATGCGTTGCAATTCACCGCCCGAAAGACTTTCGGCCGGACGGTTGAGCGAAAGATAATCAAGTCCTACATCGAGCAAAAATTTGAGCCTTGTCTTAACTTCCTTCACAATCTCGTGGGCTATTTTTTGCTCCTTTTCCGAAAGTTCGGCATTGTGGTTGTCGAAGAAATTGTAAAGTTCGGGCAAATCCATGCTGGCAAGTTCAGCAATGTTCTTGCCTGCAAACCTAAAACACAAAGCCTCGCGGTTGAGCCTTGCTCCGCCGCACTTGGGGCAGGTTACATATTTTGTAAACTTGGCGTTCTCCTTGTCCGAATCGTCGTCGCTACTGCTGTGCTTCATGCGGTTTATCACGCCGTCGAAGGTGACGATGTAGTTGGAATCTTCGCCAAGCGGGGTATGTCTGAGGTTGAGGTTTCCGTTGTAGCCGTAAAGGATAGTGTCGAGAATATCTTCGGGCAAATCCTTGATAGGCGTTTTCATCGAAAACTCAAGTTTTTCGGCAAGAGCGTCGAGTGTCCAGAACAGAACGGATTCCTTGCGTTTGCCGATGGTGGTTATTGCGCCTTCGTTTATCGAAAGATCACGGTTTGGAATAAGTTTTTCTAAGTCGACATCGATGATAGTTCCAAGTCCATTGCACTTCGGGCAGGCTCCCTGCGGCGAGTTGAACGAAAACGAATGAGGAGCAGGTTCCTTGTACGAAATTCCGCTCGTGGGACACATCAGGAAACGGCTGTAGAACGACGGCTTGTCGGAACCTTTTTCCAAAACCATCGTGATTCCCTTGCCAAGTTGCATGGCAAGTTCGATGGCCTTGCGCAGACGCTGGCTGTCGTCGTCGCTTTTTATTGTGAGCTTATCGACAACAACTTCAATGAAATGGTTCTTGTAGCGGTCGAGCTTGAGATTGTATTCCACTTCGGTGATTTCGCCGTCGATGCGGGCGGTCATATAGCCGCGGCGACGAATATTCTCGAAAAGTTCCTTGTAGTGACCTTTTCGTCCATTTACAAGCGGTGCGAGAACATAAATCGACTTTCCGTTGAACTTTTCGGTTATGATGTCAACTATCTGGTTGTCGCTGTATTTCACCATTTTCTCGCCAGTGACATAGGAATATGCCGTTGACGCGCGTGCAAAAAGCAGACGCAGGTAGTCGTAAATTTCGGTTATTGTGCCGACCGTGGAACGCGGATTCTTTACGGTAGTCTTCTGCTCGATGGCGATTACGGGGCTAAGTCCTGTAATCTGGTCAACATCAGGGCGTTCCATACTACCGATAAACTGTCGCGCGTATGCCGAAAATGTTTCCATGTAACGGCGTTGCCCTTCGGCGTATATTGTATCGAAGGCAAGCGACGACTTTCCGCAACCGCTCAATCCAGTGACAACGGTCAACTTATGCTGCGGAATGTCAACATCAAGGTTCTTGAGGTTGTGAATCCTTGCGCCCCTGACTTCAATCTTCTCATCTTCATTCTTCATCACTTAGTAGTTTTGCAGGGTCTTATGCCTTTCTTCGGCAGTTCAATCTCAAATTCCCGTCTCGACTGGTTAGGCAGCGTATTGGTTCGAAGCCACGGATTGAAATGCTTGAGCATCTTGAGGTTAGTGCCGTTGTCGATAGCGAACTGAGTGAGGTCGGTTATTGTAGTATCAACCTTTATTGTGTAAGTTTCAATTTCGTCGTACAAATCCTTTTCGTCAAGGTTAAAACCGTAGGTGCTAGGATTTTCCATTACCAGCTTGAGCGCAATGATACGATAGACATATCTTGCGGTTTCGGAATTAAGAAGCAAATCCCAGTAGTTGTCAACCTTTTGGCTTTCGATGCTTTTGCTCACGCCGCCCATTCCCATGTTGTACGAAGCAGCAACCAATGTCCAGCTTTTGAACTTTTTGTATGCATCCTTGAAATATTTGCATGCGGCAACTACCGACTTGTGGTGGTTGTAGCGTTCGTCGATGTTGGTGTCGATGCGCAGACCGTACTCGTTTGCTGCCGACTTCATGAACTGCCAGAAGCCAGTTGCACCGGCAGGACTAACCACATTGCTAAGTCCGCTTTCGGCAACGCAGAGGTACTTGAGGTCGTCGGGAATGTTGTTTTCCTTCAAAACTTTTTCGATTTCAGGGAAATAGCGTTTTGCCTTCTTAAGATATGTTATTGTTGCCGAATGGCGGTACATATTCACGACAAGCTCATAGTCAAGCGCTTCGTAAACATCGAATTTTTCGAGAGGAACACGCTCTCCGCAGAAAATAATCTCGTCAGGAATATATGGTTGCGATGAGGTCGGTGATTGTGGAATTTCCTTTTTTTGTTCGTCCTGTTTAGTCGAGTCATCGTCTGCTTTTAGCGACAGAAGTCCGAATGTGAGCAAAACTCCAGTTGCTACACCGAGAGTAATAAATAGAGGTATCTTGATTTTGTCTGTCATTTCTGTTTTGTAACTTTTGTGTTTATGTACAGCAGTGCAAAAATTACCACTGGGTAAATTGCGAAACTATATACTATTCCATAGCTTAAATCAGGGACATATATGAGCATCTGAGCAAGACCGACACCGATAAGGTTAATTGCAATAAGTACAGCAGCAACCTTACGGGTTGTTAGTCCGCGATAGTATAGGTAGTGCGTTGTGTGGTCGCGTCCGCCTACGAATGGCGAGTGGCCTTTTAGCAACCTGTTGATTGTTACAGTTGTAGTATCTGAAAGCGGAACAATGAATGCCAATGCAACCATTATGAATTGTTTGGCGTTGAATGCGTAATTCATTTCTCCGGTTAGCTGCATTCCGTTCCAGAAGTATTTTATTCCTATGTAGGCGAGTAATATTCCGAGGAATTGGCTACCGTTGTCGCCCATATACATTTTTGCTGGTGCCCAATTGTAAACAAGGAATCCAAGTAATGCCCCACTTACAGTAAGCATTATCATGGTATCTAGGTTAATCGTGCCTGAAATAATCTGCAATATTGCGCATGGAAGTATGATGGTAAGGCTTATGGAACTTGTGATAGCATCCATATTGTCGAGCATGTTTATTGAGTTCATTATTCCAACAACCCAGAAAACTGTAATAGTGTAGTTTATCCATTCAATTGGAGAAATCTCAATAACAACGCCTGTCTTTATAAGTACAAATGCGCAAACAAACTGCACGATAAACTTGAACAGAGGAGGAGTGTTTAGCAGGTCGTCTGCAAGTCCCATGAAGAACGAAATGCCAACAGTAATCATAAGTGCTATGAAAGTGTTGGTGTCATCCTGGGTATTCAGAGGAGAAAAAAAGTATATCAGACTGCATAATAGGAACACGGAATAAAACAATATGCCTCCGTATATGGGTTTGCTCTGAGAACTGAACCTTTCTGTATTGCCATTTGACTTCTTTGTAAGGAAATTGAATGTCCCCTTTATAAAAAATGAACCTAGTAGTGCAGAAAATGCCGTTGCCAATAGTGCGCTAGCCAATAAAATCCATTCCATATTCTAATTCTTTTTCTTACCAAACACTCTTTTGAAGAATCCTGTTTTTTCTTTCTTTCCGTTTCCATCGTCATCCTCGTCGGTGCTATAACCATATCCGTATCCATAGCTATATCCGTGACCATAACCATAGCCGTATTTTCCATAATGGGAGTAACCATACTTGTTGTACCCGTATGAAGAATGCTTGCTAACCGGCAGACCGTTGAGTATCATGGAAATATTCTTTATGTTGTGTTCTTCCTTTATTCCGTTTATGTATTCGATGTAACCTTTTACGCTAATGCCAGAACGCATGATGTAGAAGAAATTGTCGGCATATTTCGATAGTGTTATTGCATCGTGAATTATGCCAAGTGGCGGAGTATCAAGGATTACGATGTCGTATTCGTTTCGTACTTCAGCTATGAATGTGTCCATGTTCTTGCCGATGAGAAGTTCTGCTGCGATTGGCGTAACAGGACCGCTTGTAAGTACATCCAAGTTATCAAGGACATTTTTGTGCAGGCATTCCTGCCATGTCTTACGGTTAGTAAGTGCAGTTGAAACTCCTAGTTCGTTGTCGAGGTCAAGGCATTTTTCGAGACGAGGTTTGCGAAGGTCAAAGTCGACAAGCAAAACCTTTTTGCCAGACATGGCGTAAATATCGGCAGTATTTATTGCAATGAATGTTTTTCCTTCGCCAGGAACTGTGGATGTAGTTATAATTACCCTACAGTTGGATTCAAGAGGGAAATAGTCTAGGTTTGTTCTTATTTTACGGAAGTTTTCGGTTATATGCGAGCGGGCGTTCTTGTGTACTACGGCCTGTGAAAACTCGTTCTTATGTCTACTCGTTACTACTTCGCCAATAACAGGTATGTCTGTGAATTTGCTTATGTCGCTGCTGGTCAGAATCTTATTGTAGAACAAATATCTTGCGAGCAGGAACAAGATTGAAAGCACCAGAGCCAGAATTATTGCCATTGTCAAGGTCTTTGGAAGTAATGGAGCTATTGGTGCACCAGGAACACTAGCTTTCTCGAGTACAAGGTTAGTGCTCACGTATCCAGACTGTGATATGAGTATTTCTGCCTTTTTATTTAGGAGCTGTGTGTAATATGCTTCGTTTATCGAATATATTCTCTGTAATTTTGAATATTCAAGTTCATCATAACTGGTCTTTTCGAGTATTCCATTGCGGATGTTTTCAACTTTTTTCTCACAGTCGTTTTTTTGTTTGCCGAGTCGCACTATAGTGCTACCTATAAAGTCAATTATAGTTTCTTTTTTAGATTCTATTTGTTTGTCAATGACAACAATCTTATGGTTGTTCTCGGTGACTTCGAACAGCATTGATTCGCGCTTCGAAATAAGATCTTGTAGTGATTTTAACATTGAAGAAAGGAAGGCGTTTGACGATTGACCAGACATTAGTGCCATCATTTCGTACATATTTATGTCGGGATTGCTGTTTACTTGTTCCTTTACTTCGTTTAAAGTTTCTATTTCATAGTCTATTTCGGCAATTCTTTGTTCAATGTTTGCAATTTTGGTTTCAGCGAGGCTATTCTTGCGTGACTTTACATCTTCGTTAGTTATGCCATTGGCTATTCTGAACTGCTGCAACTGGTTTTCAATTGTAGAAAGTTCATCAACCATATTGTCCATCTGTTCGTCTATGTATGCAATGGTAGCCATAGAACTTTCACGGCTTTTCATTACATCAAATTCAATAAACTGCTCTGCAATTGCATTAACGATATCAGCCGACTTCTTTGCGTTGAAGCATTCGTAGGTAATTTTTATTGTTCCTGCATCATTGTTCAGTGTTTCAATGAGAAGTCCCTTTGATACCTCTCGCAAAATATGTCTTTCGCTGTTTATTATGAAATAATATTTGTCCGTTATGCTGTTCTTTTCGGTATACGATGGCGATGAAAGAGTTAGTGTCACACCGTCTTGTATTTTTGTCGGTTTGTTGAATGGCACATTGTGTTTCGGACCGTCTTTTCCAATTGAAATGTCGTAAGACTTGCCATCTTTGTTTATTTCGTAGTATATAGGTTTGTCGTATAATCCGCCTTCTGTGAATTCGTATTCTACCTTGAATGGCATTGAACCGTAATTTTCGGTGTATAGGAAAGCTCCTTCTGTGTAATAGCTTACACTTAGAGGTAAATTTTTTATTACAGTTTTTAAGAATTCTTCAGACCGCAAAATTTCTAGTGTTGGATCCATTCTTACACCGGAACTTAGTCCTAGAATTTCCCGTGTTTTGTTTTCTTTTTTTATCTGGATTACGGAATATGAACTGTATGTAGGCTGTGTGTAACGAAAATACAGGTAACCTACACTTATTGCAATAACAAAGAATATTATGACAAATATCAAGTTCTTTCTCAATACAGTGAGAAAGGTTTCGAGTTCAAAGTCCTGATTCAGGGTTGGTATCTTTTCTTTTTTCTTCATCGTTTATTGTTTAGTAAAATAGCCTTTGACTGTAACAATAACTCCATATACAGACATCAATGTGGTTACTAGCGTAAGATATGGGGAAATCTCACGTAGTACCCTTGTCACATATTGCGGACGACTTTCCACATATATTATATCGTTGGCTTCGAGCATAATGTTTGTGCCATCAAGAGTCTCAAGCGACGACACATTCCAATAATAAATCTTTGGCTTGTCGGTAAGGTTTCCGCGTATGAGCTTGATTCTATATGCACGGCTGATTTCTGTAAGTCCACCACAGGCTGCTATCGCATCTATAAGCGTAAACTGATTGTTGGTCATAGCAACAGTCTGCACTCTTGAGCCACCATTCATAAATACCGTAACCTTACGGTTGTTTACATTTAAAAGTACGAACGGGTCGAGGAAATATTCGGAATAAAGCATTTCTAGAGTATCCTCTGCTTCCCTGATGGTCTTTCCGCTAATGTCGATTCGTCCAAGCACAGGCAATTTTACTTTCCCGTCAAATTCTACAGGGAATCCTCCACCGCCAGAATTAGAATTTGTATTGAAGTTAGATGTTCCTCCTGTCGTTCCACCTCCGAATCCAAAATATGCCTGCCCGTTGTTATTCAGCACCCTGATATTCAGTCTATCATTAGGTTGAATTCTGTATTCTATTTCAGAAGGTTCTTGCTCGGACACTTCGTAGTCCTTGCTATTTCGCAACATTTCGTATGGTCTTATCGATCTGCACGAACTTAACATTGCTACTATCGCTATGATTACTAATACTATATATTTTCTTTTCATCTATGAAATCAAATTAAGACCGCAAAGATACAAAATATATACTTATAATAATAACAAATTTTTACAATGGATATTAGTTTGTACAAAATCTTGTTCGCTACTATGCTGATGCAAAATTTGCATCTCAACACGAATTTGTGATGTTCAAAATCAAGAATCTGACTTTGTTTACCCTAGAGCTGCGAACTGTCCTGTGAGTCCCATTGCCACATAGTAGCCTATATATAGGAGCAGGAGCATTATCCCTTCTATGCGGACGATTTCTGTTTTGCCTTTTATTGGAAATACGGTAATGCCTAGCAGTAAAAGTGAAGCAAGTAGGAACCATACATCGAAACTTAATATGTTGGCTTCGGCTTCGAGTGGAGTTACGCATGATGTAAGTCCAATTATCATGCAGATATTGAATATGTTGGAGCCTATGATATTGCCCACAGAAATGTCGAGTTCCTTCTTTATAGCGGCAACTATTGAAGTTGTCAGTTCTGGTAACGATGTTCCAATTGCTACGACCGTAACTGCGATAACCCTGTCGCTTACACCTATCGACCTGGCTATGTTTTCGGCACCATAAACTAAAAGTTCTGAACCGGCGATAAGTCCAGCACAACTGATGATTACAATTAGGAACGACAGCCAGATATTATGCTTTTTTTCGGGCTCAGCATCAGGTTCTTCCGATGGAGGTTCCTTTTTTGCAGACCTGAATGTCAGGTACATATACAATATCATTATGAGTAGCAGAAAAATGCCTTCGAGCAGATTTATCTCACTGTCGATGAGCGCAAAAGCGAAAATCAAAGTCGCTGCTAGAAGTATCATAAGATCACGTCGTATCACTGCCCGCGAAATTGGCAGGGTAATGATAATGGCAGTGATTCCAAGTATTAGACAAATGTTGGCGATGTTGCTTCCCACAACATTTCCTATCGATATATTGGCGGAACCATCGAGAGCTGCGCTGAGGCTTACACATAGTTCGGGTAACGATGTGCCCATCGACACAATTGTAACTCCTATTATAAGTTTCGATACGTTAAAATATTCTGCTACCCAGACGCTACTTTTCACTACCCAATCGCCTGCATATACGAGTAATGCAATGCCAGCAACAAGTGCCACATAGAAAAACGGTTCTGACGATAATATGTTCAGTATACTGTCCATTTAATTTTGCAAAAATAATCATATTTGTTGAATGCAAGAATTTGTTTCGTTTGATTTTGTATTTTTGCACTTGAAATCTTGTGTATATGACAACGGTTGTATTTATGCAGACTGTCCATGCCGCCGATGATGAGCGCGTGTGGTATCATCAGGTAGCGAGCCTGCGAAAGTGGGATTGCCGTGTGGTGGTGGTGGCACCGTTTGCCACGCACATATCTGACTCTGATGTTATCCTGTATTCTCCGCAAGATTTTTCCCGTTTTCAACTAATGCGTCATTTGTCAGATATATTGTCTCGGCTTCATCCTGATGTTGTAGTTTGCGATACTCCGATGGCCTTGCGCGGTGCCAAAATCTATTGTCGAAAGCATAAAGGTAACTGTCGTGTCCTATACGATGTCACTGAATGGTATCCCTCAAAGAAAAATCTTCGCGGTCTTTCTGGTCTCCGAAGATTTTTCAAGAGATTGATACTTAATATGTTCAACTTATGTATGTGTCGTTATTCGGATGGTTTTATTTTTGGCGAGATTGACAAGGCATTGCCGATTATGAAACGTTTTCATGAAAAGAAATATGTTTTCGTGTCGTATTATCCTGACTTGCAATATGTTCAGATGACCAAGCCCTCTGCTATCAATCAGGAGGTTCGCTTGTTTTATAGTGGCAATCTTACTGCCGAGAAGGGTTTTCCTCGTGTTGTGGAGGTGGCCAAACGTCTCGCTATCCAAAATCCTGCACAACGGATTGTGTTGAATGTGGTTTCAAATGATGAGTTTGAGTGTGATCTTCCAGAAAATATGACGCTTAACCTGATGCCATTTTTGCCATTCAAGCAGTTCTGCGAAGTGGCTGCGCAAAATGACATATTTTTGGATCTTCGCGATGATGACGAAGAAAATACACGTTGTTTGCCAATCAAGCTTTTTTATTACATGGCTATGGGGCGTCCTGTAATCTATTCCAATCTGGCTGCTATTCGGAAAGGTTGTCCGGAAATTGATAAGTTTGGACTATTGGTTTCGCCGGATGATATAGATGCAGTTGTGGACAGAGTGGTTGAATACCTACACGATGGAAATATGTATCTGAGGCATTGTGCACAGGCGCGTGAACTGTCCGAGCAAAAATACAACTGGAAGGCAATAGAAGGCGATTTTGTCCGTTTTATCTTGCAAAATGAGTACGATTAATCTGAAAACAAATATTATTGAAACCATATTGAGCAAATCTCTAATTTTGTTGCTCAATTTTGCAGTGATAGTACTTACCACGCAGTTGTGGGGCGCAGATGGACGTGGTGCGGTGGCTCTTTTTGTGGCTGACCTAGGTTTGATTTCCATTTTTGCCAATGTGTTTACAGGCAGCAGTGTCTCGTATTTTTTTTCTCGCTTAGGCACATCAAAATTGGCTACGGCGGCGTATTTGTGGTCGTTCCTTGTCGCGGCGGTAGGTGCTGTTGTGCTGTTGTTAACTGGTCAGACAAGCACAGCTCCGTTTCTCTTTGCGGCTGCTTCTCTGATGGGACTGATAGCCTTTCACAACTCGCTTTTTGTCGGTGGACAGAAAATCGGACATTATAACCTGGTGACGGTTTTGCAACCTGCATTGTTGCTGCTTTGCATGTTCGTAATATATTTGATTTGGCCACAGATAGGTTTTTATGCCTATTTTTTCGGGCAGGTGGTGTCGTTGCTGCTAATGCTATTGGTGTGCCGTGTGTTGCGTAGGAAAATTGGCGTGGCGCTGAAATGGGATTTTGACCGCAACTGTAACCGTCAGATGCTTTCCTTTGGATGGAAAACCGAACTTAGCAGTCTTTTGCAGTTTTTCAACTACAGGCTTACATATTATATGCTAGACTACATCATAGGTCGCGGTTCCGTGGGCGTTTTCTCTATTGGGGTTACGGCTGCGGAGGCAATATGGATTGTAAGCCGTAGTATGTCTATGGTGCAGTTTTCCAATGTGTTAAAGCAAGGCGATACGCAGCAGTCGAGGCGTGAGACTATGACATTGGCATTGACCAGCCTTGGTGTGTCGGCCTTGTGCGTTGGAGTTGTTCTGTTGGTGCCACAATCCGTTTTCCAGTGGGTATTCGGTTCCGAATTTGGTGGGGTGAAACAAGTTTTGCTGTTGCTTGCACCGGGAATTCTTGCTATTGCATTCTCAAATGTCATTGGTAACTATTTTTCCGCAATCCGTAATCTGAACATATTGATTATAAAGTCGGCGGCAGGATTGGTCGTAACATTCGCGCTAGCATTCTGGCTTATTCCAGCAATGGATATTAGCGGAGCTTGCATAGTTAACTCATGTTCGTATCTGGTTTCGTCTATAGTGCTGGTCGTTTTTTTTGCAAAGCATAAAGGAAAGTTGAAAGGCGAAACCCACAATGAAGTAAAAGTTGACAATGAATAATCGTAAATCTAAAATCGTCAATCGAAATTCCCTTTATCTTGGTACATTTGCAATAATCACATAAATATTGTTTACAAACATATTTACTGCGATTGCGAGCAAAATAACGCCGAAAAATTTTCGGATGATGAAAATAAGGTTTGCGCCGAGCAGATTTTTAACCTTGTCGAGCAGACGGATTACAAAATAGTCGAGTATTATGTTTAGAAGCAGACCGATGAGGATGTTCACTACTGCGTATTCAGCGCGAAGCGAAAGCAGTGCTGTCAGTGCGCCGGGACCGGCAATGAGCGGAAACGCCACGGGGACAATGCTTGCACCGCTTCCAATATTTTCGTTCTTGATGATTTCGCGACCAAGTATCATTTCCACCGCCAGAACGAACAATACGAATGCTCCCGCTACAGCAAAGGATGCCGTATCGATGCCGAAAAGATTCAGCAAGGCATCGCCGGCGAAGAAAAACAAAAGGAAAAGACCGAGTGCTGTAAGACATGCTTGCAAGCCCTTTATCGGTTTTCCTTGTTCTTTCAGACTCAAGAAAATAGGTATCGAACCTAAAATGTCGATGATTGCAAACATTACAATGAAGGAACTGAATACCTCTATAAAATCAAATTGTCCGAAAAACTGTCCGATAAATTCCATGGTTAATTGATGTAGAGTTTGGTTTTATCGTTTCAAATCACGGCGATTCTTGCCAATATACATAAAGTACAATACTAGGTCGAATGAAACTAGAACTGCATTGAAGACATAAAGCCATATTACGATGTCGTTACTGTACAGTGACTTATGAATAATGCCGAAAATGTACCCCAATATTATCAGTGACATAAAAAGCGGACTTTTACCGATTACCACTTTGGTGCGCAATGATTTTGCGATTGAAACTGGCCAGCTTACTGCAAAACATAGCAGAAAAAGTACTTCCCAAATGCTGAAATTTGCCATAGTTTAATTAATTTTTTATTCTTTATATAACATTGTTTTTACAAATATAATGATAATGTGGTCCGAATCGTTTGAAGGCAGCTTCTTCAAGTTCTTCTTGAAACTTAGGATTGGCGATTGAAATTATTAGTTTCGCCCTTTCCTGAAGCGAGCGTCCGTAGAGGTTTACTGCTCCATATTCGGTTATGAACCAGTGTATATGGTTTCGTGTGGTAACTGCGCCCGAGCCGAGGTCGAGGGCGGGAACAATCTTGCTGATTCCCTTGCGAGTGGTTGTCGGCATTGCAATGATTGCTTTTCCGCCTTTGGCACGGGTAGAACCGTATACAAAGTCAATCTGACCGCCTACGCCCGAATATATCTTGTCGCCAAGCGAATCGGCGCACACCTGTCCCGACAAGTCAACCTGAATGGCCGAATTGATTGATGTCATTTTCGGTTGCTGTGCTATGATGAATGGGTCGTTGGTGTACTCAACATCTTTCATAAGTACCTGTGGATTGCTGTCGATGAAGTTGTATATTTTTTGAGAACCCATTACGAATGTCGAAACAATTTTGCCCTTGTCGAGTCGCTTTTTTGCGCCAGTGATTATACCTTTCTTTATCAGTGGAAGTATTCCATCGGAGAACATTTCGGTGTGGATGCCAATGTCCTTGTGGTTGCCGAGGCATGAAAGTATTGCGTTTGGAATGGAGCCGATACCCATTTGCAGACAAGCGCCGTCTTCAATCAGTTCGGCGCAGTAGCGACCAATTGTGCGTTCTATTTCGGTTGGCTTTGCGAATTCGACTGTGATTAGAGGGCTGTCGTCTTCCACAAAATAGTCGATATTGCTTATATGTATCTGCGAATCACCAAGCGAGCGTGGCACATTCTTGTTTACTACTGCGATGGTAAACTCTGCGGTTTCGATTGCAGCAAGTGTAGCATC
>JAEEGJ010016655.1_pt1 | contig 16810 bp, 11 predicted proteins | sample 8958761 | NCBI WGS metagenome assembly JAEEGJ01 (sample SAMN16246546, study PRJNA631951) | gut metagenome | biome: gut microbiome; feature: rumen; material: RS-attached | host: Bos | place: Iran: Karaj | collected 2018-10 | reverse complement strand
ATGATGTCCGGATCCTGACGCAGAATCGAACGAAGCGCAGAAGCGAAGGTAAGTCCCGCTTTGTCATTGGTCTGAACCTGATTGATACCCGGAATATTAGCCTCGACAGGGTCCTCAACAGTGATAATATTAACTGTTTCTTTATTAAGTTCATTAAGAACGGTATAACATGTTGTAGATTTACCAGAACCGGTAGGTCCGGTAACTAAGATAATACCATGTGGGTTATGAGTAATACCATCAAGTCTCTTCTCATCTTCAGGAGAAAGACCTAAGTATTTCTTTTCTTTAGTAAGACCTTTTTTCTTAGTAAGACGCATAACCGTCTTCTCACCGTATACTGTAGGAAGTATACTAACACGGACGTCGAACTCTTCTCCGTCTACATCAAGAGTAAGACGACCATCCTGAGGTTTTCTCTTCTCAGAAATATCAAGTCCGGAAATAATCTTAATACGGGCAACCATAGCAGATAACACATTGGTATTATATTCCATTGCTATCTTAAGTACACCGTCGACTCTGTATCTTACTCTAACGCTTCTTTCCATTGGTTCGATATGGATATCGGAAGATCCCATACGAACTGCTTCCTGAAGCATTGTTCTAACAATCTTAACGATAGGAGAATCGCTTACTGAAGCATCTTCTTCCTGTTCCTCATCAAGATCAAATTCGTTGGCATGCTCAGCTTCGAACTGCTCAGCAGCTTCCATAGCCTGCTTCTTACCAAAGAACTTATCTAACTGAATATTAATCTGTGTTGCACTACAATAATACGGAGCAACATCATAACCTGTAACTAAGTTAACGTCATCGATTGCTGCCAGGTTAAGAGGATCAGCCATAGCAACCTTTAACTTGGTATAATCTTCTTCATCATATCCAATAGGGATAAGAACATCCCTACGCATGATAGTCTCACCGACTAACTGAATTAAATCATCATCAAATTTTACATCTTTGAGATTTATAGGCTGGACACCTAACTTATCACAAATAACTTCACCGAACTGATCTTCAGTGATAAATCCAAGTGAAATAAGAACTTCACCTAATTTACCTTTTTGTTTCTGCTGCTCTTCAAGAGCCTGTGATAACTGATCTTCAGTGATATAACCTTTGTGAACAAGTAAGTCACCTATACGGATTCTGTTACTAAAAATAGCCATTTTTCCCAATAACTCCCATTCAAACATAGATATATAGGCATAGATTTACCCTATACATTTTTATATTATACAAAAGTTTCTAAAAGAAATAAACCATTTTTTATAATTTTTTTAAATTTTTAGAAACAAACTGTACTCTAAACATACTATCCATAACTTCGTCTAGACGTACAAGTAACGATATACTTTGATTTCTTGAGACTTTTTCTAATCTGCAAATATATGGTATATTGCAATATATTTGTCAAATTTTATTGATTATTTACAATGTTTTTGTTATTATAATTCATAAGAAACGAGTTTTATCACTGGGTAGGGTTTTCGACCTGACAAGAACTGCTTGTTTCTTTTTTTATTTCTAATATATCATACAAGTATTTTTTACCACTTGAAGCATGCCTTATTAATAGTCTTGCTTTAAAAACGTTATATCTTTCAATTATTAGACCAGCCTATAGTATCCCATCTTATTTTCAACAATTCCCTCTATTTCCAGACCACTTAATACATTAATAACATCAACGAAATTGCATTCCACACCTGCATTCTCTACTTTAGCAGCTATTTCGGCGACTGTCTGGGAATTGGTATCAAGGACATACTTCACTGCTTCTTCGAGATTCTTAAATGTTTTAGATTCACTTTCAGATTCTTCGTTCTCTATATCTTCTATCGCTTCATAATCTATCTTCTTTAGCTTATTTCTTTCTAATATAAACTTCTCCAAGGTTGCTTCCTTATAAGTAAGCCTCCTGTCCTCGAATGTTTCTTTAATATTTCTTGCAAGTTCATAAGGATCAACTGCAAAACCGGCTCCATCTTTAAGTAAATTGTTGCAGCCTTCACTTAGTCCATCTGTTATTCTACCTGGGACTGCATATACATCCCTGCCCTGTTCCAAAGCCTGGCATACTGTAATATAGCTTCCGCTTCTCTTTCTTGCTTCAACAACCAAAAGAGCATCACTTAAGCCACTTATAATCCTATTCCTTGCCGGGAAGAATCTGTTACATGGTGGTACTCCAAGATGATATTCACTTATTATGCCTCCGTTTATCTGCATCTTTTTATAAGATTCAATATTCTCCTTGGGATAACATATATCAACACCATTACCTAATATTCCATAAGTCTTTCCTCCTGCATCAAGCGCTCCTTTATGAGATATTCCATCTATTCCATTAGCAAGCCCGCTTATTATCTGAATGCCTTCACGAGCCAAAGTATAAGCAAACTTATGCGCTGTTTCGCTGCCGTAAGACGAGCAGGTTCTTGCTCCTACTATTCCAACTGTTGGCATATTCTCATCAGGTAAACTTCCTATATAATTAAGACAATATGGTGGATCTTGTATTGTTAATAATCTTCTTGGGTATTTCTCATCCCATATAGGAACAACCTTATATTTACTGTCATTCTTTTCTAAGTTTTTATAGCATTTCATCATTTCAGTGCACATATTCTTAATCATCTGCCTGTGAATGCTAATTCCTTTTGTTCCATTTGTAACTAGTCTTTTCAATTCTTCATCTGATAATTCAATAATGCTTTCTTCGTCATACCCGGCTTCATACATCGCAAATATTGATTTTGCTCCAAAGCCATCCAGATTATTGTATAAATAACTTAATATTCCTCTTTTAATACTTTTTGCATCTTCAGTTGTTATGTCAACCGATACCAACCCGGACATATAATTCTCATATCCATTTCTAAGACTTTGCATACTATCCCATTTATTTGTAAACTCTTTTACTGCCATATCTGCCCTCCTAATAATTCCATCTGTAACTTAATGCTTCATTTATCGATTCTTTATCTATAATCTCTTTACCATCTAAATCTGCTATAGTTCTTGCAACCTTAAGTGTCTTATGATAAGACCTGGCACTTAGCCTAAGCCTGTCGTATACCTTATCGAGATAAGCCATTCCTTCACTATCTACAATGCAGTATTTCTCTACATCCTTACCCTGAACTTCTGAATTAAACTTATATCCGGTATCTTTATACCTTTCTTTTTGAACAGACCTTGCTTTCTCAATTGAAACAAGCATATCTGCGCTGCTTTCCGTTTTCTTACCCTTTAATTTATGCGGTTTAACAGCAAGAGCCGTTGCACATATATCAATTCTGTCAACAAACGGTCCGGATATCTTCGATAGATACTTGCTTATCTGTGCTTCAGAGCATCTGCACTTGGAACTGTCAGGATAATACCCACATGGACACGGATTCATTGCCCCAATTAGCATAAAGTTCGCAGGATAAGTATAATTACCTGCAACTCTTGATATTGTCACCTCTTTATCTTCAAGCGGCTGACGAAGTGCCTCTATTGCTGTTCTTCCAAAATGTGGCAATTCATCTAAGAACAACACGCCTCTATGCGATAAAGAAATAACTCCTGGTTTAGGGTTTGTTCCACCACCGGTTAAAGCATTATCTGATACAGTATGATGAGGAGCCATGTAAGGCCTGTATATAATAAGTGGATTCTCTGCACTGAGTTTTCCTGCAACAGAATATATTCCAGACACCTCCATACTTTCATCCTTTGTAAGAATAGGCAGAATCGAAGGCATTCTTTTAGCTATCATACTTTTGCCTGCTCCCGGAGGCCCAACCATTATCATATGATGCATTCCTGCTGCAGCCACTTTTACGCAGCGTTTTAGATTATCCTGACCTAGCACATCGGCAAAGTCAGGAATTCCACTTCTGTCATACATTGAATAAACTTCTTCATACGTCACGCTACGACTCGGGATTGAATAATTCTTACACTCATCAAAGTGGTCTATTATCTCACAAAGATTATTTACTCCAAATACTTCTATCCCCTCTACCACTGCTCCTTCAGACAAATTTGTTATAGGAACGAACAACTTCTTAATCCCATGCTTCTGGCAGGCAATAGCAATAGGAAGTATTCCCGAAACAAACTGAATCTCACCATTAAGTCCCATTTCTCCAACAAAAGCGCAATCATCCAAATCTTTATTATCTATCTTGCCAAGAGCAGTCAGAATACCTACAGCTATTGCCATATCAAATCCTGTACCTCTTTTTTTAATATTAGCCGGTGCAAGATTAACTGTTATCTTGGTTGGTGGTAATTCAACGCTTATATTCTTAAGCGCAACTCTAACCCTTTCCCTCGCTTCCTTAATCTCATTACCAACCATTCCAACAATATCAAACCCAGGCAGCCCTGATGACATATCAATTTCAACAGACACCATCAAACCACCTATACCTTCCACGCAGGAAGAATTAATTACTGCAAACATATAACCTCCTTTGGGCGTACTTAAATAAGCCCTGTTAAAACAAAATTAAAAACACGACAAAAAGACCTTTGAAAGGCTATATTATTTAAAAATTAAAATGGAATTATTACGAAATTGTATAAGAATAGATTATTACGATTACTGAATTTATTATTAAGACAAGATTCGCCGACAATAAGTCGGCGAATCATATCTTTATTAAACAAATAAATTAATTACATTGGAGCAGATACGCCTCTAAGGCCTAACTTCTCAATCATACCTACAGGATCCTGAGCAAACTGAACTACCATTTCCTGATCAATCTTACCTTCAAGATATAACTGTGTAAGAGCTTCATCCATGGTTACCATACCCTGTTTACGGTTAGTCTGCATAATAGACTGTAACTGATGTGACTTACCTTCACGAATCATGTTACGAACAGCATGGTTAGCAAGCATAACTTCGAATGCTGCAACACGGCTTCTTCCATCCGCTGTAGGAATAAGCTGCTGAGAAATAACTGCCTCTAATACGTTAGCAAGCTGTACTCTGATCTGCTGCTGCTGATGAGGTGGGAATACGTCGATGATACGGTCGATAGTAGCTGCAGCACCGATGGTATGAAGTGTTGAAAGAACCAAGTGACCTGTCTCGGCAGCTGTTACAGCAACTGAAATTGTCTCATAGTCTCTCATCTCACCTACGAGGATAATATCAGGATCTTCACGAAGTGCTGCTCTAAGAGCATTGGCATAACTCATTGAGTCAAAACCAATCTCTCTCTGGTTAACCATCGCAACCTTATGAAGGTGAAGGTACTCGATAGGGTCCTCAAGTGTAATAATATGACAGTCTCTGTTATTATTAGCTTTATCGATAATAGATGCAAGTGTTGTAGACTTACCTGAACCTGTAGGACCTGTTACAAGAACAAGACCTCTCTTACGATTGTAAAGATCTACTACTGCATTAGGAACACCCAGCTGTGCCGGTGTAGGAATAACGGTATTAACCGCACGAAGAGCCATGGCTACTGAACCACGCTGACGGAATACATTAACTCTGTAACGTCCTAAGTTAGTAATAGCAAAGGACATATCAAGTTCGCCCTTCTCTTCGAACATTTCTCTTTGATGCTCGGTCATGATCTGACCTACTATACCAAGTGTATCTTCCTGTCTAAGGATAGGAAAATCCATATTAAGCAAATGTCCATTAACTCTCATCTTAGGAGGAAGACCTACTGTAAGATGAATATCAGATGCTCTCGCATCCATAGCAACTTGCAAAATCTCTTCAATTCTTGCCATTTTAATAACCCCTTCAAATATTTTATATTGTCATCGCATAAAATGACTAACATATTTATTATATCGAATTGCACAAATGGTTGCAACACCTTTTTACTATAGAAAATCTTTCATAACATAGTTAGATAATTCTACACCTCTTTTAGTCAACATAATTCTGTCATCTACTGTTTTTAGTAATCCCTCATCTGTGTGTTTTGCTATTATATCGCCGTATATACTATCTAATGACTGCACGTATCTTCGAAGGAATCCGTCAATACTGATACCTTCTGTCATTCTAAGTCCAAGAAACATATATTCGGCCATATCTTCTCTTCCTTCTATAACAGATAAATCTTCATGTGAGTAGTCACCAGCTATATATTTATCCAAGTTTGTGATATTATGCCATCTTGTTCTTTTGCCATCCATTATCATCATTGATGAAGATCCAAGTCCAAATCCCAGGTACTCATCCAAAGTCCAATACTTAATATTATGCTTGCACTCATACCCTTCTAAAGCAAAATTTGATATTTCATACTTTTTATATCCTGCTTCCGCCAGTATTTTTTCAGTAAGCTCATAAAATTCAACATCTTCATCTTCAGATGGAAAGATATATTTCATATCAGTTATTGGAGTTCCCTCTTCTATAATAAGAGAATATGCTGATATATGTTTAGGCTTTAGCTCTATTACCTTATTTAGTGTCTGAAGATACTTTTCTTTGGTCTGTTCAGGTAAAGAATGAATCAAATCAATATTTATATTGTCTATTCCAGCTTCCTTAGCCATTTGATAAGTATTAAGAAATTCTTCATATGTATGTATTCTTCCAATTAACTTAAGTTCTTCATCCAAAGATGACTGAAGTCCTATGCTTACCCTGTTAACTCCTGCTGCCTTAATCTTATCAAAGAATCCCGGAATAACAGTTCCCGGATTACATTCAATACTTATTTCAGCATTATTATCTATTTCATATGTTTCTTTTAAAGCATTAAGTATTCTTGAAATATCCTCTGCCTTAAGAACACTTGGTGTACCGCCACCAATAAAAACAGAATCAACCATATAATTATCTTTATATCTGCTGCCTTCAGTTTTTATTTCTTTCACCAATGAGTTTACATAACTGTCAAACTTATCATTACATCCTCCAAAGGACAGGAAATCACAATAATAACATTTCCTAACACAAAAAGGGATATGTATATATATCCCTACTTTGCTTTTACTATTATTATTTTGGTTTACATAATTGTCCATCAATTTACCTTTGACTACTTATCTTCATCAAGTTTAAGTACACTCATGAATGCCTGCTGTGGTATTTCTACATTACCAATCTGGCGCATTCTCTTCTTACCTTCTTTTTGTTTTTCAAGAAGTTTCTTCTTACGGGTAATATCACCACCATAACACTTGGCAAGGACATCCTTACGCATAGCCTTAACTGTTTCTCTGGCGATGATTTTGCCACCAACTGCTGCCTGTATAGGTATTTCAAAGAGATGCCTTGGAATCTCATCCTTAAGCCTTTCGCACATTTTACGGCCTCTTTCATAGGCAGTATCTTTATGTACGATAAATGAAAGAGCATCCACTTCTTCTCTGTTAACAAGGATATCGAGTTTAACAAGTTCTGATTTCTCGTATCCCTTAAGTTCATAGTCAAACGAAGCATAGCCTCTGGATTTGGACTTAAGAGCATCGAAGAAGTCATAAATGATTTCATTTAGTGGCAATTCATATTTAAGAAGTGCTCTGGTCTCTTCTATATATTCCATACCAAGGTATCTGCCTCTTCTTTGCTGGCAAAGTTCCATAATGGCGCCAATAAACTCAGATGTAACCATTATTTCAGCCGATACTATAGGTTCTTCCATATAATCAATCTCTGATGGATCAGGAAGATTACTTGGATTAGTAAGTTCTATTACCTCGCCATTGGTCTTATATACCTTATATATAACGCCAGGTGCTGTAGTAACCAGGTCTAGATTATATTCTCTCTCCAGTCTTTCCTGAATAATCTCAAGATGAAGAAGTCCGAGGAAACCACATCTAAAGCCAAATCCTAATGCTATTGATGTTTCAGGTTCATACTGAAGGGATGCATCATTTAAGTTGAGTTTTTCTAATGCATCTCTAAGATCCGGATACTTGGCTCCATCTGCAGGATATACACCGCAGTAAACCATTGGAAGAACTTTCTTGTATCCCGGCAAAGCCTCCTTGCAAGGATTATTCATCTCAGTAACGGTATCACCAACCTGAGTATCCTTAACATTCTTAATTGAAGCTGTTATATATCCTACTTCTCCTGCTGATAATTCATCACATGGAATGAATCTTCCCGCACCAAAATATCCCACCTCTACAACTTCGGCAGTTGCACCGGTGGCCATCATTTTAATCTGGGTGCCTCTTTTAACCTTGCCATCCATAAGGCGCACAAACACTATTACGCCTTTATAAGCATCATAAAGAGAGTCAAATATGAGTGCTTTAAGTGGACTTTTGGCATCTCCCTTAGGAGCAGGTACTTTATTAACTATTCCTTCCAGAACATCTTCTATACCGATTCCATTCTTTGCAGAGATTAAAGGAGCATCCTGAGCCTCCAAACCAATAACATCTTCTATCTCATCCTTAACTCTTTCAGGCTCTGCTGATGGAAGATCAATCTTATTTATAACAGGCATAATCTTAAGATCAGCATCCAAAGCTAAATATACATTGGCAAGAGTCTGCGCTTCTATACCCTGAGCTGCATCTACAACGAGTATTGCACCATCACATGCAGCAAGAGACCTGCTAACCTCATAATTGAAGTCCACATGACCCGGAGTATCAATTAAGTTAAACACATACTCTTCTCCATTTTTAGCCTTATAAATAGTTCTTACCGTCTGAGACTTGATGGTAATACCTCTTTCTCTTTCAAGATCCATGTTATCCAAGACCTGAGCATGCATCTCTCTTTCAGTAAGAAGTCCTGTCATTTCTATTATTCTGTCTGCAAGAGTAGACTTACCATGATCTATATGAGCTATTATGCAGAAATTTCTTATTTTATCCTGTGACTGTTTCTCCATCTATTTCTTCCTTCTTCTTTTTATCACTTCTTTCTAGTATACCACATAAAACAATAATTCCCAAACCGGTTATACTTAAGATTGCGCCTGGTAATACACCATAAGGCTTATATTTAAATACAACCTCATGCTCTCCTTCAGCTAATATAATTCCCATAAAGGTATCATCAATGACTGGAATAACCTCTGTTTCAACACCATCAACGTATGCTTTCCAGTTCTCATCATACGCTATGGACAAAAATAGTAAATCTTTAGTTCCATCAGCAGTTACTTTTCCTTTTATAAAGCCATCTTTATATGAAGAAACTTCAAACTGGTTGTCTTTTAGTGCGTCATATGCTTTTGTTAGTTCATCTTTATTAAGATATGCTGCTGTAACACTGGTAAGTTCCATTTCATCCCAGCTATCTTCATCCATATAGGCGCCTGCAACATAACCATTTTCTGTTAAATCCATCTTTTTTATAAAAGGAGTACTAATATAACCCATTCTATCGTAAGAGTTTTCATCACCTCCATAATAGTAAGCTGAACCTAAGATGAATCTGTGATAATCATTATCTATATATAAATATGCATCCCTGTCGTCCGATGGAATTGTAAATACAATATCCTCATAATCAGAGTTTAAATCTCTTTTAAGTATAATCTTATTGTCTTCTCTTAATACATCCACATTATCAGTAAGAATATCTACATCATCGATAACATCATATACTTTAATATCTTCACCTGTCATGGTGCTTAATAATTTATTATTATTAAGCCATGGATTACCTATTGTTGTGCTATAGTCAGTTAATTCCTTAAATACCATGTAGCCAACATTTAATACATTTTCATTAGTTACAACACCAGGATGAACTTCTGATAAAGCCACAGTTAGTGGATGTACGCCATAAATATCATATCTAACATCAAATAACATTTTAGTAATATCTGTTATACCATATCCCATAATCATACTGTGGGAACTCATAAACCCTAAGTTCTCCATTGTTTTTCTCACCTTAAGATTCTGAGCAGAACTAAAATCAAACATTCCATTAAACCCATAGTATGTATCTGCACATATAACTATATCATTAGTGGAATAAATCCTATAGAAGTCATCTCGTCCTTCTTCTAATGACTTGACCGTTTTTAGACCATCTTTAATTGAATTATTCCAGTTCTCCCATTCTCTTTCAGTCATATCGGGATTAAGACCCGCATCCTTATAATATGACAAATATATGGATGATCCCATTTCAATAATTGCAAGGCTAATTACAATTACTGCATATGTAGTAGCGTTTTTTTCATTAACTATCTTTTTTAAGTAATAAACATACATCCAAATCAGCATGATAACAATGTTGATTACTAAGAATAATATATTACCACTTAGGATAACTCCATTGGTCTCCTTTGGATGAAGCATAAGAATTACATATATTACTGAACTTATCACTATATCAAGTAATAACCATTTGATTTTTAGCTTTTTAATGTTATTTATTGCTATAACAGCCATCGCTGCTACAACAAAACTTATGCAGAAACCAAATCTGTATCCAAAGCTATCCGGCATATCGAAAGCATGCATGGCATAATACAATGGCTCAACAAAACAGGACAAGCATAAAAATGCAAGTAATATTCCATATACTATCTTATCTTTAACTTTAATATCTTTAGATACAAAGAAAAATGGCATAGCAAGCATAGCCGGAATTCCCACATAGACATATGGATATCTACCAAGAGTACCTTGAAATTGACCATAGGAAAACTGATTATATACATCAAATATGTCAATTACTATATCTCTAATTGGCGTAACATCTCCTGTCCCATTACGTCTTATAAACATTAGCGCAGGAAGCCAGACAATTGCTGATAACATCACTGATACTGTCACACTTATTAAATACCTTAAGAGAATTCCTGGTAAATTATCCTTTTTTTCTTTTTTATTGTTTAAAACAAGAATTACGAAATTAACTATAAAATATACAAATGATACTATGCCAACTATATATCCCATATAAAAGTTGGATATAAACAAGAAAGCATATAAAATACTTAATAATATCCACTTCTTATCCTTTATCAATTCATCGATTTGGACAATTATGAGCGGCAATAAGATAATGGCATCAGACCACATAATGTTTTGTATTCCATAAATAATCTGATATGAGCATATTCCGTAAAAAATAGAAAAAATAATTGATATAGAATTACAAACCTTTAGATTCTTATTCGCAAAATAATTAAATGCTGCTGCAGCACAGGCACTCTTCAATATAATTATTAGCCCACAGTTAAAAGCATCATCTGCCCACCACAGCAATAAGAAAAGAATATTAAATGGTGATAATACATAATAAGCATTAACCAAAGAAGTATTCATACCCATATATAAATCAAATGAATACCATATACTGTTTCCAGTAAGAATATCTCTATAAAAAGCTTTAATCATTGGAACATAGGTGTTTAGCTGATCACCAGATAGAATGATAAATCTTCCGGTAGAAAGAACCTGTGATAAAGAAAGAGCAACATAGCAGGTAAGAAAAACCAATACAAAACTTACTATTGGATAATACTTAGGTTTAATTTTCTTTATGAGTTTTTCCATAAATCCCCTATAATTGCTCTAATATAGTAATTTTAAAACAAACAGTATAATTATAATGTATCAGTATGATAATTTTCAATAAATTAAAGGAAATCTCTTGACTTTTAGAGTAATTCTCACTAAGATAGTCTATGTATGTCTGTATTAGGTCGTCCGTGTCTGGCCTTGATACAGTGGTTAAGAATTAATTAAATGGAGGAAAAGACCTTGGCAAATATCAAATCTGCAAAGAAAAGAATTCTTGTTAGTCAGGCTAACGCTGATAGAAACAAAGCTATCCGTTCAGGCGTTAAAACAGCTGTAAAGAAAGTATATGTTGCAATTGAAGCTGGCGATAAGGATGCTGCTTCTAAAGCATTACTTGAAGCTACAAGCACAATTGATAAGGCTACATCTAAGGGTGTATATCATAAGAATTATGCATCCAGAAAGATTAGCAGACTTAACATTGCTGTTAACAAGATGAACTAATCATATATTTAATATAAAAATTAAACTCCCTTGTCACCGTCAGGCAAGGGAGTTATTTTTATGCTTTTTCTTATTCTATTAAAACGCTTGTGCCAATAAAAGGATAAATGCTGAATTCCAGTAAATAGTAACCTCGTTAGTAGAATAACTAAGGAGTTTATCTGTAAAGCATTTAGCTGGTGGATTACCAGTGCAGTCTGCCACAGCATCCGGGTCCATTAATCCCGAGTTAGGGCCACCGCTTAACATACCAGGCATAGGAGCCTTTACTGCTGAAGATGGTCTGTGATGAGGATTCATAATTCTATTACTACCCTCTCCAGTTACAAAGCAAACATTACATGGATTCTTTCCAAGGAGGTAATGCATATGTTCTTTAGCGGCTTTAAGGTACTTTTCATCACCAGTTAGCTTATATGCATCATAGAGATGACTTCCGTTTTCAGCTACATAGTAGTTGCTACCCCAGATGAAACTGTCTTTATCAAATGATATTCCATAACCATTGTTTTTGCATTTCTCTAATAATTCATCTGCCTTTTCAACCATAGATGCCATAATTAAGTCTTTAAGATCTTCATTAACAGGATATTTAGTATTTATATATGCAAGATTTCCGAATGTTCCTACATCTTCCCAGCCATATCCATGAAGTTTATAATCATTGGCAATCTTTTCAAAGTCAGATCTATACTGCTCATCACCAGTTGCATCATACATCTGTGCTGCCGCCCAGTATAATTCATCTATTTCAATCTTATCTTCATATACGCCGGTATTAACACCTTCCGGGTTATGGAATCCATCTTCTGTTTGAATGGTTGAAGCCTGAGGATATGCTTTTTTGGCTGCATCAAGCAAAGTTTTTGCATATTCTTTGTTATATTTCTCATATACACCTGCTGCCATAGCCATACATGCAGCGAAGTCTGCAGTAGCAGTTAATGAGAATGGACATATAATAAGTTCTTCTTTCTCTTCTTCCGGCATAAAGAAACCACAGAATGATGCACAGGTAACTTTGTGATATACTTTGCCTGTCTCTTTATCCTGCATTTTAAGCATCCAGTCAAGCTCATATTTTATTTCTTCAAGAATATCTGGAAGACTGGTTTTCTTTGGAATATTTAAATCAATAGATAATAATGATTCATCTTTTTTAATTGCCAATAATAAATCTGCAACAGTTACTGCAGCCGGAACTACATATTTACCATAGTCTCCAGCATCATGCCATCCACCATTTACATCTATAAATGTTTCAGTTCCATATATGCGGGCCTTTGATGTGTGGCATTCTTCATGAGCAAATAAGCCTGCATACTTCTCGGTAAGTTTCATTCCACATCTTTGAAGATAGAAAAATCTTATAGAATCTACTAATACTTTATTATAAACATCATCTGTTATTACAAATTCTTCTGATGATTCATCTCCAACAACTACTTTATATTTGCCTTCTTCTTTTACATTAGAAAAGTCTATAGAATAATCTCTTTCACTGGCACCTTCATCATCTACATAGTTAACTATCTCACCAGAGAGGACTACCTTACCATCCTGATTAATAACAGCATACTCACCAGCATTATCACCTCTGTAGACTGCTATTTTGCTATCTGATGGTCTATAACCTATTTCATTAACTAATATATTACCCATGATCTTTACTCCAATCACACTTATAGTATTTTGCATACATATGCATTATATCATATCTTTTATTACTTCTCCACCTATAATAAGACCTGCAACGCCTGGAACAAATGAAACAGATCCAAGAGTTCTTCCCACGCAGGAAATAGGCTTTTCTTCAGAATATACTACCTTTAATCTCTTTATGCCTCTTTCGGATAATTCTTTTCTCATCACCTTGCATAAAGGACATACCTTGGTATCATATATATCTGCTACTCTAAACATAGTCGGGTCTATCTTCTTGGCGGTCCCCATAGAACTGATAATCGGAACACCTAACTTGTTACATCTGCAAACCAGTTCAATCTTAGCAGTCACGTTGTCTATTGCATCTACTACATAATCATATTTTGTCAAGTCGATTTCATCAGCATTATCCGGTAAATATAACATTTCTTTACCTGTAATGTTACAATCCGGTGCAATGAGTCTAACCCTTTTAATCATCTCATCAACTTTGCTTAATCCTATATTTTCAGAAGTTGCAACTATTTGACGATTAAGATTTGTAACATCTATTGTATCTGCATCTACCAAAGTAAGATTACCAACTCCGCCTCTTGCTAAAGCCTCAACAACATAGCCTCCTACTCCGCCAAGTCCAAAAACTATAACAGAAGAATTATGAAGTTTGTCCATAGCCTTACTTCCAAGCAAAGCCTCCTGCCTGTCAAGTCTATGGGATAAATCTATAGTAGACATATATATTCCTTCCACTGATTTACGCTGTATTCGTACATATCTTCACCATTAAGATACGCCGCATACCACTTTGCTGTCATTTTAACAGCATCTTCTATATTCCATACAGGTTTTAATGATAATTTATCAGTTATCTTATCTGTATTAAGACTAAGAACATTAGCTTCAACCATCTTTGAGTTATCCGGCTGAATCTCATATTTAAAAGGCTTAGTTTTAGAAACTTCATTGTCAGTCCAAGCACTTTCAAATATAGAAAGCATCTTTTCAACAGAAATGCCACCTTCTACTATTGGTCCGATATTATAGTTATCTTCATAGTTTCTATCCATTGTTTGCAAAGCACCAACCATAAGATAAGCACAAATTGGCTCAAGTACATGTTGGAATGGTCTTGTGGCGTGTGGATTTCTAATTTTAACAGTGTCAGAACTATCTATGGCCCTTATACAATCAGGAATAAGCCTGTCCTTGGCATAATCTCCACCACCAATAACATTTCCTGCTCTCATAATGGAAACCGGAATATTATTATCTTTCAGGAAACAGTTAATATAACACTGCGTAAGTATATCGGCACAGCTCTTGGAGTTTGAATAAGGATCAAAGCCATTAAGTTCATCACTTTCAATATATCCTTCCATTCTGCCATCATTACGATATACTTTATCAGTTGTGATAATAACCACAGACTCTGCTTTATATCCATCTTTAGCCATCAATCTGACTGCTTCAAGTACATTGGCTGTCCCCATTACATTAATGCTATATGTATCTAAAGGGTTTACATAAGACTCCCTAACTATAGGCTGAGCTGCAAGATGAATAATTACGTCTGGCTTTACTTCCTTTATGTAATTATAAATTCTATCGTAATCTCTTATATCGCCAATCCTACTATGTATTTTTGAATCAATTCTGCAGATCTCATACATAGATGGATTAGTAGGTGCATCAAGAGAATAACCATAAACATCTGCGCCTAGTTCTTTAAGAACTATTGACGCCCAGGAACCTTTAAATCCTGTATGTCCTGTAATTAAAACTTTTTTATTTTTGTAATAATCTTTCCAATCAAGCATTATCTTTACCTTAATTACTGAAAATTACGTCCTTTTCTAAATAATGCAACATATATCATTCTATATAATTTGTTCCAATAGAATCTCGGATAATAGAAATCTATTGCTTCATAATGTTCAGATACTGAATACTGATGTGTAAACTGATATCTTCTTGAGATATTTAGATTATAATCTTCTACCCTGACTGACTTTTCTTCTTTCTCAATAAAGAATTCTTTGTCTAATCTTTCTACATTATATATTCTTATATATTCGCCATAAGTTCTATGACAGTCTTGTATCACTCTTTTAAGTTTTCCATTTTCTTTATAGAAAGTTCCACCTGGTCTTTCAGTGCAGTGATCTCCCTTTGGAAAGAACTCTTCTAATTGCCATTTATTCCAGTTAAGAATAAAGCATCTGCTGCTTTCCTTATCGATATCATATCCGACTATATATGTTATTCCATCATTTTCATATAAGGCACAATCAACTATATGGCAATCAGCTAATAATGAATCAGTTTTCTCCCACTTGTAAGGATACTGAGTACATTTATAAAGATGAATATCATTAGCACTATATGTTTCCGGAATCATATATACCTGACCATCATGCTCAAATACATTAGGGAATGACATATGTGTTGACTCTTTAATAATCTCTTTAGGTCCAACAACCTGTCCATCCTTAATTTCGAATACTCCAATAGTTCCAAGTCCATAGCGGAAATCCAACATTTCTACAAATACTGCTGTTATTCTATTATATTCATATATAAAGGAGTCTGCATATCCGCATGTAGATGTAGGTAATACTACATTAAACTCTTCACTACCTTTCTTTCTATAAGCCATTCCGTAAGCACCTTCACGAAATAGTCTGTTTGTTATTACTGTAAATATATTTTTAGCCATAATTATTTTTTTATTATATATTTAAAGAATACTTTATCATCAGGACTGTTGGTACCAAAATTCCACAAATATAGTATTTCCCCTTCTCTTGTGTAAGGGCCATCACTTCCTAAGGTATATAAAAAGTCTTCCAGGGGATTATCCCACCCATGAAGTGCAATCTGCCTACATCCTCTATATATTTCTACTGCTGGAGTTGCTACCCCAAGTATAAGACAAAGAATAAGAGCAAGCAAAAGTGTTCTGTTAAGTGAATACTTATCTGCCTTCTGTCTTTCTTCTTTCGACGTCGGCTCTTTGCCATCCAGAGTCTTATATTTCTTAAGATATCCTTTTTCAGAAATAAGGAAACAAGCAACAAGATAATAAACTACAAACAGTGCTGGTATTGATGCTCTCATTGGGAAATCAACATTAGATCCCATCTTAAGAAATGGGAATATCAAAAGAGAAATAAGTGTTACATAATATAAAGGATTC
>JAEEGJ010016653.1_pt1 | contig 16810 bp, 13 predicted proteins | sample 8958761 | NCBI WGS metagenome assembly JAEEGJ01 (sample SAMN16246546, study PRJNA631951) | gut metagenome | biome: gut microbiome; feature: rumen; material: RS-attached | host: Bos | place: Iran: Karaj | collected 2018-10 | reverse complement strand
CCGGCCTGAACGCCTTCATCAACTGGAACGCCAGCCCGACCACCCGCATCTACCTGAACGGCGGCCTGAACTACACCGACCTGCGCAGCGAGGTCCTCGGCCAGTCCAACAGCGGCCTGAGCTACAATGCGATGCTTGGCTTCCAGCAGGCCCTGCCGCTCGACTTCAGCCTGAGCGCCAACGTCATCGCCATGGGCAAGAACTACTCCCTGCAGGGCTGGAGCTCCGGCATGAGCATGGCGATGGTCGGCCTGACCAAGAGCTTCCTGGACGACCGCCTCGGCATCAGCATCAACTATACGCTCCCGCTCACCGGCGGCAAGGGCATGGAGATGCGCAGCGTCAGCGAGGGTAAGGATTTCCGTTCCGTGAGCGTGAACACGATCCCGATGCAGCAGCTCAACTTCAGCATCAGCTGGAGCTTCGGCAAGCAGGGCAACGCCCGCGTCAAGAGCGCCCGCAAGACCATCAAGAACGACGATGTGATGAACACCGAAAGCACGACCGAGAGCCTGGGAACGACGATGATGGGAGGTGGTATGATGTAATGGATTAATTACTATATTTGTAGAAACAAAGCGTCCTGAGATGAATCGTAAAAACAACCGTCTCATCCTCAACATCGCGCAGGTCCTGATATGGGCCAGCGCGATGCTGCTGCCTGCAGCGGCAACGTGGCTGATCTCCGGCGACAGCAACCGCTTCGCCATGAACTTCTGGCCCACGTTCTATATGCTTCTTCCGATCAGCCTGGTGTACCTGGTCAACTACTTCGTGCTGGTCCCCAAGTTGCTGTTCCGCAAGCAGGTGGTCTGGTTCATCGTACTGAATATCCTGCTGGTGGCTTTGCTCAACGCCCCGAGCTTCTATCCCCGCGGGGAGATCCCCGAGCCGATCCGCCAGCACCTGCAGCGCCGGGACATCCTGGCCTTCCGCATCCCGACCATCATCACCGCCGGTTTCTTCCAGCTGGTGTTCATCTTTCTGGCCATCGGCGTGCGTTCCATCATCCGCTCCAACGACATCCAGTACCAACTGCAGGAGGAGAAGCGCAAGGCTTCCGAGGCGGAGCTGACCTGGCTCAAGCATCAGCTGAACCCGCACTTCCTTTTCAATACGCTGAACAATATCTCCTCCCTGACGCAGATTGATCCGGACAAGGCGCAGGAGAGCATCGGCGAACTCAGCGACACGTTGCGCTATGCCCTGTACGACACGGACACGGACAAGGTCCCGCTCGCGGGCGAGGTGGCTTTCATGAACAATTACATCCACCTGATGCAGCTCCGCTGCAATGAGCTCACCGAGGTCACGACCGACTGGAACCTGCCTGCCGGCGACGTGAAGATCGCCCCGCTGCTGTTCATCTCTCCCATCGAGAATGCCTTCAAGCACGGCGTCAACGCCCGCATGAAGTCGTTCGTACACATCGGCCTGCACCCGGACGGGAAGGACCTTGTCTTCACCTGCGAGAATTCCCTCTTTGAGAAGACCGGCGAGGACCATATCGGCTCCGGCATCGGCATGGAGAACCTCAAGCGCCGCCTGGAGCTCATCTACCCGGAGTCCTATAGCTACGAACACGACGAGAAAGACGGCGCCTACCAAGTCCGGATCGTCCTGAAAAACCTGCTCGGATGAAAGCATTGAGCTGCATTGTCGTCGATGACGAGCCGCTGGCCGTCAAGATGTTGGAGAACTTCATCTCCAAAACTTCTTTCCTGTCGCTGGAAGCGTCCTTCACGGACCCCGTGGCAGCGCTGGAGGCCATTCGCTCCCGGCGGCCGCAACTGGTCTTCCTGGACATCCAGATGCCGGACCTGAACGGCATGGAGCTCTCGCGCATGGTCCCGGACGGGACGCGCGTCATCTTCACGACCGCGTTCAAGGACTACGCCTTCGACAGCTACGAGGTGTCCGCGCTGGACTTCCTGCTCAAGCCGATCCGCTACCAGAAATTCCTCGAGGCGGCCGAGAAAGCACGCCAGTGGTTCGAGTTGCTGGAGAGCGCCGAGACGGCCGGCGAGCCCGGTGCCGGCAGCGCCTCCGCCCAGCAGGATTCCATCTTCGTCAAATCCGAGGGCCAGCTGCACAAGGTGGCCTTCTCCGATATCCGCTACGTCGAGGGCATGAAGGACTACGTCCTGCTGTATCTCTGCTCGGAGAAGCGGCCGCTCGTCACGCACATCACGATGAAGGCCGTCGAGGAGCTGCTGCCCGCCGCCCGCTTCATGCGGGTCCACCGCTCCTACATCGTCGCCCTGGACCAGATCGAGTCCATCGGCGGCTCCTACGACATCTCCATCGGCGGCGCCCTCATCCACGTCTCCGACGCGTACAAGCCCGCCTTCGAGCAGTATTTGTCGCAGCGGATGTTGCGATAGATATTGCGAGAAATAGGTTGCCAGGGGCAAAACCGTATCATTTTGCCCCTGGCAACTTGTTTTTTCGGTTTCGAGGGGCAATTGGGGGCGTTTTTGCCCCTGGGGCCCGATTAGTGGCGCGCTTTTTGGAGAAATGGCGGGCCGTAGTGAAATTCTTACTTTATATGAAGTGTAAACGCATTCTGCTTGTCGCCCTGCTGGCGGCGGCATCGCTCTGCGCCTCGGCCCAGATGCGGGACACCTACGTGGGCGTGGGTTTCTATAAACCACTCTACAATGGGACCCAAGGAGACTTTGTGACGACTGTCGGGTACGGGCAGTTCAATTCCTCCGGCTTGGGCTTCCGGGCTGGTCTGCAATGGACTTCCAGCATTGCAAACGTGGATCACGCTTTCGGGCTTCCGCTGGCCGTGGCCTGGCGAAGCCCTTCCCGTACGCCGTCGGAGCGGGTTTACTCGGGCGCTGCCGGATCGATGCGCGGATATGGTTATTCTTCGCTGGATGGAGCCGTGAGCAGTCTGCTGGCTGGTTTCCTGATGAATCTCTTCAGTGATGTCGAGTTCTATGGAGGCGTGACGCCGGGGTGGATCGCCGGAACGCCGGCGCCGGGCTCAAAGACAAACCTGCGAAGCCCGTTCTCCCTGACGCTGGATGCCGGAATGTGTATCAATTACAGCATCTGGCGCTTCGACATCAAATTGATGCCTGCCATACACTTCGACCCGTTCGCCTCTTTGTCCCGAACGGCTGGCACAGGCGGGGTGGAAACGCCGATGCATTGGTTCTTCTCGTTCGCGGGAGGCCTGGCTTTCCGCTTCTAGGCAAGCTATTTCACGTTATCCCGGTACTTCCGGGACAAGGGGAGGGACTGACCGCCAACAAAGACGGCGTCTGGGGTGGTGCGCTCGATGCGGGCGGCGTTGACCAGATAGGCCCGGTGGATGCGGAGGAAGCCGCTGCCGAGAATGGATTCCCAGCGGGAGATGGGCGTCTTGTTGCGGTAGGCGGTCCCGTCGGCGAGGTGGATATAGACTTCCGTGTCGCGCGATTCAATAAAGAGGATGCTGGCCATCGGGACGGAAACCTTCTGGCGGTCGGAGACGAAATCGATGGTCGGTTCCTTTTCCGGGAGCCAGCGCTTCCGGCTCCAATCCATCAGCAGGCCCCAGCCATAGCCCGCGCCCAGGATGATGAGGGCCAGGACCGGGTTGTACAGGAGAATAGGGGAGGTAACGGCCAGCGGGTTGTCCGGCGGCGAGAGCACGAGCAGGTGGGCCAGCAGCACGAGCAGTGTCTCCAGGAGAATGAGGGCCAGGAAGAAGCCGGCGCAGGAAAGCCATTTCCGCCGGGTCAGCGGCCCTTCATCCTCGTCCCATTCGGACTCGGCCGTTGTCCGGGCCGGCAGCTGCGGAATCCATTGGCGCAGCAAAAAGATGCCGGGCAGGTACAGGGTCGCGATGAGGAGTGCCTCTCCGAATAAATAGGAAAGGCTCAGGAACAGGCAGGCCAGCACCAGGGTGAAGACCACCCACCACGATATTTGCCACAAGGCTTTCATCGAGACCAAAGATAGGCAGAATTCCCGAGACCGAAAACCCCTGCAAGCCGCAAATATCCCTTTGAAGGGGATATGACGCCGTTTGGAGGGGATAATAATTTGGTATTTCCCGGGGGGCTCCCTACTTTTGCGATGGATCAAAACCCTAACGCCATGAAAAAAACGATAACCATTTTGACCTGCCTGTTCCTCCTGATCGCCTGCACCCCGTACGGCATCACGAAGGTGAATCTCCGCAAAGCCTTCCGGCAGAAGACTGCCGCGAAGGATCTGTACTCCCGCGTGGAAGTAAAACCGCTCCGCCTGCCGGCGACGGTCGCGCTCCCGGAGGACCCGCGCATGGACGTGACCGACAACCTGGTGTTCCTGCTGGAGGCCTCCGGCGAACAGATCGCCGTGCTGGGCACGGACGGTGCGTTCGTGACACAGGTAGATGCCGGCGTGCCGATTACCGATTTTTCGGCTTACGGAAATACGCTGGATATCCTATGCGGGAATGAGGTGAAGGAATACAGCCTGCCGGATTTCTCCCCGACGCGCACCCTCTCCCTGCCGACGGAGGGCGTCACGCTGAACCGGATGCAGCGGCGGGATGACGCCGCGCTGGAGTTCAGGGGAGTAAAAGATGGAAAAGCCTATGAAGGCGGGTACCTCTTCGCGCGGGACTATTTCTTTATGACGCACGACAACGTATTTGAAGCGCCGGAAGAGATCGGGGATTATTTCCGTTGCGTCGATACCACTTATTTCTTCCTTTCGACGGGCATGCTCTTCGCGTATAGTAAGAATGATTTCATTTTTCAAGCATTTACGCCCGATTTTGGAAAACATGAACCCCAGGTCACGGATGTGCAGATGACCCCCGACCGTATGTATATGCAGCTGCGCCTGCGGGACCAGGACCTGCTCCTGGTTTACGACCGGGCAGGGGGGCGGAATCGTCTCTTCCGGACGACCACGGAAGGCCTGACCTTCCCGCTCGGCGTCATCCGGGGCGGTGTCAACTACTACTGTAGCCCGGCGCGGAAATTGAAGGATTACGTGAGCGCGGACGCGCCGGAAAGTGCTAATTACTATTTATTGAAATATACCCTTTAAAACCCCTGTTGCCATGTCCCAGTTGTTCTACGATGGCGGAATCTTCGCCATGACGGTCATCACCGTCCTCTTTGTCGCCCTGCTGATTGCCGCCTGGAAGGCCCCGCGCTGGGTGCGCGAGATCGGCCACCTGGCCCTGGCCTTCGCCGGTATCATGACGCTCATCCCCTTGCACAATGCCGCCGATGCGGTCATGAAAGCCGGGGATATCTCCCCGAATCTGGTCTGGGCGGGCGTGAAGTGCCTGACCGTCGCGCCGATCTACGCCCTCATCGTGTACATCGTCTCGCTGATCATCAGGATCATCCAGAAACCCCGGGTGTAGCGTTTCTTCAGGGTCCCGGCACACCGGGGCCCTTTTTTGTGTCCGAGGGCGAATTTTTAAATGAAATAGTTGCGTAGTTAAAATTTTTAGCTATATTTGCGAAAAAGATTAGTTACGCATATGAGACGACTGACCAACAAGGAAGAGATCATCATGAACCACTTCTGGGAGCGGGGACCGCTGTTTGTGCGGGAGTTACGGGAACTGTATCCCGAACCGAAACCCCACTTCAGCACGCTGAGCACGCAGGTGCGGACCCTCCAGGAGGACGGCTTCATCGACCACAAGGCCTACGGCCCGACGTATCAGTATTTCGCGAAGGTCTCGCGCGAGGAGTATAAGCAGCGCTCGCTCATCGGACTGATTGACAAGTACTTCGATAATTCCTACCTGAGCGCCGTCTCGGCCCTGGTCAAGGAGGAGAAGATCTCCGTGGACGAGCTCAAAGAACTGATCGAGCTGATCGAGAAAGAGAAATAAACATGTTTGCGTTCCTTATCTATACGGCCAAGGTGGCGGTGGCGCTGCTGGTTTTCTATCTCTTCTACCGTTTCCTCCTGAAGAAGGAGACCTTTCACCGTTTCAACCGTTTCGTCCTGGTGGGGACGGCGGCGCTGAGTTTCCTGCTGCCGCTGTGTATCGTCACCATTCGCAAACCCCTGGAGAGGGTCATCGCCGGCCCGGTTGAGCCGGTTGGCGCGGGCGGCGAACTCGCCGCCGAGGCTGAGGCTATCGCCGAATCGGCCGCCGCAACGCCCTGGTGGCCCGTGGCGCTGACCGTCCTCTTCTTCGCCGGCGCGGCTTTCGTGCTCCTTCGCGAGGCCGTATCCATCCTCTGCGTCGCGCGCATCGTCCGCCGGGGCGAATGCGTCCGCGAGGAAGACGGCTGCCACATCATCGTCACGGAGCGGGACATCGACCCCTTCAGCTGGATGCGCTACATCGTCTTGTCCCGCGCGGACTGGGAGGGGCCGCATGCCCCCATCCTCGCGCACGAGAAGGCGCACATCGCCTACGGCCATTCCGTCGAGCTGCTGCTGGTGGACATCCTCTCGGCGCTCCAGTGGTTCAACCCGGCCATCTGGATGCTCCGCGCGGACCTGCAGGAGCTGCATGAATATGAGGCGGACGACGCCGTGCTGCGCAGTGGCGCCAATCTTCGGGAATATCAATATCTGCTAATAAAAAAAGCTGTTAGCAGGAGCGGCTACTCAGTTGCTAACAGCTTTAATCACAGTATCCTTAAAAATCGTATTACTATGATGTCAAAATCCAAATCCCCTCTTCGCAGAGGGCTGCGGGTGCTGTATCTGCTCCCGCTCGTGTGCCTGGCCATCGGCCTGCAGGCAAAGACTGTCTATGTCCCGACGGACAAAGATAGTAAAAATTCTCAGAACCCCCTGATTATCTTGCAGGAACTGGGGCAGCCGGAGAGAGAGATCACCAAGGCGGAGTACGACGCGCTGGATCAGGGGCGGATCAATTCCGTCCAGATGCTCAAGGACGAGGCCGCCTTCAAAAAGTATGGCGACAAAGCGGCGCACGGCGTCATTGTCGTCAACCTGAAGGCACCGATGGAAATGGATGAGGTCGTCGTGGTCAGCTATCGGGATGAGAGTGAGCTGGAACTCGTTCCGTTCCGCCTCATCCCCGACAAGATGCCCAGTTTCCAAGGCGGCGGCCTGAACGAATTCAGCAGGTGGCTGAGCCGGCGGATTGATGTGCCGAAGGATTGCGCGCACGCCGGAAGAATGAAAGTGTCGTTTGAGGTGTTCGCCGACGGAACCGTCGGAGATGTCGAAGTCACGGAAAGCGTCTGCCCCGAGCTGGATGCCCTGGTGACGAACCTCATCAAGCAGTCTCCGAAATGGGAACCGGGAACCACGAGGGAAGGGAAGCCCATCGACACGAATTTGAGAATCCCGATCTTCTTCCAGGTCCGTACCCCTAAGAAGTAGATAATCTGTCGCCGGGAGCGCCGAGACCCATCTCCGCTCCCGGTATTATTTTTGTTATATGGGGATTTGACAGCTGTTCAGGGGGATTTTGCCTTGGATTTCCGCCTGCGTGTCGATACTTTTGCACAAAAGAGTTTAGTAGGTATGTTTAGAAGATTCTTTTTCCTCCTGGCCGGACTGCTCATTGCCGGCGCCCTCCATGCCCAGGTAGTCGTGATGGACTACGACATGTTCCGAAGCAACCGCAACATCAAGGTGAAGCTGAAGTTGCAGGACGCCAAAAGCGAAGAGCCCCTGCCCTTTGCGACGGTCTATCTCAACCCGCAGGGCGATACGACTATCACCCATTTCGCCCTGTCCGACCCGGAAGGCAAGGTGGAGATTGCGGACGTGCCCACGGGGCGCTACCGGCTGAACGTGGAGCTGATCGGCTACACGCCCTTCGCCAAGGATTGCAACTTCCGTAATTACGAGGAAGACTTGGGCGTAATCAAGATGGAGGAGAATCCGGAAATCATCGACGCTGCGTCCATTACGGCGGTCGGCAACGCCATCGAGGTCAAGCAGGACACGCTGATCTACAACGCCGCGGCCTTCCACGTGGGCGACAACGCCATGCTCGAGGATCTGATCAAGAAGATGCCGGGCATGGAAGTCGGCGAGGATGGAAAAGTCAAGGTCAACGGCAAAGAAGTGGACAAGATCACCGTCGGCGGCAAGACCTTCTTCTTCAACGATCCGGCGGCCGCCCTGAAGAACATGCCTGCCAAGATAGTCGATAAGATCAAGGTCGTGGACCAGGAGAACAAGGAATCGGCCTTTTCCGGCATCGCCTCGCAGGAGAACCGCGAGACGGTGATGGACCTTCAATTAAAAGAGGAATACAAGCAGGGCTGGTTCGGCAACGCCAAACTGGGCGGCGGCTACCGCCCGGGAAGCGACCAGGACGGCTTTGGCGACAACCGCCACGCCTTGTATAACGGAAACTTGATGCTCAGCGGCTACAACGAGCAGGACCAGTTGACCATTATGGCCAACGGGCAGAATGCCGCGGAACCCGGCAGCGGGTCCGTTTTCATGATTTCCTCGGAAGAGGATCTGGAAGACCTGGACATCATGTCCCTGATCGGCGGGCTGAAGACCGCCGCCATGGCGGGCGTCAACCTGAACTCCGATCGGATCAAGGGCATGGAGAGCACCGCCAGCGTCAGTTACAACTTCTCCGACCGGTTCTCGGGCTACCGCCTTGCGCGCCAGTCCACGCTGGTGGGCGAGGATCCGCTTTTCACAAACGGACGGTCCTCCGGCACCGCCCGGGACCACCGGGTCAACGTCAACTTCGAGCTGAACAAGAAGGACACCAAGAAATTTACTTTCAATTTCGCACCGCGCTTCAGCTTCAACAGCAGCAATGGCTCGACCAGCAACCAGTCTGTCACGACCGATGCGGCCGGTGCTGAGATCAACGGCACCAACGCCGACAAGACGGCCAGCTCGCGCGGTTTCCAGGCCAACGGCCGCATCTCGGGCGGTATCAAAGGATTTGGAAAGGAGCGCCGCAGCCTGACGCTTACCTTCAATTACAATTTCAACCAGAGCCAGGGCGAGAGCGGGGAGGTCTCCCGGACCTGGTACGGCACGACCGTCACCCCGCGCAACCTCCGCTATGACAACAATGCCAACAACCGGATGCTGTCCGGCAGCCTGAGCTACCTGGAGCCCTTCGGGGAATACTGGGGCCTGGCGGCCGTCTTCACGCCCACCTGGCAGCAACGGGGCAGCGGCAAGGCCGCTTTCAATGCGGACGGTTCTGCCAACGACTATTACTCTTCGACTTCGCGCAGCGACTACCTGCTGCTGCGCGAAAGCGTCCAGATGCAATGGCGCAAGGAGAGCAACCAGTTCTACTTCGGCGTGACGCACGACCAGACGCGCAACGAAGTTCGCGCCCGCTCGCTGGGCAAGGACACCGAGACCGGCATCGGCGAATGGCTGCACGATTGGTCGCCTTACGTCAGCATCCGCTACAACGGCAAGGAAGGCCACTCCCTGTACGCCACTTATCAGGGAAGATCCAACCAGGTATCCGGCAGCCGGATCACCCCGGTGCTGGACATCTCCAACCCGCTCCAGATCTCCACGGGCAACATCTATCTCCGTCCGACCTACACGCACCAGGCCTACCTGGACTGGGAATTCAACAACAAGAAGACCTTCTCCTATATGGACCTTTACTTCAGCGGGTCCATGACCCAGCGCGGCATCCAGTCCGCCTCGTGGTTCGACGCGGACGGCGTGCGCTATTCCGTGCCGGTCAACACCCGCAAGCCGTCCTATGGATTGAGCGCGTATTTCTCCTTCCGCCAGCCGATTGGCAAGGAAAAGCGCCTGACCCTCGGGCTCACGGCCGATGCGGGCATCTCGGCCAGCACCAGTTATCAGGCGACCGCCCGGCGGGCGGGAATGGACCTGAAGACCTTCGACTACAACGCTTTCATGGCGGATTTCTGGGGCGATGCGAGCGGCAACCGCTTCTACAGCGGACAGAGCGGCTTCGCCGAAAGCCGGACCCGGATGCTTGACCTTTATGTCCTTTTGGAGGCCGAGTATAAGCTGGATCGTTTTTCCATCGACCTGTATTCCATGGCGCAAAACGAGCAGAGCCGCTATAGCCTGGATCCTACGGCCAACACGAATTACTGGGAGTTCGTGCAGAATCTCGAACTGCTCTACGAGACCCTCCACGGCTGGGAGTTCAAGACGAATGCTTCGTATCATTCTTTCCGGGGTTATACTCCCGGCTACAACGACCCGTACTTCCTTTGGGACCTGACGATCAGCAAGAACATCAAGGCGTTTACGCTGAGCCTGGGCGTCTCGGACATCCTGAACCAGCAGCGCGCCCTGCGGCGCAACGTCACCGCCGAATTCGTCGAGGACACCCAGAGCCTCATCATCGGCCGCTACGCCATGTTCTCCATCAAGTGGAACTTCGGCAAGATGAATCCCGCCAAGAACGGTCGCATCCAGAATGCCATGTACAACATGCTTTAGTTGCTTTTTCGGCCGAAAAAGGTTAGATTTGTACGATTGAAACTAGTAACCCCATCATGAAGGTACAAGTCAACCGGACGGTCGTCGAGATCTTCGACGGAGCCAAGGCGCAGCACGCCGTGCTGCGCTACCTCGTCCACAGGCGCCTGCCTCAGGCGCTGCTACGGCAGGGTCATATCCTGGATGCGTACGGACACGAAATCGGTCCGGACGCGCCGCTTCGCGAAGGACAAATCATCAAATTCAAAGCATAATGAAGAAACTGTTTCTGACTGTTGCCGCGGTCTTCCTGTTGGCTTCCGCGGCTTTCGCAGAGAAGAAGGAGATCCGCATCCTCTCCGTCAACGACATGCACGCCAAGATCGAGAACATGCCGCAGCTTGCCGCCATCGTGGACAGCCTGCGCGCCATTTATCCCGACCTGCTCGTCATGTCTGCGGGCGACAACCGTACCGGCGAGCCGCTGAACGACCTCTATGAGGTCCCGACCTACCCGATGGTGGCCCTGATGAACCAGATCGGCTTCGACTGCTCCACCCTGGGCAACCACGAATTCGACGGCGGCCAGACCGGCCTCGCGACGGTCACGCACCTGTCCAACTTTCCGTACATCTGCTGCAACATCCACCCGGATCCGAAGTGGGGCATCAACACCATTCCCTACAAGATCTTCGTGATTGACGACGTACGCATCGCCGTGGTCGGCGCCGTGCAGGTCGGCAAGGCGGGCCATCCCGACTCCCATCCGGACAACTGCACGGACATCCTCTTCACGCCCGTCGAGGAAACCCTCCAGGAGTACAAATGGCTGCGCGACGAGAACGACGTGGTCATCCTCCTGACCCACATCGGCTATGAGGAGGACGTGGAGCTCTCCCAGTACGTCCCCTGGGCCGACATCATCATCGGCGGCCACTCCCACACGCAGCTGGCCGGCGGCGAGGTGCACAACGGCGTGATGATCACCCAGGTCACGAACCGCCTGGACAACGTCACCTTCGTCACCCTCACCGTCCAGGACGGCAAGGTTACCGGCCGAAAGGCCGAGAATATCAAGGTGGAAGGCTATCCCAAGAAGAATACCGCCGTGGCCGAGCTGCTGCGCTTCTTCAGCGACAATCCTGCTTTCAAGCGCGTGCTTGCGACGCTCAGCGCCCCGATGACCTCTTACGAGGAGCTCGGCTGCATGATGACCGACGCCTGGCGCGTGGAGACGGGTTCCGACCTCGCCTTCACCAACACCGGCGGCGTCCGCTATGATTACCTGCCCGCCGGTCCGTTCACGGTCAGCGACGTGCTGCGCCTCGACCCGTTCGGCAACGACACCGTCCAAATGGAGCTCACCGGCCAGGAATTCAAGGACATCCTGATCGCGACCACCTATGCGGACAGCGAGTACGGCTTCCCGAAAGTCAGCGGCGTCAATTGCGAGGTTATCTTCGACAAGAAGGATCCCACGAAGGTCAAGGAGCTGAAGCTCACCCTGCCTGACGGCGGGAAATTCGACCTCAAGAAGACCTACAAGGTCGTGACCAACAGCTACACGGCCGCCATCGCGAATTCCCCGCGCAAGGACCAGGGCCGCGCGCTCAACCGCACCACCGCCGCTCTCATCCAGGAGTACCTGGAGCACCAGGGCACGATCGACTACACGGGCGTCTGCCGCGTGACGCAGAGCGTCTCCGCGAAATAGAATTTCGCCGGTCAGCGCCGGCGAATGACGAAAAAAGCGCTGGCGAATGACGAAAAAAAGGGCTCCGCAATTCGCGGAGCCCTTTTCCTATAGTCATTCCGGACTTGATCCGGAATCTCTTACCAGTTCAGGATCTTCTTGAAGTCGTAGGCCTCCGGATCGGAGACGTACTTCTTCGCAGCCTCATAGTCTGCCGGGGTCACGAAGTGGCAGATGAAGTTGTAGTAGTTCTGAGCGATACCGCCCTCGATATCGACGCGGCGCGGCGGGATCTTGCCCTCGGCGTTCTGCAGGTCGTGCAGGTAGAGCGGCTTGGCGTTGCCGAATGCGTCGACATACACCATGCAGCCGGTCTCGCCCTTCTTGAAGAGCTCGTACACGCCCATGGCCAGCTCGGAGCAGTAGGTCAGGTCGAAGCCGATCGGATCCTGGCAGCGGACATCGTAACCGATCTCGATCGGACGGGTCTTGGCCTTGATGTTGGTCTTCTTCATTTCCTTCTCCAGCAGCTCGTTGAAGAGCACCGCCTTGGAGATCTTGCCGAGCTCGGGGTGGCCGTGCTCGTCGTAGGTCATGTGCACGCCGGCGGCCTTGATGTCCTCGTCCTTCAGGTCGTGGAACACGCCTTCAGCGACCACCACGGTACCGTAGCCGATGCCGAGGATGTTGCGCTTGATGATGGTGGAGAGGGTCAGCTTGATGATCTTGTCGATGGTGATGTCGGTCTTATTGAACATCTCCGGGATGATGGTCATCGGAGCGTGCGTAGCCTCGCCGATACCCAGGGCGAGGTGGCCGGCGCTACGACCCATGGCGCTGATGAGCAGCCAGTTGCCGGAGGTGCGGGCATCCTCGTACACGGTGCGGGCGATGTGGGCGCCTTCGTCCTTGGCGGAGTTGAAGCCGAAGGTCGGGGCGTTGTTCGGCAGCGGAAGGTCGTTGTCGATCGTCTTGGGCACGTGGATGTTGGCGATGGGGTATTTCTTCGCCTCAAGGAACTTCGCGATGCGGTTGGCGGTGGAAGCGGTGTCGTCACCACCGACGGTCACGAGGAGCTTGATGTTGTTGTCGGTGAACAGGGAGAGGTTGAAGTTCTCTTCAAAATCCTTGTCCGTCGGCTTGAAACGGCTCATCTGGAGGTAGGAGCCGCCGCGGTTGAAGTAGGCGTCAGCCTTGAAGAAATCGAGGTCTTCGGTGCGCGGGTTCTGGCTGAAGAGGCCACTGTAGCCGCCATGAAGGCCGATGACACGGTAACCGCCGGCCAGGAAGGTCTTGGCCACGGAGCAGACGACGGTGTTCATGCCCGGAGCCGGGCCGCCACCGCAGAGGATGATGATGGAATCTTTCATTTGCGTAGTATACTAACTGTTATTTATGATTTTCAGAAATCCCGCAAATTTACACAATTCCAGCCGGAAATACAAACGGCTAAATCCGGGGTTTTTGGGCGATCCGGATGATCAGCGAGACGATGTAGACGATGAGGGCGTAGATCGGCGCGATCGTGAGGCATTTGACGCCGCCCCAGACCAGATTCGGGGAGATGTCCCCGGCCTTCATCACCGCGTCGGCGGCATTGTGCAGGGGGATGAGCGTCATGATGCCGGCGAAGGCCAGGGCCAGGTGGCCGATCTCGCGCACCCAGCGCGGGGCCTTCCAGGCAGCGATCAGCAGGGCGACAAAGAGGACGGTGATGACCGTCATGGCGAAGATACCGCCGTCGTAGAACAATTGAGACATGGCAACAGGGTTTTAAAGGGTGTATTTCAATAAATAGTAATCAGCAGTTTCAGGCGCGTCCGCGCTCACGAAGTCCTTCAACTTCCGCGCCGGGCAGCAGTAGTAGTTGACGCCGTCCCGGATGACGCCGAGCGGGAACACCAATCCCTCGGTGGTCGTCCGGAAGAGGCGGTTCCGCTCCCCTGCCCGGTCGTAGACCAGGAGCAGGTCCTGCTCCCGCAGGCGCATCTGCATGTACAGGTGGTCCGTGGTCATCTGCATGCCCGTGACCTTGGGTTCATGTTTCCCGAAATCGGGCGTGAACGGCACGAAGACGAAATCGCTCGGCGCGTCGTAGACGAAGATCTGGCCCGTCGTCAGGAAGAAGAAGGTGGTGTCGTTGCAGCGGAAGAAATCCCCGTGTTGGTCCGGTGTGTGGAAAACATTATCACGCGTCATGAAGTAATAGTCCCGCGCGCAGAGGTAAGCCCCTTCATAGGATTTGCCTTCCTTGTTCCCATAGAGCCACAGGGCATCTTCATCCACCCGCTGCATCCCGGTCAGCGTGATGTCGTCCTTGGACAGGGAGAGGGTGCGCGTCTGGGAGAAATCCGGCAGACTGTATTCCTTCACCTCATTCCCGCACAGGACATCCAGCATATTTCCGACGGCCGAGAAATCCGTAATCGGCGCGCCGGCGCTGACCGTCGTCACGAAGGCGCCGTCCGTGCCCAGCACGACGATCTGTTCGCCGGAGGCCTCCAGCAGGAACACCAGGTTGTCGGTCACGTCCATGCGCGGGTCCTCCGGGAGCGCGACCGTCGCCGGCAGGCGGAGCGGGCAGATGTCCGCGCGGGAGTACAGATCCTTCACGGCGGTCTTCTGCCGGAAGGCTTTGCGGAGATTCACCTTCGTGATGCCGTAAGGGGTGCAGGCGATCAGGAGGAGCAGGCAGCTCAGAATGGTTATCGTTTTTTTCATGGCATTGGGGTTTTGATCCATCGCAAAAGTAGGGAGCACCAGGGGAATTACCAAATCTATATCCCCTCCAAACGGCGTCATATCCCCTTCAAAGGGATATTTGCGGCTTTCAGGGGTTTTCGGTCTCGGGAATTCTGCCTATCTTTGGTCTCGATGAAAGCCCTGTGGCAAATATCGTGGTGGGCGGTCTTCACCCTCATCCTGGCCTGCCTGTTCCTGAGCCTTTCCTATACATTCGGAGAGGCGCTCTTCATCGCGACTTTATACCTGCCCGGCATCTTCCTGCTGCGGCAATGGCTCCCGCAGCTGCCAGCCCGGACGACGGCCGAGTCCGAATGGGACGAGGACGAAGGGCCGCTGACCCGGCGGAAATGGCTGTCCTGCGCCGGCTTCTTCCTGGCCCTCATTCTCCTGGAGACGCTGCTCGTGCTGCTGGCCCACCTGCTCGTCCTCTCGCCGCCGGACAACCCGCTGGCCGTCACCTCCCCCGTCCTCCTGTACAACCCGGTCCTGGCCCTCATCATCCTGGGCGCGGGCTATGGCTGGGGTCTGCTGATGGAATGGAGCCGGAAGCGCTGGCTCCCGGCTAAGGAGCCGACCATCGATTTCGTCTCCGACCGCCAGAAGGTCTCCGTCCCCGTTGCCAGCATCCTCTTTATCGAATCGCGCGACACGGAAGTCTACATCCACCTCGCCGACGGGACGGCCTACCGCAACAAGACGCCCATCTCCCGCTGGGAATCCATCCTCGGCGGCGGCTTCCTCCGCATCCACCGGGCCTATCTGGTCAACACCGCCCGCATCGAGCGCACCACTCCCGACGCCGTCTTCCTCGCCGGCCAATCCCTCCCCCTGTCCCGGAAGTACCGGGACAATGTGAAATAGGTTGCCGGGCCGTTCGTCGACGGAGAAGGTGTGCGGAGAGGGTGGTTCGTCGAAGGCGGACGACCGTTCGTCGAAAGGGCCGATTTTTCGTCGAAGAGAAAGGGGCGTTTGTCGAAAGTTCATTGATTCAGGGGGTTGCGTGTGGTAATTTTGCACCAGAAACAAACAAAAAACCACACGATATGAAACGAATCCTCACTTCCATCCTGACCGCCGTGATCTTCTGCACGGCCCTTTCCGCACAGCGCACCACCGTCACGGGCGACGTCCTCGACGCGCTCACCCGCCAGGGCGAACCGGCCGCCGTCCTGCAGTTCTTCTGCGGGGACGACACCACCCCCATCGCCTACACGACGACCGACATGGACGGCTTCTTCTCCCAGGTCCTTTCCGGCAAGGGCAGTTACACGCTCCTCTTCTCCGGCATCGGCCGCCAGGACCGCAAGGTGCCCTTCACCCTCGACGGCGAAGAGAAGCTGGATCTCGGCGACATCCTCATCGAGGACGACATCGAGGCCCTCGCGGAGGCGTCCGTGACTGCACAGCGCCCGCTCGTTAAAATGGAGGTCGACCGCATGAGCTACAACGTGGCCGACGACGTGGATTCGAAGACCGCCACGGTCCTCGACATGCTCCGCAAGGTCCCGATGGTGACCGTGGACGGCCAGGACAACATCACCGTGAACGGCTCCTCCAGCTTCCAGGTGACCGTGGACGGCAAGCCCAGCCAGATGTTCTCGGGCAACCCTTCCCAGATCTTCAAGATGATGCCTGCCAGCTACGTCAAGGACATCCAGGTCATCACCAACCCGGGCGTGAAGTATGACGCCGAGGGCGTGGGCGGCGTGCTCAACCTGGTGACCAACCGCGAGGCCACGGGCGGCCAGAGCGTGGCGGACGCCTTCTATGGCTCCGTCCGCGCGATGGGCAGCACCCGCGGCGGCGGTGGCGGCCTCTTCCTGACCCAGCAGGCCGGCAAGTTCACCTGGAGCCTCAACAGCAACGGCATGTACATGAGCATGCCCGGCACCACGACCGACGTGACCCGCGAGATGCTCGGCGTCACCGGCGGCACCACCACGACCCACAGCGAGTCCGCGATGAAGATGCCCATGGTGATGGGTAACCTCAGCGCCAGCTACGAGATCGACGACC
>JAEEGJ010016652.1_pt1 | contig 16810 bp, 15 predicted proteins | sample 8958761 | NCBI WGS metagenome assembly JAEEGJ01 (sample SAMN16246546, study PRJNA631951) | gut metagenome | biome: gut microbiome; feature: rumen; material: RS-attached | host: Bos | place: Iran: Karaj | collected 2018-10 | reverse complement strand
GACCAACGACGTGGAAGTCATGGAGCTCATCCACCAATATGTACCCAAATCCTGATCCCATGAAAAACTACCTATACGTCTTTTTGATCTCGATGATCCCTTTGATCGAACTGAGGGGCGCCATCCCTGTGGCCTACACCATCAAGGCTGCGGCCGAGAACCCCGACAGCTTCAACCTGCTGACGGCCTACATCGTGATCGCCATCGGCAACATGCTGCCCGTGCCCTTCATCTTCTTTTTTGCCCGTCGCGTCTTGGAATGGGGCAAAGACAAACGTTACATCGGCAGGTTCTTCACCTGGTGCCTCAACAAGGGCGAGAAAGGCGGTGCCAAGCTGCAAGCCAAGGCCGGCCGTGGACTCTATGTGGCCCTCCTCCTTTTCGTGGGCATCCCGTTGCCCGGCACCGGCGCCTGGACAGGCACCCTGGCGGCCAGCTTCCTCGACATGGACTTCAAGAAGAGCGTGTTGGCCGTGGTCGGTGGCGTAGCCCTGGCCGGCATCATCGTCGGTGTGCTCTGCACCTTGGGCTTCGGCGCCCTGTTCGGAATCCACTAAATGGTGGGACACGAGGAACACATGACGACATTGCAAACTATTATCATCTTGATATTCAATATATTATGATCATATACGGATTAATCGGCCATCCTTTGGGGCATTCCTTCTCGAAGACCTATTTCACAGAGAAGTTCGCTCGGGAAGGGCTTGATTTCCGTTATGAAAATTTCGATTTGGAGGATGTTTCTCAGGTATCGGATCTGTTTTCCATCCATCCCGAAATCATTGGATTGAATGTTACGGCACCTTATAAGGAAACGATACTGGATTATATTGACGATTATGACGCAATCGTAGCTGAAATAAAGTCGTCAAACACCCTCAAACGCATGCCCGATGGCCGTATCATCGGGTTCAACACAGACGTCATTGGTTTTGACACACTCTTCGAGAAGGCCTGTAGAGATCACAAGGCCAGACAATCCTTCTCCCGCCCTTCAGAGCGCTTGTCAAGCACGGACGGGGGTCATGATACGCCATTGGAATGCGCTCAGGTGACAACGGAAACGGGCCGTGCCCTGATCTTGGGGACAGGCGGTGCCTCGAAGGCCGTACAGTATGTGTTGCGGAAACGGGGCATTCCTTTTGAATTGGTGAGCCGCGACCCGCGGCGGGGCACTTACACCTACGTGACATCGGGTCGCGAGGAAGGGCAACCGGCACCGATAGCACCTTCACAAACGAATTCCATACAAGCGGATTCCCCACATGAAGGTTCGGCTTTGACGTCTGCAGTGGTTGCTGACCATCGGATCATCATCAACGCCACGCCCATCGGCACCTACCCCAAGGTGGAGGCGGCTCCTGCCCTGCCCTACGACGCCATCACGGCAGATCACCTGTTGATCGACCTCATTTACAACCCCGAGGAGACCCGTTTCCTCCGCGAGGGACGCCTACGGGGCGCCACCACCTGCAATGGTTTGTTGATGCTTCACGCCCAGGCCGAAGCCTCCTGGCGCATTTGGAACGCACCCCGTTAGGGGTGCCCTGTCGGTTTATGCCCCGTAGGGGCAACCTATCGGTTCACGCCCCATAGAGGTCGCCTGTCGGTTACGCCCCGTAGGGGCGACAGGTCGGTAGCCCATGGTGAAAACCATGGGGCCATGGTGATAACCATGGGATAACGATACGTCCGTTTTAACGCACCCCGTTAGGGGTGCCCTGTCGGTTACGCCCCGTAGGGGCGACCTGTCGGTCGTTTTATCGGGGATTATTAAGCCTTTCTTCTTTTTGGATGATCTTATTGAGCTTCGAACGATCTTCGTTGAAGATATAAGTCACCCGCAAGGCGATCTGGTTATTGTACTGCAACCGGACATGCCAATCTACGTAGGGGTCATGAACCTCGAACAGACGGGTACGGATGGGAACCAACGAATACTGATAACGCAGCTGGAGATGGAAACCCTGCCAAACCCTGACGCGAGCGTCGGCACAGATACTGAAGTCATGGCGCCGGTAGCTGTTCGAATTGATGATCGTCAGCGAGGTGTCTGACAGCTGGAACTCCGGCAGGTCGAGGTCGTCGTCGTTTCTGATGAATCCGAGATCCTGTCCCGAATAGCCTTCCCTCCAGCGAAGCTTGCCGTCGCCCACCGTGGTCTCGGTATATTGGCCGTTGATCTTCTCGGAGAAACCCACTAGACGACCGTAGGCGGCGCCGATGCCGATGGTATAACGCTGTTTATCGGTAAGATAAATCATCAATGGAATCTCGGCGTAGTTGAGTTTCAAGTCGTACAACCCGTTGAAATGGCCGCTGTCCTGGTCGAGGGTGTCGTTACGCACGGCGCCCTTCGGGTTGTACATGATCTCCAACCCGATGTCCATCCAGTCGGTGACAGGCACCAGGGCGCCAACGCCGAACTGTCCCTTGAAACGGTCGTAGCCAAAGCATTCGTCGCCATCGACTTGCGAGAGGCTCATACCGGCGAAGGCCTCGCCTTTGATGATCTGGGCATGCAACGTCGGCATGACGAATGCGAAAAACAACAGGGTCAGGAGGGTGTATCGGATCTTCATGGTTTCTCTCATTTATAATAGGTGATAACGAGCCGACGCCTCAATTAGTATATTTCGATACATCATTTTTGCCTTCCACCTATATTCATAAGGGGTTTCCTGTCGGTTCACGCCCTGTAGGGGCGACCTGTCGGTAGCCCATGGTGATAACCATGGGAACGGGAATGGAAAGGGAAATAGAATATCGATCCATCCGTTAATCACGACCCCATAGGGGTCGCCTGTCGGTTCACGCCCCGTAGGGGCGACCTGTCGGTAGCCCATGGTGATAACCATGGGAACGGGAATGGAAAGGGAAATGGAATATCGATCCATCCGTTAATCACGACCCCATAGGGGTCGCCTGTCGGTAGCCAGGGGTTTTACCCCTGGCAACAGACGGTATTGTTGTATTTGATTATCTACCACAGGTGCATAGCCCATCCGCCCACCCGGCATAACCCCTTCGGGGTTGCCAGTCGGGCAACACAAAATAATGGCAATTCGCCATCGTCACGACACGGCATGGAACAAATACCTGGAATCGTATATGATGTTGAATTCCTTCAACATTTCTTCGTATTCTTCTTGAAAGGTCCTTTTCCTATGGTGTTCTTCCTGTGACATAATGTAATTGCATACCCTCGGAATCTGTTCCTTGCTGTAAGAAAAAGCCCCAAAACCTGTTTGCCACGAGAACTTACCCCGGACAAAACGGCTCTTGTTGATCCAATTGGTGCTATCTCTTTTCAGAAACATCATCAACTGAGAAAGGGCTTCGTTTGGCCTTAAACCCAATAATAGATGAACATGGTCGGACACCCCGCCTATCGCCAAGACCTTGTGGCCTCTGTTTTGGACGATAGCGGTCATGTAACGATAGAGGTCTTCTCTCCAACCTTTATTAATAAGGGACATCCTGTTTTCAACAGCGAAAACGGTCTGGATATGGATTTGCGTGTAGGTGTTTGGCATATATCTTCTGTTTTAATTTGCAAATATAATCATATTTTTTATTAGACAACAAATATATGTAATTATTTTATCAATTCGACAACGCACCCCTACGGGGTGCTGGGGGCGGGTGGGCGGGATCCTATACACCGGTGGGGAAAAAACCTTCATCCGTTCCCAGGGGTGGAACCCCTGGCTACCGACAGCGCACCCCTACGGGGTGCTGGGATGGGTGGGCGGGATCCTATACACCGGTGGAAAAAATAACCCATCATCCGTTCCCAGGGGTGGAACCCCTGGCTACCGACAGCGCACCCCTAACGGGGTGCTGGGGGCGGGTGGGCGGGATCCTATACACCGGTGGAAAAAATAACCCATCATCCGTTCCCAGGGGTGGAACCCCTGGCTACCGACAGCGCACCCCTACAGGGTGCTGGGATGGGTGGGCGGGGTCCTATACACCGGTGGAAAAAATAACCCATCATCCGTTCCCAGGGGTGGAACTCCTGGCTACCGACAGCGCACCCCTAACGGGGTGCTGGGGGTGGGTGGGCGGGATCCTTTTATTTTTGGAAGGTCAGCAAGGGGATATGAAGGTCGAAGAAATCGTTCTTCGTCACCTTGTCGCGGAAGAAGATGTCGTAGAAATGCTTCCGATGCGGGATGAAGGCCGCCAGACTGATGTTGTTCTCGGCGCAATAGGCCTTCATGCCGTCGCGCGGCGCGCTGTTGTAGATCAGCTTGAAACGCAGCTCACCGTCGAGGTTCATGTATTTCAGCGTCTCCTCCAGCTCCTTCATCTGCTTGGCCGCCTTGGCCGGCTCACCGTCCATGATGAAATGCACCACGTGCACATGCAGCTGATACGGCTTCAGGATGGAGAACAACCGCGCGATGACCATGGCGTCGGCCCGGTCGAAGTTGGTAACATACAACACCTCGTTGTTCTGCTTGTATTTGTAGTCCTCGTGGATCGACAGCAACGGAACCGGCGACTTGCTCATCAGGCTCTTCGACATGCTGCCCTCCAGGAAGCCCTTCCTCCCCCGGCCACGCGTGCCCATCAGCACCAGGTCGGGCTGCAGCTCGCGCGTCAGATGCAACAGCTGCTGCTCCGGATAGCCGTCCATGAGCTTGGGGACGATCTCAATGCCGTCCAGTCCCTGTTTCTCCATCTCCCCCTCGAGGTAAGCGATGCTCTGCCGCATGGCCTCCTCGGCGGTTTCCTTGGCGTTGATGACCTCGAAATGGTCCATGTAGGCGTGAAACAAGACGATGCTGCCGCCCGCTGGCTTCAACAGGTCGAGGGCATAGGGGACCAGCATCTGGTTTTCTTGGCTAAAGTCGGTGGCGAGGATGATTTTCATGATGACGATGATGTTAGAAACCCATAAAATAACAAGCGTATCCGCATACCGCGGCGATCAGGGCGTTGAGGGCCTTGGCCTTCACGAAGCTGACCTTGCTCTCGGCAAGGAGCGGCAGCGAGGCATGCCCGTCCTGTGAGATGGAGCTGGCCAGCAGCACCGAAAACGGCACCATGCCGGTGGCAAACAACGTCACGAACAGCAGATGCGGCCCCGACTCGGGGATGATGCCCACCAGCAGCGCCAGCAAGATCATCCAGGGGATGTTCGAGTTGATCCACGACGCCATGTCGAGGTAATGCAGCCCGACCTCGATGACCAGCAGGGCCCCGAAGGTCCAGAGGAAGATCGTCAGGAAATGCTTCCCGATGACATGCTTCCAGAGATGCTCCTTGATGATATGTTCGTTGGCGGTGGCGATGAACCACACCACGATAAGGCTCACGATGGCGAAGAACAGGTTGATCCAATACTCGTCGAAGATGTTGAGGTGGCTGACGGTCTCGGCGGCCTCGTGGCCATGCTCGTGTTCGTGTTCCAACAGGCCCGAAGCCAGCGCGATGATGAAGATCACCACCCCCAGTAGCAAGGCGATACGCTCGGCGCTGGGATGCCGCATGTTACGGATCGTGCCCTTCTCCCCTACGCTGTCGTGCTCGTGGGCGGAGGCATGCACCTGGAAGCCGTCGTCACAGCCTTCCTTGGGTTCGCCCCGCTTGCGGTTGAAGACGTCGACGAGCCATCCGGCGAGGACCGCCACGACGAACAGCACGGCACACAGGATCAGCGCCTCCCTGGGGATCATGGCCAACATCACGAAGGCCTCGTCGCCCGAGGTGGCGATCATCATGGCGACCAGGGCCCCGAAGCTCAGCAGCTTGTGCGAATACATCGACACCGCGGCGAAGCCGCCCATGCAGCCCGGGATGAGGCCGAGCCCCGCACCCAGCACCACCTGTCCGAAACGGTGACGGCGCAGGCGTTCGAACCACGCGCCATGGGAATGGATATTGAGGAACTCGATCATCAGCATCATGATGATCACAAGCCCCGTGATGAGGAAGCTGTTCCTCAAGATATCCAAAATCAAATCCAGAAAATCGTGCATCATTCGACGGTTTGGCATGGCAAAAATAGAAAATTCTATTATTTTTGCATGAGAATAACACGATAAAAATGACAAAAGACGACTGCTTTTACCTGGGACGGGTAGCCAAGACCCATGGCATCAAGGGCGAGGTGACCATCAAACTCGACGTCGACGACCCCGGCGCCTATCTCGACCTGAAATACATCCTGCTGGAGATCAACAAGGTGCTGACCCCCTTCTTCATCGAGAAGCTCACCCCCAGCGGCGACAAGTTCTTCGTCTCCATACAGGACATCGGCACCGTGGAAGCGGCGTCCGCACTCACAGGCAAGAGCGTCTACCTTCCACTGGAGCTCCTCCCCAAGCTCTCCGGCAAGCAGTTCTACTACCATGAGGTGAAGGGCTTCACGGTGGTCGACGCCGAGAAGGGGGAGCTAGGACCCATCCAGGAGATCCTCGAATACCCCACCCAGGCCATCATCCAGGTGATGCGCGACGGCAAGGAGATCCTGATCCCCATCCTCGACCAGGTGATCCAGAAGGTGGACCGTAAGGCCAAGAAGCTCTACGTGAAGGCCCCGGAAGGACTGATCGACATGTATCTCTCTTGAGAAGACAGCAGACAAACGACGACCCTAAAGATGAGGAGGTTCCATTTCAAGCATTTCAGCCTCTGCCACGACGCCTCCACCATGAAGGTGGGCACCGACGCGGTGCTCCTCGGCGCCTGGGCGTCGTTACGCCCAGGCGCCGAGGTCCTCGACATCGGCTGTGGCTGCGGGGTGTTGTCTCTGATGATGGCCCAGAAGGGTGCCGGACGTGTGGACGCCGTCGACCTCGACGAGGCCTCGGCCCGCGAGGCGGCCTCGAACTTCGAGGCCTCGCAGTGGCGCGACCGTCTCTATGCCTTCTGTGGCGACATCCGTCGTTTCGGCTACGGACGCCGTTACGACCTCATCCTCACGAACCCTCCGTTCTATGCAGGCTTGCCTGAGAACGAGACGGCACGCAGGAACCAGACCCGTCACGCCGAGGCCACGCTCTCCTTCAACGAGCTGGCCGCCGTCGCCAAGCACCTCCTCAAGCCCGAAGGCCGTTTCGTCCTCGTCTTACCCGAACGGCAGTCACCCGCCTTTTTGTCGATTGCACGGCAATACAAGCTGGTGCTCAAAAGGCAACAGCTTATCATCCCCATCGAGGGCCGTAATCCCAACCGGGTCAACCTGGAGTTGTCGTTGGCTCCGAACTCCTTCCCCATCGGCACTTCCCCTTCGGAGGGAACCATTGACCCATCTTCCATAAAAGACGCTGCCCCTTCGGAAGGAACCATCAACCTATCTTACGTCAAAGGCGCCGCCCCTTCGAAAGGAATCATTAACCCATCTTCCGTAAAAGAAACCGTCCCTTCGAAAGGAATCATTAACCCATCTTCCGTAAAAGAAACCGTCCCCTTGAAGGGAAACGGTCCCACTATCGTCTCCATAGATGGAAAAGAAACCGCTTATGCCCCCTTGGGGGAAAACGATCTCGTTGAGACCACTGAACTGGTCCTTCGTGACGGCGAGGGTCGGTTCACTGCTGCCTACTACGAGGCCGTCAAGGATTTTTACCTGGGATAAAAAAACCGACCTTCCACCCCGCTGGGGTGGTGACCATTATCCATCCCTTTGCCCACGGTGTTTACCGTGGGCTACCAACAGCCGACCCCTACGAGGTCGTAATCATTATTCTTCCCTTTGCCCACGGTGTTTACCGTGGGCCACCGATAGCCCACCCCTACGGGGTCGTAATCATTATTCTTCCCTTTGCCCACGGTATACCGTGGGCTACCAACAGCCGACCCCTACGGGGTCGTAATCATTATTCTTCCCTTTGCCCACGGTGTTTACCGTGGGCCACCGATAGCCCACCCCTCCGGGGTCGTAATCATTATTCTTCCCTTTGCCCACGGTGTTTACCGTGGGCCACCGATAGCCCACCCCTACGGGGTGGTGACCAAAGATCTTCCCCTGTATGACATTTTAAAACCAATTAATAAATTATTGAAATATTTTTGTTGTATTTTCAAAAATATATTTATATTTGCAAATTGGAATTGCAAGTTAAAGGAATCTGAAATAACGTGGCAAATTATTTATAAATTCAAAATTCTTATTAAATTTGCCACATATTAAATAGATGAAAAATAGGATATCATGGAAGATAAAGTCATCATTGCCAATAACATAAAGCAACTTCGAGAAGCCTGTGGTTTCAAACAGGAAGGTGTGGCAAGCTATCTTGGAATTAAGAGATCAACCTATTCCAACTATGAGACTGGCGATAGGGAGATGCCATTGCTGCTGATGGAGAAGTTGGCCGACTTGTACGGGTGCGACTTATTTGAACTCTATTCGGAAGACAAAAAAGTTGTGGACGCCATGCTTGTCACAGCCTTTCGCATGGACGAGCTATCCCCTAACGACATGGAGCAGGTGGCAGCTTTCAAACGCGTAGTGAAAAACTATCTCAAAATGGAAAACCTGCTCGAACAATGAAGACACTTACCACCACAGAAGCCGAATTGTTGGCCGGAAAGTTCCGTTCCATGGCAGGCTTGAATCTTTCCGAGCCCCTCAACGTCAAAACCCTCCTGAGAAAGTTGAACATCATCACGCTTTACAGGCCTTTGTCAGAAGCATCCTGCGGTATCAGTTGCAGATCGGCTAGCGGAAAAAAGTTTATGTTAATCAACAGCCGGACTACCCGAGGCAGGCAGCATTTTACGATCGCCCATGAACTGTATCACCTTTTCTACGACGAGCATCCCATGCCTCATGTGTGCAAAGGCATGGCAACTGGAGAGGAAAAAAACGCCAACCGATTCGCATCCGCATTGCTTATGCCTAAAGAAGGTCTACTGTCTGTAATACCCAACGAGACCCTCGTCAATCATAGCATGAATCTTCCCACACTACTGCGATTGGAGCAGCTGTTCTCCGTCTCTAGAAGCACCTTACTTGTTCGGTTGAAAGACCTGGAAATCATCACACAAAAACAGTTCGACGAACTGGATACTGTCTCCGTAAAGGATTCTGCACGGGACTATGGATACGACCTTTCTCTTTACGAAGCCGGCAATGAAGGCCTTGTCATCGGCGATTTTGGCGAAAAGGCCCGTATTCTCTATGAGCGGGGTAAGATCTCCGAAGGACACTATCAAGAACTCCGAAAAATGATCGACTATGTCGGCACCCATGAAAAAAGTGGTTCTTGATGCCGATGTCATCATTCACTTCACCAAAGGTGAATACTGTAACCATTATGGAATCATCTATCTCACTACGAATGATTTCCTGTTCTACGGTATCCAGCGAGGACTGTTCACCCAGGAAGAGGCAGCATCTTTCATCGTAAATGTAAGGAAAAAAGGAAGCTATCCCCCCATTGTGGATTTCAAAACCTATCGCTGTACGAAAATCTGACCGATACGGCAGCCCCGAAGGGGTTGGTAACGGGTGGGTGGGCGGGGTCACGTCCAACAGCCGACCCCTACGGGGTCGTAATCATTATTCTTCCCTTTGCCCACGGTGTTTACCGTGGGCGACCAACCTTCCACCCCTCCGGGGTGGGCGGGGTCTTCACACCCAAGCCCAAGAGGATGAAATAAAAACGCCGTGGGGATCAATCCCACGGCGTTTTTTAGAATGAAACCACGGCTCCTCTCGGTTAGAAGCGCAGCGTCAGGTTCCCCATGACGTTGAAGCCTGCCATCGGGATGAATCCCAGCTGATAATAACGATGGTCGTTGGGATGCTGTTCCCCGAGGATGGTCTGGTACACCCAGCCACTGGCGGCGTAATGCCTGTTGAAGACGTTGTTGAAATGGACCTTGAACGCCGCCTCCTTCAACACCTTCGCAGGCTTGTAGGAATAGCCGAGGCTCACGTTGGAGGTGGAATAGGCCGGCAGCGAACGGTCGAGGTTCTCGGTATTGTCGAGATACTGACGCGACACGTAGTTGGTGTGCCAGGTGGCCTCGAAGCCTTTGTGGTGGAGGGTCACGAAGCCGTTCAGGATGGCCGAAGGCGAGAAAGCCAAGGTCGAGCGGTCGTAATGCACGACGGTAGGCTCGAGCTCGTCCCAGTATTCATCACGGGTCTCGACGACCTCGTCGAAGTCCAGGATCCTGTTTTGGCTCAACGCCGCATTGGCCTCGAGGGTCAGCCACGGGGTGACGTTCACGCCCGCCTGCAACTCGATGCCCCTCCGATAGGAATCCTTGATGTTGGTGGTGAGCATCTCACCGATGTCGCTGACGGCACCGGTCTGCACGAACTGGTCCGTGTAGTCCATATAATAAAGGTTGAAGCCCGCTTGCCAGACGTCGCCGCTGTAGTTGTAGCCCATCTCATAGTCGATGAGACGCTCCGGCCTCGGGAACGCGTAGGAGCCGTTGTCGGTGAAGTTGTTACGCTCCGGCTCACGGTGACTCATGGCCACAGAGCCGTAGGCATGGTGGTTGTTCCAGTCCCAGGAGAGGCCGCCCTTCGGGTTGAAGAAACGGTATTTCTCATCCACATCGAGGACCTGGTTGACGTAGATCCCCTCGTCATTGACGACGAACTTGTCGTTGATACCTGTAGTCTTATAGTCCACATGACGGTATTGCAGGTCGCCGAAGACGGTCCATTGGCCGGTGATGCTGAAGGCGGCTTTCACGAAAGCGCTTCCATCGAGTTTGCTGGCGTCTGAGTCGTAATACCGGTAGTCGCCATTGGCAAGGTAACGGCTCGCGATCTCCTCATTGGCGATGTAGGTGACATAGCCGAAGTGGTTGCCGGTAAAACGCTGCAGCGAGACACCCCCGATGAGATCCCACCGGCCTTTGTTGTAGCTGGCGTTCCACACCATGCCATAGGTGTCCTGACGAAGGCCCTTCTTACGAACCACGTCGGACTTCTCCGGCTTGCCGTTGGGTTTGAACTCGTTGATGCCGAACTTCTCCGCCAGCTTGTTGTTGAAACGGAACTCCTCATAATAGCCATAGCCATAGGTGTAATGCAGCGAGGCAGCGGTCTTCCAATGCTTGTTGATCTCCCAAGCAGCCGAGAGAATGTTATGGTCCTGCCAGAAGTTGTCGGTGGTACGATCCCAGTAGCTGCCGTCGTTGAGCTGGTAGCGCTCGGTGACATAATGCCCGTTCTCATCGACCATGAAAAGGCCGTTCTCGTCATAGACCAGATGCTCATAGAGGGAGTTATACTGTCCCAGTCCCACATGATAGAGGTCCTCGTAGCTGTGGATGCCCGTCGGCGCCGTGTAGGTCCAGGAGCCGTCGTCGTAGCAGCCGTCCATGAGGGAATAGTCGTTGTCACCCGCGGTGACGCCGTTCCAGGCCTGTCCGGTGTTCTCGAAGTTGCCGATGTTCTTGTAGCGCAGCTGGAACTTGTTGTTGGTATAGGTGATGCCTCCATAGTAGCTGCCACTCCGTCCCTGAGTGCCATGGACGAAACCGTCGGTATGGGTCTCATGATAGGCGCCATCCACGATGAGGTGGTTCCAAAGGAGTCCCGTAGAGGCCTTAGCTCCGAAATTCAAGGTGTTGAACGAGCCGTAGGAGCCCGTGATCTCTGCGCTGGGGACCAAGGAAGGGGTCGCTGTCGTCATCGCCACGGTACCGCCGAAGGCGCCATCGCCGTTGGTGGACGTGCCCACACCCCGCTGGATCTGCACGTTGCCGAGCAGCGCGCCGTAGCTGTTCATGTTGGCCCAGAAGACACATTGGTCTTCAGGCGAGTTGAGCGGCACGCCGTCGAGGGTCACGTTGATACGCGAATCACCCGCACCACGGATACGCATGTAGGACGTGCCCGTGCCGACGCCGTTCTCACTCCAGGAGAGGATGCCGGGTGTCCTGGAGAACAGGAAGGGCAGCTCCTGGCCGGTTTTCGAAAACGCATTCAAGTCCATGGCTTTGATGTTGGAGATGGCAAAAGGAGCGTTGTCCAACACCTTCACCCCACTGACCACCACCTCTTGAAGCATTTCAAAATGTGAAGTGTCGATTGATTGCAACTCGTTCTGAGCCTGCATCGTCATGGCCATAAACAAGGCGGCGACGCTAAAGAAAAACTTTTTCATCTTTTTGGATCTCATTGATTTAAAGTTAGTTAATAATATTAAATCAATAGAGGAAATGTTGAAGAAACTCATTTTCCCTGTCTCGGCATTACCCGTATCAGGTGCAAAGGGTTTGATCTCAGCCTGTCTTTCAGCCCGCCATGGCGGGACAAGGCACCCCTGATTGATGGCGCAAAAGTAACAATTATTACGGTTGGTTCACCACAGCGCGAGGCTTTTTTCGTATTTTTGTCCCATAAAACGATACTTATGGACAACCAGGCCGTACAGATTCCCTACCCGCAGAATTTCGACATCAAGATCGTCGTCGTGTCCGCCATCCCCATGGAAGAGACCCGACGGAACATCAGCCAGATCTTCAGCCAATGCAAGGTCGTCCACAGCTTCGTCGACGTCCATTCCAGCGCCAAAGGCTCCTACTACAGCTATTGCTATAACATCGACATCGAGAGCCAGGAGCATCTCCGACACACTTACGACCAGTTGAACAACCTTCCGGGAATCCGTTTTGTCCTTTAACGAAGCGAGGTGCACACTGAGGCACCTCACAAGCATAGCGTTATAACGAGGAAGGAACCCCAAAAAAACACCTCAGCAACGGGCCGAAGGGAGTTGCGTCGTGCCGTTGGGGTTCCTCCTCTCTCGTTAGAAATCAATGACTGGCCTTCAGGAAGCTGTAGTTCTTTCCCAGGTCGAGATGTTCGGCCACGAAATCGTCGGGATAGTCGACGGCATAGTCCACCACCTGGTCGCCATCCATGACCGGACGGATCACCGGGTTGATGAAACCGCCGTAAGGCTTCAGCCCAAGAGCATCGTAACGCTCCTTGACTTCCTTGTGCAGCTCAGGATCCACCTTGACCGCATACTGTTCCACAAGGGCCTTGCCCGCGGCATAGTCGCCTTCGCTCTTGATGCGCTGCACCTCGGCGAGAAGCTGTCCAAACAAGCCACGTAAGGCCTCGAAGTCGTTGATCACGAAATACGTCTTGCCCTCGCGGGTCTTCCGTTCGATGACATCGCCGCCATCGGTCGCCATCCCCTTGCCCTTCTCATAGCACCACTCAGCGATGAGCTTCCGGTTCTGCATGTGGGCTTCGGTGACGTCCTTACCCAGTTCCACCCGGGCCAGCTGGGTCATCATACCGTTGCGGATATAGCCACAATATTCTGCTTTATAGGCTTCAGCATCGGGAAGCACATCCAGTTCCACCATCTTCGGATCGGCCAGGTAATACAGGCCAAAGAGGTCGGCACGGGCTTCCTCCAGCGTGGAGCTGTATTCTTTCAATGCACCGGGTTGGGTGGTGGGGAGCAGCTTGCCGGAGCCGTGGCCGAGACATTCGTGAAGCGTGGTATGTACGATGTCGGTCTCCGAGGCATACTTCTTACAGAGGGCAACCTCTTCCTCAGAGAAGGCAAACTCCTTGAGGGCACTCTTGGGGCATTCTTCGGCAGCCTTGTCGTAGGCAATCATCAAATTGGTGATCGTCACCGACTTGGATCCATAGTCCTTACGGATCCAATCCGCATTGGGCAGGTTGATGCCAATCGGAGGAGACGGGAAGCAGTCGCCGCCCAAGGCAGTGACGATGATGCTCTTGGCCGAGACGCCCTTGCATTCCTCTTTCTTGAAACGGGCATCCACCGGCGAATGGTCCTCAAACCACTGGGCGTTCTCACTGATGACGTTGGAGCGTTCCGTCGCCTCCAGGTCCTTGTAGTTCACCACCGACTCCCAGGTCGCCTTCATGCCCATGGGATCGGCATAATCTTCAATAAAACCGTTGACAAAATCGATATGGGACAACGAGTCCTGCACCCAGGCGATGTTGTATTCGTCCCAGGTCTTCAGGTCGCCCGTCTTGTAATAGTCGATGAGCTTGCGGGTATAGTCGCGCTGATGCTCGTTCTCCGCCACCTCGTTGGCCTTCTCCAGCCAGCCGATGATGGCCGTGATGGCCTCGCCATACAAGCCGTCAGCCTTATACACCACCTCGTGGATCCCTGTCTGATCCTTCACCAGCTTCGAGTTCAAGCCATACGAGATGGGCGTCTCGTCGTTGGGTTTCCGCATCTTGTCATAGAAGCGTTCCACCTCTTTCTTGGTGATGGGTCCCTCATAGAAATTGACTGCGGAATGCGCGATGATGTCTTCCTCGCTGCTACGGCGTTTCGCATACAAGTCACGGTCGAAGACCACCGGCGTCAGGAAGGCGATGAAGTCATCCACCGACTCACCCTCGTTCAGCGGAAGCAAGGCGGCGTCACTGCCTTTGACCAGTTGTGCGAAATAGTCTTCCGAGATCTCCGGGAAGAACTTGTCTTCGGCATAATGATGATGGATGCCATTGCTGAAGAAGATACGTTTGGCATAAACGACAAAATTCTGGTAATCAGCACATTCGCGATCTCCATTATAAGACTGAAGCACCGCCTCGACCGTCTTGCGCACACACAGGTTGTATTTGAAGTTCTGGTCGAAGAGGATGTCGCGGCCACAGCGGGCGGCTTCACTAAGATAATAGAGGTAAGCCTTCTGTTGAAGGGTCAGCTGATCCCAGTCGGGGATCTGATAGCGCATGATTCTCAAGTCGGCAAACGCATCCACAAGGAATTTGAACTCCTCCTGGGGTGCCGGTTCGTTCGTAGCGGGTTGTTTCGGCGCACAGCCGGCCAACGCAGCCGTCAGTCCAATACAAATCATCAGTCTTTTCATTTTATGATACTTTAAATACGTTTCATTTAGGATTGCATTTCAAGCGGATCAATGAGCCTCCTGCACCAAACGCACTGAGAATCCGTTGAAGATGAAGTCGATGGCCTGCGGATACAAGCCCGAGTCGAAAACGGACACACAGTAAGCACGGTCTTCATAACAGTGCGTCGACGACCAATAATGGCCGCTACTTCCCGTGTTATGGACTTCGGTACCCAAACGGTAGCCCGCTGCCGGCAAAAAGACCGCCCCATGCTGCTCAATCGTATCCCATTGTTCCAATGAAATCAAATTGTTCTCATAATACACATTCGTTACATTGGGGAAATTCAGGCTGTAATAACTGCCACTCCAGTCATCGGGCAGCAGAATCACGCCGTTCACTTCGCCCACCCGCGCTTTGGCAAACCGGATACCCGACGGGGTGGTTCGTGTTTCAAAGAGATAGTCCCACTCTTCAATGGTCAATGTGCGCCATAGCTGCTCCGTATTGCCGCCGTTGGCAATGGCATTGTAACCCCAATCGGCTTGACCCGTCTGATCATAAAGATTGAACAGATCACTTCCGTATGGGAGATAATCGTTGGAAGACGTAGTGGTACGCCAGGGTTGGTAACAAGGCGCGCCATGGTTGTAACCGCTTGTGCTCCAGCCGAAAAGACCGACGATGTCTTGATCGGCATAGTCTTCCCCAACATCCTGCCCAAGGGCCTCCACCCGATCGTATTGATGTTCCATAAACGACCAGACGCCGGTGTTCATCTCGTACTGAAGGTTCCCCTTGGAGAAGAAGACCTTGCTTCCATCGTCATTGACCGTGAACAATCCGTCGATGGCTCCTTGGGGCGCCCCCACCGGAAAGACAAGGGTCACCGTCTCGCTTGTGTATTGCGCTTGTTCCACCACCGCACTATGGGATGTCGACCCACCTGCCGAATAAAACGCCTCATAGCGCATGAGGTCGCCCGGCTCGAACACGCCTGTATTCCCGCCGCGTTTGAAGGTCTCCTGAGAGGGGGTCACACGCACGTCATCGACATTACCACGATCCGTGCACACCAATCGAGCCACAGCATTGCCTTGAGGCGTTACCACACGCAAGAACGCCATACCAGGGGTGGACAGGCGCACCGTCACCTGGTGGATGCCAGCTTCCAGACGCATGTCGCGCGCAGCCACCACTTTACCATCGGCACGAAACACCTGCAACTGCACCTCCGAGGCCTCTGAAAGCTCCAAAGGCACGGTAGTCCCATCCTTGAAAGGATTCGGGAAAGCCGACCCCATGTTGAAGTTCCGGCCCTGCCACTCACCCACACCAACTTGAGTGGATAGTACCAGTACCGTATCAGGATAATTCAGGGTTGTCATCCAACCTTGCGTGAGATCCGTAACCATCACAGAGGTAAATGGCGTGTATCCTCCTGCGGCGGTAGCCGCAGTGAAAGACACGGTCACCCCTTCTTGCGCTTGCACTGACAAAGCAAGAAGCAGCATCGTAAAAAGTAAAGTCCTTCTCATTTTCTTGGCGTTTTGCATTGCGCAAAGATAATAAAAAACTAAAGCAAAACGTCATTGCATTCCATTCCTCTACGCCGACCGCCCATACGGAGCTCCCCTCCACCCCCGGAGGGGGTGTTTTGGCGAAGCGAGGAGGTGTCTGCGGCACCTCAGCAACGGACCGAAGGGATGGTGCGGAGGTACCTTTACCCCGGTAGGGGTATTTTGAGCGAGGCGGGGGACCTCCGCGGGCACCTCAGCAACGGACCGGAGGGAGTTGCGTAGTGCCCGGGGAGGTCCCCCGCTCGCGAAAAAGAGACTCCGCAGGAAGCGTTCCCGCGGAGCTGAAAACGAAAGAAGCCCTGCCGGTTTCCCGGAGGGCTTCCCGTATGGGTGGGCGGCGACCTACTTTCCCACAGGTTGATGCAGTATCATCGGCACTGCCGGGCTTAACTTCTCTGTTCGGAATGGGAAGAGGTGCGCCCCGGCGTCA
>JAEEGJ010016651.1_pt1 | contig 16811 bp, 16 predicted proteins | sample 8958761 | NCBI WGS metagenome assembly JAEEGJ01 (sample SAMN16246546, study PRJNA631951) | gut metagenome | biome: gut microbiome; feature: rumen; material: RS-attached | host: Bos | place: Iran: Karaj | collected 2018-10 | reverse complement strand
AATTGAGATTAGTAAAATAAATAATACAAATATTATTACACCTACTACAAATATCATAAACTCCTCCTTTAGCAAGTATTATACAGATTTTTGGGCAAAAAATCAATATATATAGTAGGTGATAAAGAGGGGATTATTCGCTTTCTTTTTCTTTTTTGCTAGATAAAAATGTTATCTTTTCAGCTATTACTTCAGTAATATATTTCTTTTCTTCTTCTTTTTCAAAGACCCTAGTTTCAACTCTTCCTTTGACTCCTAGAAGATCTCCTTTATGACAGTATTCAGAAGCATTTTCAGCAATTCCATTCCATAATTTACAATCTATAAAATCAGATTCATATTCACCATTACTATTCTTATAGTTTCTTGGAACAGCAAGTGTAATATTAGTATATTTATGACCTCCTTCTGATTCTTTGATTTCTGGATTTCTAACAAGTCTTCCAATAATAACAATTTGATTTAACATCTTTTTTTCTCCTTTCGTACATATATATTATTGATATTAATAAAAACATCAAATAGGGGAAATACCATTATTGTTAATATATTAAAACAATTAATGAATTATTATATATATAAGAAATTATTTTTTGCTTTAAATAAATATATAAAATAAAATAATAGTTATTTTTAATAAAAATAAAATAAATATGTTATAATACTTTTAAGGAGGTAAAAATATGAAGAAGTTTTTTGTAGGTGCTTTATTCTTATTAATGCTATTAACATTTACTGGATGTGGTTCTAAAAAGGAAGTTACTCCAAAGAAAGAAAAGGAAACTATTAAAGGTAACTGTACTGTATTTGAATGTATTAAAAATATAGAAGTTACTGATACTGTAGAACAAGTAAATGAAAAAATTGGATTTGATGGTTCTTTAGATAAAGAAGCTGAAAGTTATAAGATCTATAAATGGGAAGTAACTAAAGATTCATATGTTGAAATTCAATTCAATAATGGTGGTAAATCAAATATTACAATTGAATTTGATAAAGCAAAAATTGCTAATGATAAGTTAGATTTATCTAAATCAGATGAAATTAAATCTACTGTTCAAAAGGGTGAAATGACATTATCTAAGTTTAGTGAAATGGTAGGTAATGTAGAAGGTACTCTAGTTGAAAAGAGTGGATATAGTAAAAAATATTTATGGTATAAAGCTAGTGATAGTTACCTATATGGAACATTCTCAAACACATCAAATAAATGTACATTCATGTCTGGTAGAACACCACAAAAATAAAAGAAGCTATTTAGCTTCTTTTTTATATACATATTTAATCCAGTATTCTTCAAATGTAAGATTTTCTTCATGAATCTTAGTTGCTACATCTACACCAACATATCTTATATGCCATGGTTCTTCAGCAAAACCAGTTAGATCTATATTATCTTCAAAGTATCTAAATATAAAACCATATTTATATCCATATTGCATAAGCCAATTATATTCAGGATCTCCTTTTTCAATTAAATATCCATTAGATACATCTATGGCAGTTCCAAGTTCATGTTCAGAAAAACCTGCTTTAGCAGCATATAAACTAGCTTTGTTATATCCATTTTCGTATACGTAGTTATTATATATAGTCTTTTGTGTTTTAAATGTTCTATAACCAGTATCAGCATATATATTTAAATCTTCTTTATTAGCATCATCAACCATCTTTTTAAACTGTTCATAAGTTTCTTCTCTTAGTCTTATTTGACCATAATAGTTATTAGCGTAATCATCACTTACATCTACTAAATCACTTGGTTCATAGTCTTCATTAATATATCTATGTTTATTAATAAATGCTGTTAATGAATCTGGATTAGATTCTTCAGTAATATCTGAATAATTATCTAAATCTTGATTTAATTCTACTTTTAATATTGTTTTGCTAATATCTTCATTTTCATTTCTATTATTAAGATATCTATCATAGTGTTCATAATTAAATAATTTATCAGTAATCATTTTTTCAACGTCTTTATCATATTTACCATTTATAAGAGATTTAATATCTCCCATTTTAAAGTTTAGTAAAACATATCTAATAGTTTTTGGTTTATAACCTTTATTACTTAAACTAATAATATAGTCATCGGTATAATCATTTATACCTTTTTTCTTTATTAATTTAGGCATAAAATCTTTAACTTCATTTCTATTAAATTTAGCTTCAAATAAAGCATTTAATACATCAGTGTTTTTATGATATTTCATATATAACGGAGCATTAATAATCTTGACTCTAAATATAAAAATAAGCGGAATAATAATAAGAAGCACAATTATAATTCTAGCAATTATTCGTCTAAGTTTATAATTAGGTTTCCTTTTCTTTTTCATATGCTTACCTCTATATAAATTATATCACAAATAAAATAAAAACTAGTTTATAAACTAGTTTTTGACAGTTCAATTATTAAATCATAGTTATCATCAGTAGCCATTATATTTTTATGTTCTTCATGACATTTTTCACATTTATATAATATCTTATATGTATCTTTAAACTTTTCTATTCCAATAGGTTTAAGTAATCCTTTGCAAGTATTAGCTCTATCACCAGGATTAATATCTACATGTTTAGAGTATAAACAAAAAGGGCAGTGGTCTCTTGCAGTATATTCTAATTTTTCTACTTTTTTACCACAGTTTTCACATACAAAACTTTCATCAATCATATTAAATCTTTTCATATAAAACCTCTACCAAAATTATATCATAAATGCTTTAAATATAATAAAAAAAATGATATAATTATTATGATATGTGGGTGAAAAAATGGAAGCAAATTTTGTTATAAATGACTTTGAAGGACCATTAGATCTTTTACTTCATTTAATTAAGACATCTAAGATGGATATTTATGATATAAAAATTGAAGAAATAACAGCACAATATCTAGATTTTATAAATAAAATGAATGAATTAAATCTTGATGTAGCTTCAGAGTATTTAGTAATGGCTTCTGAACTTACATTGATTAAATCTAAGATGTTATTACCTAGACAAGATGAAGAAGAAGAGGAAGAAGATCCAAGAGAAAACCTAGTTAATAGATTAATTGAATATCAAAGATATAAAGATATGATTGATGAATTCAAATCTTTAGAAAAAGAAAGAAAAGATATCTTTACTAAAGATCCTATGAATCTATATGAATATAGTGATCCTATTAAAAATGATGGAGATATTACACTAGACAACTTAGTAGAAGCTTTAAACAAATTCTTACAAAGAAAAGAAGATGAAAAGCCACTTGAAACTAAGATTGCTAGAAAAGAAATATTAGTTACAGATAGAACTAATGAAATTAGATCTTTACTAAAGAAAAAGAAAAAAGTTTCATTCTTTGATTTATTTGAAGTTAGAACTAAAGAATATGTAGTTGTAACTTTCTTATCTATTTTAGAAATGGCTAAAAAGGGAGAAATAACAATTGTTCAAGAAAACAATTTTAATAATATAACAGTTAATATTAAAGAAGGTGAAGAACTTGATTAGTGCTTTAGAAAGTATATTATTTGCTGTAGGTGAAGAAGGATTAAAACTTGAAGAAATAGAAGGTATACTAGAACTTAATGAAGAAGATACATTAAAACTAATTGATGAATTAAAAGAAGAATATAGTAAAAAAGAAAGAGGACTAGATATTAAAGTTCTTGGAAATTCTTATAAGTTAGTTACTAAAGAAGATAATTTAAAATATTTAAAGAAAATATCTTTAGAAGTTAGTAATAATTTATCTGAAGCTGCTTTAGAGACATTAGCTATTATTGCTTATAATGAACCAATTACTAGAATTCAAATAGATGAAATTAGAGGAGTTAATTCTTCTCAAATGGTTAGAAATCTTATCGCTAAGGGATTAATTATGAATGTAGGTAAATCAGATCTTCCAGGAAGACCTAATTTATATAAAACTACAGATTATTTCTTAGATTATTTTAATTTACCAGATTTATCTAAATTACCTGAAATAGATACAGGTGATATAGAAATATTAGATGATAAAGATTTATATGAATCTAAATATACTGAAAGTATAGTGGAGGAATAAAATGGGAAAAATGAAAAAAAGTTCCTTTAAACAAGGAGCCTTTATAGCTACTTTTGCAATTATTTTAACTAAGATAATTGGTATTGTTTATGTTGTGCCTTTTTATAAGGTTATAGGTGAACAAGGTGGAGCTTTATATGGATATGCATATACTATATATGCAACATTTTTATCAATATCTACAGTAGGTATTCCTCTTGCTATTTCAAAACTTGTTAGTGAATATAATGCTCTTGGTTATTATCACACAAGAGAAAGAGTATATAAACAAGGTAGAAGAGTAATAATGGCATTTGCTCTTGTTATATTTGCTTTATTATTTATATTTGCTAAACCAATAGCTAATATGATTATTGGTGATATTGAAGGTGGAAATACTATTGAAGATATAGTATATGTTATTAGAGTTATAGCTACTGCTATATTAGTTATACCTTCATTATCAGTATCTAGAGGATATTTACAAGGTAATAAATATATGACTGAGTCTTCACTTAGCCAAGTTATAGAACAATTATTTAGAGTAGCCATAGTAGTATTTGGTAGTTATTTTGCTATGAAGTTATCTCATAATGTTAGAACTTCTGTAGCAGTAGCTTGTTTTGGTGCTACTATTGGAGGATTATTTGCATTCCTCTATTTAAGAATCAAGATAAAAACTAATAAAGATATATTCTTAGTTAATCAAAGTCAAAAAGAAGAAGAAAAGAAAATAACTACTAAAGAAATTTGGGTTAAAATAATTAAATATGCAGTTCCATTTATATTAATAGATGCAGTAGGTAATGCTTGTGCACTTATTAATATGTTTACTGTAGTTAAGATACTTGTTAATCATACAGGATATACAATTGATAAAGCTGAAACAGTTATGGGAGTATTAACTACATGGGGTGTTAAATTAAACCAAATAATTATTGCAATAGCTACAGGACTTGTAACAAGTTTACTTCCACATATAACATCTAGTTATGTTAAAAATGATATGGATACAGTTAGAAAAAGAATTAATGAAGCATATACAATTCTTTTATACTTTGGTGTACCAATGGCTATTGGTTTATCATTTTTAGCAAAACCAGTTTGGGAGGTATTCTATTCTAATCATGGATTAGCTGCATCAGTATTTAGTGTATTTGTATTTGCTGCTATAGCATCTTCACTATATACTATTACACTTATTATTATGCAATCAGTTAATAAATATAAAGTTGTATTTATAGCTCTTGGAGTAGAACTAATACTTAAAGCAGGATTACAATATCCACTTATGGTGTTTGCATATAAACTTGGATTACCTCCATATGTAGGTACTATTTCAGGAACACTTATTTCACTTTCTGCAACATATATAATTTCAATTATATATATGATAAAAGTTATGAAGATAAGTATGAAAGAAACATTCAAAGGATTATTCTGGATATTATTTGGATCTGGAGCAATGCTTGCAAGTTTATTTGTATTAAGAATATTTATAGATATTATTCCAACATCTAGAAAAAATGCAATTATAATAATTGCTATATATGCTTTAGTAGGAGGACTAATATACTTTATATTCACATATAAACCATTATTTAAGACTGTTATAGCTAAAGAATTAATGAGTAAAGTTAAGAAAATATTTAAAAAATCAGGGGAGAATAATGAGATTAAGAAATAATAAAAATGCAAAAGATATTATTAATAATTCTAGGTATGTAGTATTAAATCCAGAAGAGCAAATCTCTTCTTGGAGCAAACTATTTGGTAATAAGAATCCTATTCATATTGAAATTGGCATGGGTAAAGGAGACTTTATTATTGGAATGGCTAAATTACATCCAGAGATTAATTTTATTGGTATTGAAATGTATGATAGTGTTTTAATGCATGCTGTTAAAAAACTTGATGAGTTAGAACTTCCAAACTTAAAACTAATTAGAATGGATGCTAATGATATAGATAAAGTTTTTAAAAAAGAAATATCTCTTATTTATCTAAACTTTTCTGATCCATGGCCAAAAAACAGAAATGCAAAAAGAAGATTAACTCATGAAAGATTATTATCTAAATATGATAGTATTTTTAAAAAAGATAAAGTAATATTTATGAAAACAGATAATATTAAGTTATTTGCTTTCTCAATAGAATCTCTATCTAATTATGGATATAAATTAAAAAATGTTACACTAGATCTTCATTCAGAAGATATAGAAAATGTACAAACTGAATATGAAAAGAAATTCAGTTCTAAAGGAATTAGAATTAATAGATTAGAGGCATATAAATAAAACACTTTAAAAATTCTTTAATTTTTGATATAATAAAAGAACAAAGTAGGTAAGAAAATGAAGTTAAAAAAGATTGTTTTATTACTATTATGTGTATTTGTTTTAAGTGGTTGTTCTATTGTAAGAATTAACACTGATAGTTATGAAACAAATATATATAATATATTAAAAAGAAAAACTCATAAAATTAATACTAACTCAGTTGGATATCAATATTATTTACTTAATGGTATAACTAAAAAAGAAGGAAATGAATTCAATCAAGTACTTAGAAGTTCTAATGGAACTTATTATATGTATGTAGATCTTGTTAGTTATTATCATAAGATAAGTAAAGATTATACACCTGATAAAAAAGCGTATATATCTAAATCAATCAATTATAAAGAAAATACTGGTTATTTAGAAGTAATTGATAAAGAGGATTATTACTATGTTAAAGCATCGTATAATTTTTCAAAGATTGAAGCTCATGTTAGTAAGAAAAAACTTAATGACGCATTATCTGAAATATTTTATACTTTGTCTTCTATAAAATATAATGATACAATTATAGAAGAAATTCTAGGTAATGAAAAATATGATTTAAGTGAAAATAAAGAATATAATTTATTTAATATAGATAATGATGCTGGTGGTAGTAATTATCTAGAAGAAGTAAAAAAATATGATGTGTATGATGCTGAAGAAGATGCACATAGTTTAATAGAGCATGATGAAGTAAATACTACTTCTGAAGACTAAGGAGGACATTATGGGATTTGTAGATAAAGTTAAAAATTTCTTTTATGAAGATGCTGATGACGAAGATATTGAAATAAAACCTGATAAACCTAAAAAAGAAAATCCATTTAAGATAAAAGAAAAGAAAGAAATATTTATTAAAAGAGAACCTGAACAAGAAAAGACTCAAAGAATAGATATTGAATATGAAGAAGAAAAAACAAATTCTGATTTAAGTGAAAGAGAATTATTTAGATCTGAAAGAACATTTAATTTTCCTGTTGATGTAGATGATGAAGAGGAAGAAACAACAAGTGGATTTACTGAACAAGAAAAAGATGAATATTTTGGTCCAACTTCTAGATTAAGATTTGATGAAGAACCTGCTAGAAAAGAAGAAAAAGAAGAACCAAAAGGAAGATTTAGACCTAGTCCTGTTATTTCTCCAGTATATGGTATTCTAGATAAAGACTACAATGTAGATGATGTAGAAGAAATCAACAAAGGTGATGATCATAGTCTTAATAAAAAGATAAGTGATTACGATACTGTTAGAAATAAAGCTTATAAAGAAATGGATGAAGAAATAGAAAAGACTTTTAATAAGAGTAAATCTATATTCTATAATCTAGATGAAAAAGAAGAAGATGTTGCTATTTCTTATGGTGAAGAAAATCAAGAAGCTAAAGAAGTAGAAATACCTGAAACAAGAGTAAAGAAAAATAAAAAAGTAGTAGAAGAAACTGAAAATGATGAAATAAAAACTGATACTAATGAATTATTTAATTTGCTTGATAATGTAACAACTGATGAATATGATGACGATGATGAATAATCATTGACATAGTATATTTATTATATTAAAATACATTTAATTAATTGTGATTAACAACAAAGTAGTATTTTATTTGAAACATAGAGATATAGGTACGGTGGAAACTTATACAAGTAAAATATGAAGATACATTGTTATGAATTAAAACGAGGATTCGCGTTAAGAATTAAAGAGCATAGAAGATATCTATGAAGTAGGGTGGTACCGCTTAATTAGTCCCTACATCATAGGTATTTTTTGTTTTATAGGAGGTAAAAAATGAAATTATATGAAGATTTAATGTATAGAGGTTTAATTAAAGATGTTGCATCAGAAGACCTAGAAAAAGTATTAGACGGAGAACCAATTGCATTTTATTGGGGAACTGATCCAACTGCTGATAGTTTACATTTAGGACATTATTCTAGTTTAGTAACTGCTAAAAGACTTGCTAAGGCTGGACATCATCCAATACTACTTGTTGGTGGTGCAACAGGTTTAATTGGAGATCCAAGACCAACTGCTGAAAGAGAAATTATATCTAAAGATATTATTGATTCAAATGTTGAAGCAATTAAAAAACAAGTATTAGATATATTTGATGGTAATGCTGAAATAGTTAATAACTATGATTGGTTTAAAGAAATTTCTTGGATAGATTTCTTAAGAGATGTAGGTAAATATATTAATGTTAACTATATGCTTGCTAAAGATATTATTAATAGAAGATTAGAAACTGGTATAACATTTACTGAGTTTGCATATACTTTAATGCAAGGATATGATTATTTATATCTTAATGAAACTAAGAACGTTACTCTTGAATGTGCTGGTTCTGATCAATGGGGTAATATTACTACAGGTGTAGATTTAATTAGTAAAAAAACTGGTAAAACTGTTAATGCATTTACTATGCCTTTAATAGTAGACTCAACAGGAAAGAAATTTGGTAAGAGTGAAGGTAATGCACTTTGGCTTGATGAATCAAAAACATCTAGTTATGAATTATATCAATATTTAATTAATACTGATGATGCTAAAGTTGAAGAATATTTAAAAGTATTTACATTCCTTTCAAAAGAAGAAATTGAAGATACTATGTCTAAACATAATGCTGCTCCTGAACAAAGAATTGCTCAAAAGGAACTTGCTAGACAAATTATTACTGATCTTCATGGAGAAGAAAGTTTTAATAAAGCACTTAAAATAACTGAAGCTTTATTTAGTGGAGATATTAAATCATTAAATGAAGATGAATTAAAAGATGCATTAAATGGTGTTGATACATCTAATATTTCAGAAGATGTAAATATAGTAGATATGCTTGTTAATACTGGTATTCTTTCTAGTAAGAGAGAAGCTAGAGAATTTTTAACTAATGGATCTATTAGTTTAAATGGTGAAAGAATAACTGACCTTGAACTTACAATTACAAAAGATACTTGCTTGTGCAATAAATACCTAGTTGTTAGAAGAGGTAAGAAAAAATACCATTTAGTAATATTTGAATAGAGGTAATAATGAATAAACAAGAGTTTATTGAAATGAATAGAAATGGGTGGAATGATTTAATAAAATCAGGAAAACCTTTTTCAAATACAATTCTTCCAGAATATGGACCTTTCTTAAAAAGAAACGAAGACGATTTAAATATCTTAGATAAACTAGAGGGTTCTAAAGTTTTAAATATTGGATGTGCTGGTGGTGAATCATTAGAATATATTTTGAAAAAAGGTGCATCTGATATATGGGGAATAGATATTTCTGAAGAACAAATAAAACTTGCAAAAGAAAGATTTCCACAGTATAGTGATCATTTTATAGTGTCACCTATGGAAGAGGAAGTAGATATTCCACATGATTACTTTGATTATATAATCTCAATATTTAGTGTAGGTTATTCATCAGATTTATTAAGTTCTTTAAAAAATGCTTATAATTATTTAAAAGAAGATGGTTCATTAGTTATAAGTTGGACTCATCCATTTTATTATTGCTTAGATATAGTAGATAATAAAGTAGTAATTAATAAATCATATTTTAATGAAGATAGTGAAGTAGTTACTAAGGGACCTGATAAAATAAATCTTGCTCAACATAATCTTATGATTTCTTCACTAGTTAATATAGCTAGTGAGGCTAATTTCTATGTTGATAAGATGTATGAAGAAGAAACTGTAATGGAAGATTATGGAAATGGATATAATAGTCCATTTTGGAAAAAAGAAAAGACAGAAAATTGTCCAAGTACAATTATTATTAAATTTAAAAAGAAAAAAACTAGTCAATTGACTAGTTTTTATTATTATCTATTATAGAATTCAACGATAAATGCTTCGTTAATATCAGCACTTAATTCGTTTCTTTCTGGATATCTAACATAAGTTCCTTCAAAGTTTTTCTTATCAAAAGTAACATATTCAGGAATACTATTAATGCTTTCTAATGAAGCAAGTATTGCTTTATGATCTCTTGAGTTTTCTCTTACAGAAATCTTATCTCCAGGTTTTACATTGTATGATGGAATATCAACTCTTTTTCCATTAACAAGAATATGACCATGGTTAACAATTTGTCTAGCTGCTCTTCTTGTAGTAGCTAATCCCATTCTATAAACTACATTATCTAATCTAGATTCTAGAAGTTTTAAGAAGTTTTCACCATGAATACCTTCCATCTTACCTGCTTTTAAGAATAAAGTGTGGAATTGTTTTTCATTCATTCCATAAGTAAATCTAACTTTTTGTTTTTCTGTTAATTGAGCAGAGTAGTTAGATGGTTTAATTCTATCTTGACCATGAGCACCAGGTCTATATGGTCTTTTTGCTAAATCTTTACCATTTTCTAATGTTGAATAAGAAACTCTTCTACTTTTCTTATAAGCAGATCCAGTATATCTTGACATAAATTTTTCCTCCTTTACTTATATTTCAAACTTAAGTAAGACCTTATATATAAAGGGTGTATGTTTTAATACTTTCATATGTGCGCTTTAGAGGAACATATTACTCATAAAACTATAGTAACATAGCACGTTATATACATAAAATCAGCACAATTTGTTTGCATGTATAATAATACCTAAAAATAAGGGAATAGTCAACATTTTTTTAAAAACTATATAATTTTACATCTTCCTGTGATATAATGTTATATATAATATGGAGGAGTATATATGAAAGGTATATTACTATATGTTACAGTTTATATAGTTGTTATTTCTATTCTTGTAGGTATCTTTTTACTTAAAAATGCTAGAAGAAAAAAGAAACTTAAAGATAAGATATCTGAATTAGAAAAAGAAAAGAATCTTGTTATAAGTGCTCCTATATTAAGAGAATTAGGTAAAGTTGAGTCTTTAGTTAAAGATGATAAACTAAAGATTAAATATACTGAATGGCAAGATAAATTTGAAAATATAAGAAAGAATGAACTTCCAAAAATATCTGATATGATTTTGGATGCAGATGGATTACTTGAAAAGAAGAACTATAAAGAACTTAGACAAAAAATAGTAGAAATAGAATTAGATATATATAGATTAAAAGAGAGAACTAATTCTATTCTTACTGAAATTCAAGGATTAACTCTTAGTGAAGAAAAGAATAGAGAAAGAATAGTAGAACTTAAATCTAAATATAGAGAAATAAAATCAGAATATGAAAAGAATAAAGAAACTTATGGTGATGTAACTGAACAAATAGATCTTGAATTTGAAAGTATTGAAAAAAGATTTTCTGAATTTGAGATTGCTATGGATAACAAAGATTATGATGAAATTAACTATATAGTTAAGGGTATAGATGAAATGATTGATCATGCTGATTATGTTGTTAAAGAAATACCTGCAATTATAATTATGTGTAATGAATTAATTCCTAATAAGATTTCTGATATATCTAATTTATATATAGATATGACTAGAAATATGTATCAATTAGATTATTTAAATGTTGAATATAATATTGAAGAAACAAATAAAAAATTAAAAGATATTTGTGATAGAGTTAAAGTACTTAACCTAGAAGATGTAGTATTTGAACTTAAAACTATTCTTAATTATTTTGATTCACTTTATACTGATTTTGAAAATGAAAAAATGTCTAAAAAGAAATTTGATTCTAATATGAAATCATTTAAGACTAAACTTACTAAAACAGATAAAGTTGTTAAGAATATTAAATCTCAAATAAATGAATTAAAAACAAATTATGAATTATCAAAAGAAAATATTGAAAGAATAGATATAATTGATAAAGAAGTAACTAATATTAAAAATAGTTATAATGAATTAACTGATTATAGTAAAAATCATACATTTCCATTTACTAAATTAGTTAAAGAATTAGATTTATTAATTATTAAATTATCTAAGATAGATGAAAACTTAGACTATGATGTTCATACTATCGGAAGTATGAAAGATGATGAAGTTAGAGCTAGAGAACAATTAGATAATATTAAGAAATTAATTAAGAAAACTAAGAATAGAATTAGAGTATACAATATACCTGTTATACCTAATAACTATTATGTTGAATTAAATGATGCTAATGATGCTATTAAAGAAATTAATAAAGAGTTAAATAGAAAACCTATTACTATAGAAGTATTAAATATTAGGGTAGATACTGCTAGAGACTTGGCATTCAAAGTATATAATACTGTGAATAATCTAATTAAGTCTGTTATGATGGCAGAAGAAACTATGGTTTATGGTAATAGATATAGAGGACTTAAAACTCAAGTAGATCAAGGTCTAGATAAAGCAGAAAGTTTATTTATGGAAGGTGAATATAAGAAAGCACTTGAAGTAACTATGAATGCTATTGATTATATAGAACCTGGTATACATAATAAAATATTAAAAGCCTTTGAAGAAAAAGAATAATTAAAAGACTAGAAAGGGGAAATAATATGGAAAGTACTATTATTGCGATATGTGCGTTAATATTTTTGATTATCATAATGATAGTCTTTTTCACTAAGCCTAAAATAAGAAAAGTAGAAAATTCATTATTTTCTGCTTTATTAGTTACTAACTTAGTTGGGTTATTAACACAGTTAATTATTTATTATGTTGGTTTTAACTTTCCAGATTTCTCTGAAAGTATAATTTATACTTATATATTAAAATTATTATTTCTAGTATATTTTGCATTTGAAGTTATATTTGGTCTATATGTATGGGCTGTATCTTTCGATGTAAATACTAAAGAAAATGTTAGTTTTAAAAGAAGACAAACTATAGCATATTTAATAATATCTGGATTAGTAGCTGTTGCTATGATATTTGCACCAATGGATATTGAAGTAATAAATGGATATTATTATCCAACAGGAGCTTCATTCTTTGTAATGTTTATAGGAATGCTTGTTGGAACAGTATTTATGATATATTGTTTATTTAGAAATTATAAGAGGGTTAAATCATCAAAATATTTACCTTTATTTGCATATGTTATTTTATCTGCAGCAGGTATTATATCTCAAATGATTAATCCAACTTATTTATTAATTGCACCATTTGAAACATTAGTTATTACTCTTATGTATTTTACAATAGAGAATCCTGATATGAAAATGGTAGAAGAGTTAAAGAAAGCAAAAGAAGAAGCTGAGAAAGCAAATAATGCTAAATCAGAATTCTTAAATTCTATGTCTCATGAAATAAGAACTCCATTAAACTCTATAGTAGGTTTATCAGAAGATATTAGAAGTTATTCTGATGTACTTCCTCAAGGAGTAAAAGAAGATGCTAGAGACTTAGTAGATGCTTCTACTTCATTACTTGAAGTAGTAGATAATATATTAGATATTAATAAGATAGAATCATCAAGTATTAATCTAGTTGAGACTCCATACTTATTTAAAGAAGAAATGATTAAACTATGTAAGTTGAATGCTATTAAAGCAAATGGTAAACCTATAAAGTTTAATATAGAATTTCAACAAGGTCTTCCTTATGAATTAATAGGAGACAGAGTAAATGTTAAAGAAGTAGTTAATAACTTACTTAGTAATGCATTTAAGTATACTAATGAAGGTCAAATAGAATTAACTGTTAAGTATTCTATTAATAATGATATATGTAATTTAATAATGGTTGTATCTGATACAGGAATAGGTATCTCTAAAGAAGACCAAGAAAAACTATTTAATGCATCAATTAAAGAAGATGGAAGAGTAGATAGTGATACTGTTGGACTTTCTGTTACTAAGAAATTAGTAGATGCTATGAAAGGTAAAATTAGTGTTAGAAGTAGTATAGGAGAAGGATCTACATTTATGGTAGAAATACCTCAAAGAATTAGTAAGATGAATGCTCCTGAAACTGAAGAAGTATTAACTGTTCCTGATAATGATTTATTTAAAGGTAAAAAAGTACTAATAGTAGATGATAATAAATTAAATATTAAAGTAGCGGAAAAAGCATTAACATTCTTAGAAGTTAGTTCAGAAAGTGCTTTAAGTGCTAAAGAAGCATTAGATATGATGGCTACTAATAATTATGATTTAGTATTAATGGATATAATGATGCCTGAAATTAGTGGTGATAAATGTTTATTAACTATGAAAGAAAGAGGATATAATGTTCCTGTTATTGCTTTAACAGCAGATGCAGTATCTGGTGCTAAAGAAAAATATTTATCTATTGGTTTTGATGATTATATTGCTAAACCATTTACTAAAGACGAAATAAAAGAAAAACTAACTAAGATATTTAGAAATTAACTTTAGTTAGTTTTTTTAGTAAAAACTTTTAAAATTTAAAATAATTTGCTATAATTACTTATGCGTGTTTCTATTTTAAATTTTAAGAAAGGAGAAAAAATGAGTAAAATTAAAATATTTAGTCTCGGAGGACTAAATGAAAACGGTAAAAATATGTATGTTGTAGAAGTTAACAATGACATATTTATATTTGATGCGGGTTTAAAATATGCTAATGAAAAGATGCTTGGAGTAGATTATATTATTCCAGATTATGATTTTATAAAGAATAATAAAAAGAATATTAAAGGTATATTTATTACTCATGGTCATGATGAAAACATGGGTGCTTTAGTAGATATAATTACTGAAGTTAAAGATATAGATGTATATTCTTGTAAATTTACTTGTGACATTATAAGAAGAGAATTAGAGGAAGCAGGCATTAAGTTTGATAACTTACATGAAATAGAGCCTCATAAAGTAATTAACTTTGGAAAGAATAGTGTATTTCCAGTTAGTTTAACACATTCAATTCCAGATAATGTTGGTTATGTTTTAAATACTGAAGATGGTGCAATTGTTTATACAGGTAACTATGTATTTGATTCTAGTGTACAAGGTTGTTATAAAACTGATATAGGTAAACTTGCTTATATAGGTAAACAAGGAGTTTTATGTTTATTAAATGAATCTCCATATGCAGATATTCCTGGATATACAGTTCCAAGAAATAGAATGTCTTCTACTATAAGAGAAATTCTTATGCATAATGAAGGTAGAGTAATAGTTACTGTATTTTCTGCACATATTAGTAGAATTCAAGAATTATTAACAGAAATAGAATCTACTCAAAGAAGAGTAGTTATAATGGGTAAAAGATTACAACAATTAATCAATTATGTAATTGATAATGGATATGTAACATTTAACAAAGATAGAATAGGAACACTTAATAACATATCTGATAAGGATGCTGTAATTCTTATTTCAAATGAAAATGAAAAACCATTTATTAATCTAGAAAGAATAGTTAATGGTTATGATAAATATATTAAAATATTACCTACAGACACTGTATTCTATTTAGATCCAGTATCTGTTAATAATGAAAGAATAGCTGTTAAACTTAGTGATGATATAGCTAAACTTGGTTCTAAAGTAGTATCTTTATCATCAAAAGAATATTTACTTAACCATGCATCTATCGAAGATATTAAATTAATGATTAATTTAATGAATCCAAAATATTATTTTCCAGTTTCTGGAGAATATAGACATATGGTTAGTAATGCAGATATCGCTTTATCTATGGATATTCCAAGAGAGAATATTATATTAAAACAAAATGGTGATGTTGCTATATTTGAAAATGGTAACTTAACTAACGAAACTGAAAAAGTATCTATTAATGAATTATTAATTGATGGTAATTCTACTAAAGATATTGGTGAACTTGTTTTGAAAGATAGAGAAATGCTTAGTGAAAATGGTATAGTTATTGTATGCGCTACACTAGATAAGAAAACAAGAAAAGTTTTAGCAGGACCAGAAATATTAACTAGAGGATTTATCTATGTTAAAGATAATATAGAATTTATTAATCAAATAAAAGATATGTCATCTGAAATAATTAATAAGAATATATCTAATAACTATGTTGATTATAGTAAGATTAAACAAGATTTAAGAGATGTTCTTGGAACATTCTTCTATAATGAAACAGAATGTAAACCAATGGTTATAACATTAATTAACGAAATATAATGTAAAAAGAGATGCAAGTGCATCTTTTTTTTATGTTTTATGATATAATTAAAGTGATAATGCGAGGTGCTTATATGGCAAAAAGAGGAAGACCTAGAAAAGTTACTCATAGAAGAAGACGTAAAAATAATAGTAATCTAATATTTTATTTATTAGGTTTCTTATTTATGGCTATGGGTGTATTTGGTTTATTAGGTTATAGAGCAAATGTAGTAGGTAAGTTCTGTAAAGGAATTGGTATGCTTTTAATGGGATCATTCTATTATGTTCCATTAGTATTATTAATTCTTTTAGGTGGATATATATTTATAATGAATAAGTTCCCTAAAGTATTCACATTTACTAAATGTGGTATATATTTAGTTACTATAGGAATATTATCTTTCTTTAACTTAGAACACTTAACTGATAAGTTAACTATTAAAGAAGAACTAATTAGTGCATTGGAAACATTTAAA
>JAEEGJ010016650.1_pt1 | contig 16811 bp, 9 predicted proteins | sample 8958761 | NCBI WGS metagenome assembly JAEEGJ01 (sample SAMN16246546, study PRJNA631951) | gut metagenome | biome: gut microbiome; feature: rumen; material: RS-attached | host: Bos | place: Iran: Karaj | collected 2018-10 | reverse complement strand
TCAGCAAAAACAAGCTTCGGATCATTGATCAAAGCTCTTGCGATGCCGACTCTCTGAGCCTCACCGCCTGAGATCTGTGTAGGGAATTTTCCCCAGAGAGTCTCATCGATATTTACTGCCTTAAGAAGTTCTCCGGCCTTCTTTGCGAGGACTTTCTTATCCTTATAAACGAGAAGTCCTGCTGCCATGATGTTATCTAAAACGCTCATAGAATCTACGAGATATACCTGCTGGAAAACGAAACCGCAGTTGCCTCTTCTGAAGATAGCGAGCTCATCTGTATTCATCTTTGTGATGTCTGTTCCATCGAACTTAACTGAACCTAATGTCGGCTTATCCATTCCTGAAAGAGAATAAAGCAGTGTGGACTTACCTGCACCTGAAGCGCCCATGATGATCGTGAAATCGCCTTCATATATCTCAAGATCGATATTCTTTAAAACATGCTGCTGCACGCCTCCGTTGGAAAATGTCTTGCAAAGTTTCTTAGTCTCAATAATGTTTTTCATGTCTTCCGACCTCCTTATGGCATTAGGATACTTTTTCAACCCTTAAGTGCCTTTAAGGAATTCTTAAATAATTCTAAAATCGATAATTAAACAACTCTAATATACACTGACACTTCAAAACCTTTCTCCAGGTTCTTAAGTCCCAACTGGCCGTCCATTTTTTCCATGAAGTAATTTGTGAGATAAAGGCCCAGTCCTGCGCCGTCTTTATCGTTTGCATTGCTGCCTCTTCGAAACTTTTCTTTGAGAAGCGGAATCTCTTCTTCCTTAACGCCGGGGCCTTCATCGGAGATCCTTATTACAAGATAATCACCGGTGAGCTCAGGATTAACACTGATGGCTGTATCCGCATATTTATATGAGTTCATGAAGATATTATCGAACACCTGCTGGAGCCTTAATTTGTCGATAAATACGTTGCATTCAGGAATGACAAATGAATCTGCGCGCTTAAGATAATCGGAATTTTTGATAAGTCCCGAAATGATATCGGAAGGCTGCATCCCGGGATTAACATCGATCTCGGTTATGTCCTGAACGCTCGATGTGAAAAGGTTGTCGACAAGGGATTTGATCTGATCGGTTTTCGAGTTGATGACGCCGAACATCTCCTTCGTTCTTTCCTCTTTTGTGATGGCCATTCCGATCTCAGATGTGGACTTGATGGAAGCTACGGGAGTCTTTATGTCGTGAGATAATTTAGCGACCATTTCCTTCTTATCGTCGCTCGCTTTTTTCTCTGCAATACGCGCTTTCTTAAGCTCTGATCTCATGAGGTCAAAGCTCTCGGTGAACGCACCGAAGACATGTCCTTTATCCATCTCAAGAGGCATGTCGAGGTTGCCCTCAGCAACTCTTGCAGCAAAGGAATTAAGGTTCTTAAATGGTGATATGATGTTCTTTCTTATATAGATATACCAGATGACAAGGATCACTATCTGGAGCATGCCGATAATGGCGAACAACATAATCATCTTGCTCTTAACATCAGACAGCTGTTCATCCATGCTGTAGTCGAAGATGACCTTGCCTACCTGCTCTCCGTCTACTGTGAGATCTAATATGAGACCCCTTGTCTTTATCGCTTCGTTTACCGATTCAGAAAGGCCGTCCTTTGTCTTATAGATGAGCTCTCCGCCGTTGCCGATAATGACATAGTCGAGCTGTGTATTATACTTTGATGTATCACCGTAATTTTCTGTAATTGAATATATGCACTCGTTTACCTTCACAGGGTCGGTCTTCACATCCTGCATCTTCGTTACAGTAAAATAGCACGCCAAAGCTTCGGCGGTGAATGTAAGGATAAGTAACAGGATAAACGGTGCTTTTCTCATCTTATTCAGGCGCTACGAACTTGTAGCCTTCCTTCCATACAGTAACGATATACTTGGGGTCCTGCGCATCCTTTTCGATCGCTTCCCTGATCTTTCTGATATGGACATTAAGTGTTCCGTCAGTGGTAAATCTGTCGTTCCAGACGTTGTCGAAAATCTCGACCTTGGTGACAAGCCTGTTCTTATTTGCGATAAGGTATTCGAGAAGCTTCCATTCGATCGAAGTGATCTTCTTTTCGACGCCGTTTACGAAAACAGTCTTATTAACAGAATCGGTCTTAAGATAACCGTCATCGAAGTCACTGCTCTTTTGATCTTTTGTCTCGGAAACTGATGCAAAACGCTTTAATACAACCTTAACCTTGGCGAGCAGAACGCCCAGCGAATAAGGCTTTTCGATATAATCGTCACCTCCGATATTAAGCGCGATTATCTTATCGTCATCGGTGTTTCTCGCAGAGATAAAAAGGATCGGAATATTCATTTTCTGGCGGATCTTCTTGCAGAGTTCAAAGCCGCTTCCGTCAGAGAGGTTAATATCCAGGAGCACAAGAGATGTCTCGTTGGTGTTTAAAAATGCATTCGCTTCAGCGCTTGAATAAACAGCAGCTGTCTTAACGTCAAACATATTGAAATACTCACAGGTATTATTTGCGAGTTCTTGCTCATCGTCAATGATAAGGCAGTCGTAACGCATAAAGCCTCCTTAAATATCTGTATCTTCAAAATCCGGCTCAATATCCACGCCGGTAAACACTTCTAATCCCGCATCGTAAGTTCCGATGAAATCACCTGAAACATTGTAAACGTGATATTCGTTCGGACGGAGACCACGTGTGTCGTATCCTGCAAGGATCCTGTCAAATTGCGACAGAGCTTCCTCAATCGTTGTTTCATCAACACTGCCTAAAAAGTCTATTCTGACAACGTCATCTACACAGTCATAATGGAAACCATAAGCAGATGCTACGGGATCAATGTCAAATACTGCCTCATTCGTAAGTATCAAAAAATACTTTTCTTCGAAGTCAGATTCAATCTTAACTACATAACTTGAAGGCTTTCCGTCGCCGGTCTCATCAACAAGTTTCGACGTTACAGAATAGTTAAATCCTGTTTCCTGATCTGCCATTAGAATGGTCGTAAAGGATTCCTTGCCCTTAATTTTTTTCTTTGAGCCAAGAAATTTCGCTTCTCCGTACGTATCATTTGCATACTTGATAAGTTCTTCTCTGTTCTTTACGCGTGCATAGCAGCCGCAGACAGAAATGGCTACAGCTAAAAGCAAAAATGCGGCTACGATCTTTTTCTTCATTTGAACTCCTTATTCCAACATTTCCAGCATAAGGATTTTACTTCAAAACGGCTGTTTATGCTAATCTCGGGAGGTTACATCGAGATAACGAAAGCCTTCTTATATTCTTCACCCAAGTGATAACGCTTTATCTCAGGAGACTGAGTGAGCTTTAACGAGAAGTCGTGCATCTCGCAGATGCGAACGGACAAAGGAAGTCCCAAACCTGTTCCTGCACCTGACGAACGTGATTCGTCACCTGTAACGAACGGCTCGAAAATCTGTTCATTTAAGGGTGCAGGGATCTCATTTCCGGTATCTGCGACAAAAACTTTGACATCCTCTGCAGTTGAAAAATTCTCACTCTTAATTGCAACTTTAATCGTTATTCCGGCGTCATTATGACGTATCGCATTAGTTATGAGATTAGTTAAGACACGGGATAACTGGACGCTGTCAGCGCTAATATATAAAGGCTTTTCGGGTATATTGACATCTAACTCATCGCCAGCCGATTCAATGTCCGTATAGCAGAATGCGCAGCAGGACCTGATGAGCTCGCAAAGATCGATCCTCTCTCTTTTAATCGTAAATCCTTCGCTGTCGAGCTTAACGTAATCAAGCAAGAGAGCAACAACTTCATTCATCCTGTCTGACTTGGCCATAATGGCATCTAAATATTCAGGCCTCTTTGATTCAGGCACGATGCCGTCATTTAAGGCCTTTGCGTAACCATAGACAGTGGTCATCGGGGTCTTTAAGTCATGGACTATGTTGGAGATCATGAGATAGCGGCGCTCTTCATCCTTGCGGCGCTCGGTTTCTCTTTCCCTGTCGAGCCTCCTGATCTCTTTTGCGACTGATATCGAAAAGATAATGCCTCCGACTATATAAGGCAGCAGAAGGATTAATGCTACAAGGAGGAGCGATCCTAATAACGGCAAGATAACATACGGATTATTGCTTAAGGCGTGCAATGTTTCGGTCGCATCCTCTACGTTGTTTACAATAAAACCTCGTCTTATCAGGAGAGTTTCCAAAAACTGATTCACTGCGACAGGAGATGCATTTAAAGCAGGAAACAGCTTATTTACGATAGCTGTTGCCAGGAGGACGAATACGACCATGAAAAGGCCTTCAGCACCGTTTATCTGGATCACTTTATCGTATTTTGTAATCGTAACCAGAACGGGCATCAAAAATTTGTCAGTAAGTCCAACTACAATGAGCTCGACCATGCTTACAACCGCAAGGACTAAGAAAAATCTGGTAAGCAAAAAGGCTTTCAGCTCTTTTCCACTGCTTTTTTGACTTTTCGCCATTGATTAACCCCTCTGTAACAATGTTACACCGCCTGTTTTATGCGGTTTTCAGACATCGAGCCTGTATCCCAAGCCTCTTAATGTCTTTATATAACGTGACGGATCTTCGTCGAGTTTTGTCCTCAATTTGCTGATCGCAACCATTATATTATTGTCAGCTACGAAATAATCTTCGCCCCAGGCATGCTCATAGATCTGCTGCTTGGTGAAGACCTTTCCGGGATGCTTCATTAGAAGTTCCATGATCTTATATTCAACTGATGTAAGCTCCATCGGTTTTCCTGATTTAAGGAGAAGGCATTTTTCAGTATCGAGCTCTAAATCGCCTAATGAGATCTTCTTATCAGAATTATGCTCTTCGCCGCTTCCCAGAGAATAGAATCTTCTGAGGTTTGACTTAACTCTGGCAACTACTTCCAGAGGATTAAACGGTTTACAGATATAATCGTCAGCGCCGACATTAAGACCTAAGATCCTCTCAGCATCAGCCGTTCTCGCAGAAATGATCATGACAGGGACATTGCTTACTTCACGGATATCCTTAAGAACATGGATTCCGTCTTTTCCCGGCATCATTACATCCAGGAGCACGATGTCCGGCTTAAATTCAGCCATGGCGCCTGCTACGAGATCGCCTGAAGCAACATCTGAAACAGTAAACCCGTCGTTTTCGAGATAGAGCCTTAAGAGGTTTCTTATCTCATTCTCATCATCTGCGATCAAAACTTTGTAGTTCATAAGATTCTCCGTTTCCAAAGCCGACCGGAGGAGATTGCTCTCCTCCGGCTGACATTATTATATCCTATTCCTATTCCCTGTGTTATTTTGCATCGATGCCGTACTTGATTGACTCATAGAGAGCTGCATCTGCAGAAGCCTTGTAAGGTCCTACGAAGAAGATCTCGAGTGTGCCCCATGTAAGAAGTGAGAGGATGTCCCAGCCGATGAATGAAAGGTCAAGGACGAATGACTTCCACTTGTTGCCCTGCATGAGTCTTGCGCTTTCTGCCTGCGCATCCTTGAAGTTCATGTTAGGATTCTCGCTCATGATGTAAGGAACCAATCTGTACTGATATGCCTTGATGATTCCGGGTACGATAAAGAGTAAGCTCCAGAGCCAGACGAAAAGATCTGTAAGGAATGCTGTCTTTACGATGTTCTTATAGTGTGAATCGAAAACATATACGATGTTTGAGAGCTTTGCGGGCTCATCGAGATTCTTTCTGAAGAACTTTCTGCATCCGTATTCAAACGGTATCATGAGGAAGTACTTGAATGCCAGAGCGAATGCCGTGATGATGATATAGATTATTGTTCCTACAACGACGATGCCGATAAACATATTTACATCATCCTGATCAACGCTGTTAGGATCTGACAAGTCAAGATCGAAAGTAACCTGATATGTATCATTGTCTGAATCATCGTCTGATACTGTTGAAGATTCGCTCGTTACCCTGCCATTGTAGATATTCTGAAAGGTCTGAGAAATCGAGGTTCCTCCGCTGAATCCTGAGCTGGCTGCACCGACTGCTATACTTAAGATGATTGCAACCAGAACGCACTTCCAAAAATTCCCGAAAAAGGCTTTCTTACCCTTTTGCTTAACACTCTTCCTTGTCCACATATTTGCGACCTCTTTTCTTTCTATTATCTATTCCTAATTATCTTGTTTCGAGTGAAACCGGCCGGTTCCTATCCCTTACGTTTATCATTCTATATATCAAACCTTAACCGCAAAAGCGCTAAACCTTAACTTAAACTTAACTTAAGCCTTTGCTATAATAATTTTGTACTGTTGGCCTTTATATTTATAGGGATAGATTATGGCAGACAATAACGGATTCAAAAAGACAGCTACCATGCCCGGAAACGAGCGCAAATGTCCAAATTGCGGCGGCACCCTTACTTACAATCCGGGTGCCAGGAAATTGTTTTGTTCTCTTTGCGGAAAGTACAAAGATATAACTAAAGGAACAAATGGTAATGCCAAAGTCGAGAGCATAGCATACAACGACATATTTAACTCTAACCGTGCACCTCTTGGAGATAAATGCAAGCTCCTTTCATGCGACAACTGCGGAGCTGAACTGATCTATGACTCCGCGCAGGTATCTGGCACATGTCCTTTCTGCGGTTCAACGAATATTATTCCTGCTGCTTCGGCAGGGAGCATCACGAGACCATGCGGAATCATTCCATTTTCAATAAATGAGAAACGTGCAAGATCGTCTTTTCGCGAATATCTGAAGAAAGAACTCTTTATTCCGGGTATAAAAAAGTATGCTCTTGAGAATCTGTTTCCTGTTTATCTTCCTTATTTCAGTTTCGATTCTGATACTATATCTGATTATCTTATTGAAATCGGTTATCGCAGTCCCGATGGTGGTGATATTGTTTACAAACCCCGTAATGGCTCCTACAAAAGGCCTTTTGCCGGCATTACAGTATTTGCCAGTTCAAAAACACAGAATGATCTGATAAAGAAGATCGGAGATTTTTCACCGTTAAGTATACAGCCTTTTGATCCTGATTACATGGCCGGATACTATGCAGAACGTAATTCCATGACACTTAAACACGTTTTTGAAATAGTCCAATATAAAATTACCGGAGAACTGAATACATTAATTCCTAAACATGCGTTACGCGAATTTAACGGTGATAAATATCAAAACTTGAGATTTAAGACCCAATATAAGAATACCAACTATAAATACATACTTGCTCCGTTCTATCTTGCTGCCGTTACTTATAAAGGCAAAAAATATGATGTAGTAATAAACGGAGAGTCAGGGGAAGTAGCCTGTTCTGTTCCTTTTGCCCGCAAGAAAATTATAACCCTGCTGATTATTCTGGGAATAATTGCAGCAGCAGTATTAATAGCTTTTATCGTCTTCTGATCAAATATCTGAACAAAAAGCCGGAATCACTAAGATCCCGGCTTAATTATTTTTTCGATTACTATTCTGCAGTCAAAAAGACTTTCCGCTTATCGCCTGTATCAATTTACGAGCTGCCCGGCAATACGCCTGGAAACATAGGATCTGGTATTCCACCAGCCGTCGTGATCGTAGTAGAAACGGAGATAAGGTATGCCCTGTGCCCTGCAGTCATTTCTCAGCTTATAACGCTGGGTGCCGTCAGACATGAGCTCTACGACAAGTTTCTTCTGTCCGTCCTGAATAAAATTAAACGCAACATCGTGCCATCCGGACTTAATCTCCTCTATCTGATATGTGGAGAAATCCTCATTTAAGATCTTCTTAAAATAATCCTTGTAATTGAGACCGGAATTAAACTGGTTAGGCTCAGAAGGCATTACAGGGCCCCATGAATCGCCGCACTCAGCTTCTTCGGTAAAGGTTGCACTGAAAGATCCGCTGTCTGCTGAAGCAGAAGCAGGCTGTCCGTTCATGATCCTCTTCTCATCCTCATCAGCATACTTAACACCATCAAGGTCATCAGTAAGCTGCTTCATCTTATCCAGAACGCTGTCAGCTTCCTTGCCCTTCTCGCCAAATAAACTCGAAAATAAGCCCATATCGTACGTATATTCTAATCATCAGATTTAGGTGATTAGATTTTTCCTTTCTCCCGGTATCCCGGGTAATTGTATTTTTAATCTTCTGTCTGATATTAAGTAGATGGCACTGTGGATCTGTATCTATATCATTACAGCTTTGACTGTTAGGAGGTGACCCAGACCACAGTAGTTCGTCTTTTACTGGTAATTAGTTTGTTAACGCTAGACGTTTTAAGTTACGTGATTACACAGTCGGATTCTCTGTGGAGACAGCAGTGCCAAATCTTTACATCAGGAGGTTTTAACCTATGTCGTTGTACTTCTGCGGAATTGATATTTCCAAGTACAAACACGATTGCTGCATTATCTGTGCAGCTAATCAACAGGTTGTAGCGAAGCTTACTTTTAAGAACGATCGAACCGGTTTTGAGAAGTTTCTTTCAACCTTGAATTCTCTCCAAGACTCAAAGGACATAAGAATAGGGTTTGAATCAACATCCCATTACGCCCTCAATCTTGAACTCTTCCTTGAAAGTTCGAACCTTTCTTTCATGGAAGTTAACCCGGTTCTCATCAGCGAGTATAGGAAGTCTTCTTCTCTGCGCAGAACCAAGACCGACTCGGTTGATTGTGAAACCATTGCACGCTGGCTAATGTCTGTTGAGTACAAACCCCACACAAGGGGATTTTACCACGCATATTCTCTCAAGTCATTGACTCGTCTCAGAGACAGGCTTATTCGTCAGCGTTCTCTGTATCTCGTTAAGATCACAGATGTCTTGGATCACACATTCCCAGAGTTTAAGCCTTTTTTCAATGAGAAATTCTCTGCTACTGCGCTATATCTATTGGAGACTTACGGTTCAGCACAAAAGATGTCTCATATGAATCAAGCTTCCTATGAGAAATTGCGTTCCATCTCTCGTGGTAAGTTTTCTATCCAGAAATTTTTCAGTCTGAAGGAACTTGCAACTAATTCTGTCGGTACAAACAACACCATATTCGATTTAGAACTCTCAAGTCTTATCTCCCTTTATAAGAACTTGCAGATTGAAATCAACAAGATAGAAGCAGAGATTATTAGGCTTGTAGATGAGTTACACCTGCATTTCACGAGCATCCCGGGGATAGGTCCTTTATCTGCCGCTGTTATCTATTCCGAATATGGCGACATAAGTTCCTTTTCAACTCCGGCAAAGATGCTTGCATATGCCGGTTTGGAACCTGGAATTGATGAATCGGGGACTGAAAGCTACAAAGGAAGAATGGTAAAACATGGCTCTTCAATGCTTCGCTTTACATTACTTAACTGTTGCTTACCAGCAATCAGATTCGATCTCACTTTTGCTCAGTATTACGCCAAGAAACGCAGAGAGGGCAAATCTCACAGAGTCGCAATGTCTCATGTTGCTAAGAAGCTTGTTCGAGTCATCCATGCTTTGGAGAGACAAGGAATTGACTACGATCCAATAAAGCTTCGCTAATATTAATTTTTCAAGGTTCAATTCAGCCATCTGAAAAACGGATTTTACAGATGGCGGTTTTGTTATGCTCGAATATCACATATCCATTGCTTGTAGATATTCACTTGACTTTTAATAGTTTGTCACCTCCACCCTTATTATAGCTCAATAGTTAGTTTAGGCTAACTCTCCAAAATGCACAAATTAAAAGCCGCTCCTCATATTGAAGAACGGCTTTTTGATTTAATCAGTGTTTCCGCTTACTCGGCTTTCTTCTTTCTTCTTAAGAGGTAAAGACCTGTAAAGCATGCTGCGGCAAGGATCATGAGTGTTGCGCCGATCATGGTCGTTGCGCTCGTCATCTCGCCCGTTGCAGGAACCGGAGGATTGTTTCCGCCCTGGTGGTAATTCGGGTCAGCCTTGTCGATCATTACGATAGGTGAGCCGGATACTGTGACATCTCCTACACGCTTCGTATAACCGTCAGGATAGAGCGTGAACCTGATAGCATCTGCTGTCTTATACTTCGCAGGAGTTACGGTCTCCTCAAGCTTGTAGTCGCCTGCCTTAAGTCCGCTTACAATTGACGGAGCTGTATCAACAGTACTGAACGAGATGGAAGACTTATCAGCAGAGAGCCTGACAGTTACCTCTGTACCTTCCTGTGTAACCTTTACATTGGAAAGATCATAACCGTCCAAGCTTGTCAGTGTGAGTTCAGCACCGGCGATAAGATGCTGTGCCTCGTCTTCCTTATTGAATGTAACCTTAAGGCTATCATTCAGTGCGTAAACGTTGCTGAGTTCAACATTCGTTGTGTTACCGTCAGTTATGTCAGCAACAGAAGATGTTACGGAAGAGTTAGCCAGTGTAATCGGCTCAGAAGTGCCTCTGAAGTATACATTAGTATTCTCTTCAGTTACCTTGTAGTTGCCTACAGGAACAGTGAAGTTCTTCTTGAATGCGAACTTGCCGTTTGTAGCAGTTGTCTTCTCAAGATCAGCCAATGTGATGTGTGCTTCATCCTTATTGGCAGTGAACGTACCGTCAGGCTTTAAGTATTTTTCTGTCACCGATGTGTCTGTGTTTTCGATGATGAAATACAGATCGCCGCCATTAGCTTCGCTCTCAGTTACGTCACCGCCGAATGTCTTGGTGAAGCAGAGCGTACCCATCTTCTGTACATAGGTATTAGTAATGGTTACAGGTGTATCCTTCTTCGTCTGAACAGTTACGGTGGTGTTGTTCTGACCTGTTACCTTCAGGTTATAACCGTCAACAGCAGCACCGGACTCATTCTCGGTTACCTTGTAGCTGCCCGGAACGAGACCTGTCAAAGTCTTAGAACCGGAACCCTTGATCTCGACAGTATCGCTGAAACCGTCAGGTCCTGTTACCGTGAACTTAAATGTCTTATCCTTTGCGGCATCAGGAGCACCTGAAGCGAGTGCCTTAGTGATAGTAAGTGAACCGGTAATGTCTTCATAAGTGTTCGTGATCTTGATCTTAGCTGTCTCACCTGCTGCGATAGTAACATTACCCTCGCCTGAAACAGTTACGCTGAACTTAGGAATCGAGATACCGTCTCTCTCCTCGGAAACAGTGTATGTACCGGGTACAAGATCGTGGATGGTCTTGGAGTTAGCACCCTTGATCGTTACTTCCTTTGTCTCACCGTTGCCTGTTACCTTGAATTTGTATGTCTTGCTCTTAGCAGCATCAGGCGCACCGGAATTGAGGCCCTTGGTAATTGTGAGACTGCCTGTTATAGGCTCCGGTTCGGGTGCCTTATAAGAATAGTTGTTTGTGATAACAATTGTTCCTGTCTTTGATGAGGAATCAAAAGTGATCGTTCCGCCGTCGGTGTAGGAAGTCTTGCAAGAATAGTCTGCAGGAATTCCTGTAACCTTAGCTTCTTCAACCTTATATTCAACATCAAGAGCCAGGCCTGTGATTACAACACTTGAGTTGCCGGAAACTGCAAACTCATGCTTTTCGCTGCCAACTGTACCGGCTGTATCCTGAATATAAAGCGTCTCATCGCCGTCAACGAAGGATACAGTGAACCTGTACTCTGCAGGCATTCCTGTGGAAGCAGTGCTGCCTGTTACCTTCTTTGTTACCTTCAGGATTCCTGTCTCGTTGCCGGAATCGTCAGGTTTTGATGTATCAATATAGGTATTAGTGATCTTAACTGAACCTGTCTTGTTCTCCTTATCGAGTACTACAGTATTGGATTCAGTATAAGTCGTAGCGCATGTAAAGCCTGAAGCAGCAGAAACAGATGCCTCTTCGATCACATATGTCTTGCCTAATGCAAGGCCTGTGATAGTTGTACCCTCTGAAGAAGAAGGATCAACAGTAAATGCGTGCTTTTCTGAACCGAGCTCGCCTGTAGAAGCATCCTGAACATACTGGTCGCCGCACTTAACGTAGAAGGAGTAAGTAGAAGCTGTTGCAGCAGATGTATTTCCTGCCACCTTCTTTGTTACTGTGATAGCACCAGTAGGCGCAGGTGTGGGAGCACCGCCGTCAACGAAGAAATTGATGAGCTTAACTTCAGCATTACCATTCTTTGTTACGTTGCCATCGCCGTTTGTATCACTCTCACCAACGAGTAATACGTAGTTTCCGTCGACAGACATATCGCTGATGTCTTCTTCTACCGTGTAGGTTCCGACAGGAAGTCCTGTAAACTTCTTGGACTCGCCTGCATTGATCGTAAACAGATAGATAGCAGTATCGAAATCCTTCTCGTTCTGCTGCAGGTATTTGCCTTCGCTGTTCTTAACAGAGAACTTGAAAGATCCTGTGATAGGATTTTCGCGCTCATCAAGAGCAAGCTTGCTTACTGTGAGACTTCCTGTATCAACTGTTGACGAATTGTCCTTATAAGTGTTGGTAACAGTAATCTCAGCTGTCTTACCTGCCTCAACTGTTACTGATCCGCCGCCTGTTACTTCGAGATCGTAGTTTTCGATATTGGCAGAAGCCTTGTCCTCAGTAACCTTATAGCTGCCGGGCTTAAGGTCTTCAACGATTGTGTAGCTGGCACCTGTTACCTCATAGGTCTTGTTGTAGTTGTCAGGTCCTGTAACAGTAAACTTGTACGTCTTAGTGGTTGCAGCAGAAGGAGCACCTGAACCAAGAGCCTTGGTGATCTTCAGCTTACCCGTATCAGGTGTTGTGCTGTCCTTATAAGTGTTGGTGATAGCAGCGTTTGCTGTCTCGCCAGCCTTAACTTCGATCTCCTTACCGTCATCACCGGTTACATTAAGATCATAGTTAGTGATCTTAGCACCATCCTTATCCTCGGTAACTGTGTACTTACCGGGCGCAAGGCCTTCAATTTCTACAGAACCGGAACCTTTAATAGTTCTGGTTGCACTGTAGTTGTCAGGACCTGTAATCGTGAAGGTGTAAGTCGTCTCGTTTGCAGCTTCAGGAGAACCCGTACCGATTGTCTTAGAGATCTTCAACTTACCTGTAGTAGGTGTTGTGTTGTCCTCATAAGTATTGGTGATAGCAGCGTTTGCTGTCTCGCCTGCCTTAACTTCGATCTCGTTACCGTCATCACCTGTTACCGTAAGATCATAGTTTGTGATCTTAGCGCCGTCCTTGTCCTCAGTAACTGTGTACTTACCAGGTTCGAGGTTAACAATAGTTACAGAACCTGAACCCTTGACAGTTACAGTCTTGCTGTAGCCTGTACCTGTTACTGTGAACTTGTATTCCTTGTTGTTTGCAGCATCAGGAGCACCTTCGCCAAGTGTCTTAGTGATCTTCAGAGATCCCTTAGAAGATGTGTTGTCCGTATAAGTGTTGGTGATAGCTGCAATAGTTGTCTTGCCCGCAACAACCTCAACTGCCTCACCTTCATCACCGGTTACTTCGAGATCATAGTTTGTGATCTTAGCAGCATTCTTGTTCTCGGTAACTGTGTATCTGCCGGGCTCAAGATTATCGAACTCTACAGATCCTTCACCTGTAATAAATTTAGTCTCGCTGTATCCGACACCTGTTACTGTGAATGCGAAAGCCATATACTCGGCTTCTTCAGGAGCGCCTGCGGTAATGGTCTTGGTGATTACCAATTTACCCTTACCGGACGATGTGTTGTCCTCGTAAGTATTAGTGATCTTAGCTTCTGCGGTCTCGCCTGCCTTGACTTCGATCGTCTTGCCGTCATCACCTGTTACTGTGAGGTCGTAATTAGCGATCTTAGCACCGTCCTTGTTCTCTGTAACAGTGTAGTTACCGGGTTCAAGATTCTCGATGGTCTCAGAGCCTGCACCCTTGATCTTCTTGGTATCACTGTAGCCATTAGGACCTGTAATCGTGAACTCATATTCAACGTCGCTTGCAGCATCAGGTGCGCCAGCGCCGAGAGCCTTGGTGATCTTCAGCTTACCCTTAGTGGACGAAGAGTTGTCCTCGTATGTGTTAGTAACTGTAGCCAATGCTGTAGCCTTAGCAACAACTGTTACTTCTCCGTCACCTGTTACTTCAAGATCGTAACCGTCGATTGCAGCATTTGTCTTGTTCTCGGTTACTGTGTAGGTTCCGGGTACAAGGTCTTCGATAAGCTTGTATTCGCCAGCCTTGAGCTTAAAGCTATTGCTGTAGTTATTAGGACCTGTAACCGTGAACGCATATTCTGTGTCGTTTGCACCATCAGGAGCACCGGCACCGAGAGCCTTGGTGACCTTCAATGAGCCCAACTGCTGTTTATACGTATTAGTAACTGTAGCTTCAGCAGTAGCATTTGCTTCAACCGTTACTTCTCCGTCACCTGTTACTTCAAGATCGAAGCCATCAATAGCTGCGCCGGTCTTGTTCTCGGTTACTGTGTACGTACCAGGAACGAGGTTTTCGAGAGTCTTTGAATCTCCGGCCTTGAGCTTAAAGCCCTCACTATAGTTGCCGGGACCTGTTACTGTGAAGTCATATTCAATTTCCTTTGCAGCATCAGGAGCACCGGTGCCAAGGGCCTTGGCGATCGTCAACTTACCCTTCTGCTGTGTATAAGTATTTGTAATTGTAGTTTCAGCTACTTTATTTGATGCTACAGTAACTTCTCCGCCACCTGTTATTTCAATATCGTAACCGTCGATTGCTACGTCATCCAAAACCTCGAAGACAGTATAAGTTCCGGGTTTGAGGCCATCGACTGTCTTTGAACCTGCGCCTTCAATCGAATATGTCTGGTTGAAGTTATCAGGTCCTGTGACCTTGAAATAATAAGTCTTTGCAGTAGCTGCCTGAGGAGCATTAGCGCCAAGAGTCTTTGTTATCTTCAAAGATCCGACATCCTTAGTGAACTTATTGATGAGCTCAACTGTCGAATGTTCTGTTGAAGTCTTCGAAACAGTTCCGGTACCGAACGTAGTACTGCCATTCTCTACGAATGTATAACCGGGTACGGAAATGTCTGTTGTCTTCTCAGTAACATCGTACTTTCCCGCAGGAAGGTTTTCGAATGCCTTGGAAGATCCTGCTGCTACAGAGAAGAAGTATTCTTCATCATCAAAGGTCTTCTCATCACTCTGCAGGAACTTGCCTTCAGCGTTCTTTACTGAGAACTGGAATGTTCCTGTTACGTCAGCTCCGTTGTTATCCTTGGCAGTCTTCTGTACTGTCAAAGTTCCTAAATGCTTCTCGTAATTGTTTACAAGAGCTGCTGTTGCAGGTGTAGCGGACTTAGTTACATTGGCTGTCGTTGTTGTTGTGTTGCCTGTTGAAAGGTAATCATATCCGACTACTTCTACTCTGGTTGTGTCCTCGCTGACAGTATATTCACCGACAGGAAGGTCGCTGAATTCCTTAGAGCTGCCTGCTATAACAGAGAAGAATACCTCAGTAGTATCAAAGGACTTCTCGTCTGCCTGCAGGTACTTGCCTTCAGAATTCTTTACAGAGAAGTAGAATGTTCCGCTGACTGCATCGTTATTGTTGTCCTTTGCAGTCTTTGTAACAGACAATGATCCCTTCTGCTGTGTGTATGTGTTAGTAACTGTAGCCAATGCTGTAGCCTTAGCAACAACTGTTACTTCTCCGTCGCCTGTTACTTCAAGATCGTAACTGTCGATTGCAGCATTTGTCTCGTTCTCTGTTACTGTGTAGGTTCCGGGTACAAGATCTTCAATGATCTTATATTCTCCAGCCTTGAGCTTGAAGCTATTGCTGTAGTTATTAGGACCTGTAACCGTGAACGCAAATTCTGTTTCGCTTGCGCCATCAGGAGCACCGGCACCGAGAGCCTTGGTGACCTTCAATGAGCCCAACTGCTGCTTATAAGTATTAGTAACTGTAACTTCGGCAGTAGCATTTGCTTCAACTGTTACTTCTCCGTCTCCTGTTACTTCAAGATCGAAACCTTCAATGGCTGCGTCAGTCTTGTTCTCGGTTACTGTGTACTTACCGGGAACGAGATCTTCGAGAGTCTTTGAATCTCCGGCCTTGAGCTTAAAGCTCTCACTGTAGTTGCCGGGACCTGTTACTGTGAACTCATATTCAAATTCTTTTGCAGCATTAGGAGCACCTGTACCAAGTGCCTTGGCAACCGTCAGTTTACCCTTCTGCTGTGTATAAATATTTGTAATTGTAGTTTCAGCTACTTTATTTGATGCAACAGTAACTTCTCCGCCGCCTGTTACTTCAAGATCGTAACCTTCGATTGCTAAGTCATCAAAAACCTCAGTTACTGTATAAGTTCCGGGTTTGAGACCAGTGACAGTCTTCGAACCTGCACCTACGATCGGGTATGTCTCGTTGAAGTTATCAGGTCCTGTAACTTTGAAATAATAGGTCTTTGCAGCAGCTGCCTGAGGAGCATTTTCACCAAGAGCCTTAGTGATCTTCAATGATCCGGGCTGTTCTGTGTATGTATTTGTAATCGTGGTTTCAGCTTCAGCCTTTGCAGCAACTGTTACCGTACCGCCGCCTGTAACTTCAAGATCGTAGTTAGCGATAGCTGCGCCGTTCTCGACCTCTGTTACTGTGTATGAACCGGGTGCGAGACCTTCGATAGTCTGTGATTCTCCGGCCTTGAGCTTTACAGTATTGCTGTAGTTGCCAGGTCCTGTAACAGTGAATGTATAAGTCTTTTCAGAAGCGGCTTGAGGAGCATTTTCACCCAGCACCTTATTGATCTTTAAGGAGCCGGTCTGCAATGTATAAGTATTTGTAATTGTTGTCGCAGCTTCAGCCTTACCAACAACCGTTACTTCTCCGCCGCCTGTTACTTCGAGGTCATAACCTTCGATCTTTGCATCGTTAGTGTCCTCTGTAACGGTGTATTTACCGGGCTTGAGACCAGTTATAATAACTGAATCTGCGCCGGTTACCGTTCTCATCTCGC
>JAEEGJ010016649.1_pt1 | contig 16811 bp, 12 predicted proteins | sample 8958761 | NCBI WGS metagenome assembly JAEEGJ01 (sample SAMN16246546, study PRJNA631951) | gut metagenome | biome: gut microbiome; feature: rumen; material: RS-attached | host: Bos | place: Iran: Karaj | collected 2018-10 | reverse complement strand
CGTGCGTTGCAATGCGCATGCCGATAAAGCCCGCCAGCAGCGACCAGATACCGCCGGTCAGAAACGCGAACGGCGTAAAGTGCGACAGAAGTCCGCCCTTGAACGCGAACGCCAGTACCATCAGAATAACGAAGATCACCGCGAACACCGGCAGAACCGTCTTGTACTGCCGTCTCAGGTATGCGTTTGCGCCCTCGCGGATCGCAGACGCGATCTTCTTCATGCGCTCAGTGCCCTCCGAAAAGGACTTGACGCGCTTCGCCTGCAGCAGCGCATAGATCCCTGCCAGCGCCGCGCCGATAAAACCGATCCAGAATAATGTTTCCATATGACCCTCTTTTCACCCAAAATTCGCTCTGTCAGGTGCAATCGCGGAAAAAACGCGAACGCAAACGTTTACGTACAGATCAGAAAGAAATACGACGCTGCCGTCTTGTCATTCCGACCGGAATCGGACGACAAGCGTCGTAACAACTTTTTCGGAACTCAGGCTTTCATCCTGCCGTGATTCCGCCTGCGGATCAGAACGATCGCAGCCGCCGCGGCGCTCAAAACCGCCGCGCCGATCAGCACCCACACGATCGGCGAAACGCCTTTCTTTTCGGGAGCCGGTTCCGGTTCCTCCGGTTTTGCCGGTTCTGCGGGTTCCGACGGTTCTGCGGGCTCTGCGGGTTCCGAAGGTTCCGCAGGATCCGCCGTCGCCTGTTTTGCAATCGTAAAGCGGTCGATCACCGTGTAGTCGGCGCAGGACTTCAGTGTGGCGTCCCCCGCTTCGGTTCGCTGATAGGCGGTTACCGTAATACCGTCCCCGCTGACCTCGACATAGGTGAAATACTGCCGTTCGTCCGCCTGTCCGCCGGTCTGGAAGCCCAGAACATCGTCGATCTCGCCGCCGTACTCGTCAAACTTCATGCCCATCGGGCTCGTCGTGACGAAGGTCGTTGCTTCGCCGATCTCCGCCTTGCTGCCCGTTCCGTCGACCGTCGCGCGGAAATAGTTATGGATATGACCGTTGAAGAACAGGTCCACATCGAGCTCGTCGCACATCTGCTCGAGGAACGCTGTCGCGACAGGGTCCTTCTGCACCAGCCCCGCATGCGCGAGAACAATGCGATAGCTGCAGCCGGACGCTTCAAACACGTCCTTTGCCCACGCCTTTTCCAGCGTGTAGTAATTCAGTTTGTCCTGCGACGCGTCCGTGCCGTCGACACCGGTATACGGTTCGGTGTTCAGAATCACGAAGCACACGTCGCCGACAATAAAGCTTGCCGTATTCTCCGCCAGCATCGGATCATCGACACCGTCCGGCAGATTGGTGCGGCCTTTGAAATGCGAATAGATCACGTCACCCTTGGATTCATGATTGCCCGGAACGAACGCCGTCGGCGTCTCGGCAAGCGTTTCGGAAAGCTTGTCAAACAGGAATCCCCATTCCGCCATCGTGTCGTCCTCGGTGAGATCGCCCAGATTGACGATAAAATCGGGATGCAGCGTGTCGGTCAAAAATGTTTTCTGAGTGTACAGCCAGGGCAGATAGCCTTCCTCGTTGGTGGACTGCAGATCGGACACGAGCACGAAAGAAAACGCGTTTCCCGCGGGCAGCGTACGGAACCTATAGACGCCGCTCTGATAATCCGCCGTGCCGTCGTTCATCACCGCCATATACTCGTAATCCGTGCCCGGCTTGAGGTCCTTGAGATCTGCCGAATAGCTCGTGAACGTGCCGTGATCGCCGAGAACGTTCACACGCTCGATCTCGGTGACCGGCAGCGTCTGCCAATCGACCGCGCCCGCCTCGCGCCATTTCAGAGAAGCGGTCAGGCCGTCCGCCGCGGTGATCCAGTTCAGGCACATCTCCGAAACCGTTGCGCCAGGTGTCAGCGTGATCTGCTCGGGAAGATAACGCATGGTCGGCGAAACGACGTCGAGCCGCATCGTACCCTCGGTGGGGAATGTGTATCTGGTACCGTCGACGGTGACAGCGCAGTAGTAATAGTACACCCCAACTTCATCCGCGGTGAAATTCGCGCCGATCAGATCGTGATCATCGACGGTCGCCATCGGCAGCGCTTCGGTGCAGGCGGAACGCTTTTTGGACGTTCCGACGTACAGCGTCGCGTCGGTTGCTTCACTGCCGTCCGGCAGCTTCAGGAGCGCTGCGATCGGGACGGTTTCTCCCGCGTATATGCTGTTGACCATGGGTTCGGAGAGCATCAGAACTGGCTTGTCGATCGTAAGATCCGCATGGATGCGCTCGCTCAAATCGACCGTGTCGGCAAACGCTTTGACCATCGGATAGCCGTCGAGCTCGTCGCCGACCCATGCCCAGACGTTGTCGAAATCCCAGCCGACCGTTTCGGCGTAAAAGCCCTTGGTCAGCAGCGGCGTCGCCTGTACGAACTCAAACGCCGCTTCCTCCGGATGGCTCGATGAAACGCCGCCCAGAAGGCGCGTGCCGTTCGATACATAATTGTTGTGGATATGCGAGCCGGACTCGCCGCTGTAATTGCCGCAAAGGAAGCCGACGTTCTGACTGTCCTCGCCGCCGTCGATCAGCTTGAGCAGCATGACGTTGCCGTCGACCGCCGTACCGCCCTTGAGGTTTCCGACGATACCGCCGACGCTGTCCGCTTCCTCGCCCAACACCTTGATCGATCCCGCGGCAAAGCAGTTCATCACCTGTCCGCCGCCGGAGCAGGAAGCGGTGATCCCGCCCGCCGCGCCGTTTTCACTGCCCTTGCCGCGCACAAGAATGTCGCAGTACACGAAGCAGTTGCGCGCGACGCCGACATAGCCGTTGTCGTTCTTTTTGATCTTTGCCGCAAGGCCGCCCGCATTCTTTTCCCGGCAGTCGATTGTGCCGGTGCAGACGATATTGTCCGCATCGCCGTAAACACTGCCCGCAAGAATGCCGCAGGAGGCAAGCCCCACGATTTCGGCGTCGAGGATCGCAAGATCCTTCACGAAGCCTTCGCCGAAATCGTGTCCGACGTTGCCGAACAGACCGCAATACTTATCTCCCATGCGCACGACACGCAGGTTTCTGATTGCATGCCCCTGTCCGTCGAATGTGCCGAAGAACGCGCAGTGCACGCCTTCCGTTTGGTCCGCGTCCGCAAGCGCGCCGATCGGCGGCATATAGCCCTTGGTCTCGGTTCCGATCTTTTCGGTCAGAACCGCGCCGATCTTTTCGTTCAGCGGCGCCATGTCGAGATCGTTCATGAGCACATACGTTCCGGAACACGGCGCGTCCGGCGCGCAGTCGCCGTTCGTATCCTCCGGCTTCCATGTGCCGGAAAGGTACAGAAGCTGTTCCGGCGTTTCGATCTCATAGCGCTGCTCTGCGGCGTTGTAGGTCGGAAGCTCGGCGCCGAGCTCCAGAAGGACATCAATGCTCCAAAGATCCTGTTCCCACCAACGCTCCTCCTCCGCATGTGCGGGAGCGGAAAACAGCCCGCAGATCAGAAAAGCTGCAAGAAGTATTGTCAAAAACCGTCTCATATCTGCGTCCCTTTCTGCGTGCTGCGTTTCGGAGAATTGCGGAGGCGGTCAACAATGACCGCACTCCGCGCATCAATCATTCGGGTTATGCGATCGGCTCAAATTCCACGCCGTCGGTGGATTTGCCGTTCGATTTGAACCACACCATATCCATCGCAACTCTGTCCTCGATATCGTCGGTAACCTTCTGCTTGAACTCGTCCGCCTTGATGGTGAAGCAGGTGTAGTCCTCGACCGGTTTTTCCAGAACGAAGTCCTGTTCGGTGTCGTCCGCATACTTAACGCGCAGCGTCATCGCGCCGAGCTTTTCCGTCTCGCGGTATACATACGCGAATACCTCGTGCGGCTTGCCTTCAACGCTCTCGTCCTCGGTCGGAATCATGCCTTCCACAACGGTCTTGAAGATGTTCTTGCCCTTGTCCTCGCCGTTCGGGAACAGATAGACTTTTTCGATCTCCTTGCCGGACTTGTTCTTGAGCATCAGATGCAGACCGGTATAGCCTTCGGGCGCTTCCATCGGTGCGGGACCGGGATAGCAACCGTCGGATGCCACGCCTGCCGCAACAAGCGCGTCCATCGCCGCAATGTCTTCCGGATCGTCGTTCGCTTCATGTTTGATATCGTCTGCCGTCGGTCCCTTCAGGGAGATCTTGTCGTACTTATTCAGTGCGCCGAGGTCTGCGGTGAAGTTCGTGCCGTCCTCAAACTCGGCCTGGATCGTATAGCTCTCGGACGCTTTGCGGATGATGTAGATGTTCCGCTCATAGTTCGCCTCATCGGCGTCCTTGTCCAGCCACGGCTCGTCAAAAATCGGAACGTACAGATCCGCAAAGAGTTCCGGATTCTTCGGCGTCTCATAGATATAGAGTCCGCTGATCGTCTTGCCGGTCTTATTCTTGACATTCAGCACCAGCGCAACATAACCTTCGGGAATCTCATATCCTTCGGGAATGGTTGCCTCGGGTTCTTCACCGGGCTCTGCGGGTTCCGCAGGTTCTGCGGGCTGTTCTTCGGTCTCGATCATCGGCACCGCAGCCAGCGCGGCCTTTGCCGCTTCAACCGCCGCAGCATCCGCTTCCACGGTCGCATAGGTCGGATACCAGCCGTCCGCGGACAGTCTCTTTTCGATCGTCATAACAAGCAGTTCGGGAACAGCCACGTCAACATCCTTTTCCACATCGCCGTCAAACTGGACTTTCGTTTCGTACTTGTCTTCCGCGCTCTTCAGAGAGATCTCGTTCGGCAGATTGCCGTCGCCGTCCGGCTTGAACCAGTTCTCGATCGGGTACGTAAGGTTCGTTCCATCCTCAAACACGACGTATACATAGTAATTCGCGTCGGTATGCGGACGTACGAAATAGGTGAACAGATACGGACGTCCGTTGCCCCACGGGTTGACGATATTTCCTTCCAGATCCGCTGCGACGCCGATCACGTTCGCATAGGTTTCGGGCGCTGCGCCTTCTTCGTAGAAGTAGTATTCGACAATGTTCTTGCCGGTCTTGTTCTTGAGCTCTACGGGGATCAGTTCGTAGCCGGGATAGAAATTATCCGCGGTCTTGCCGATCGCCGCAACAAGGTTCATCGCCTCGATATCCGCCGGATCGTCGTTCGCCTCATGCTTCAGATCCTCCGCCGTCGGGCCCTTGAAGGAGAGCTTGTCGTACATCGCAAGCGTGCCGACCTGCTCGCCCGTGAAGTGCAGATAGGTATGGTCGTCAAACTCCAGATAGATCTGCATCGGAACGCCTGCTTTGCGGACGATGTAGATGTTCTTCTCGTAGTTCTCGCCGTCGGCGTCCTTGTCCTGCCAGTTCATCGGAACAACGCTCGCGCCCATCAGCTCGGCGTCTTCATCGGCCGGCCAGATATACAGATAGTCGATCGTTTTGCCGGTCTTGTTCTTGATGTTCAGGGCAAGACCTTCATACTCGACCGCCGGTGCAGACGGATCGGTCGGTTCTGCCGGCGCTTCGGTCGGCTGTTCAACCGGCTTTTCCGGCTCTGCGGGTTCGTCGGGCTGTGCGGGCGTTGTGCCGTTGCAGGCAAGCACCGACAGTGCCATCAGCAGAACGAGCATGATGGAAAGTAGTTTTTTCATGGTATTTCCTCCTCATATTGATTTCGGTGGTTGTGTATTTCCATCCGCATAAGCGGAAGAGAAACCGTTATTCCGTTTCGCACGCGATCGTGCCGTCGTCGCCGATCGTGATGCGGATACCGTTGTGCGTCGACGCCTCGAGCGTTTTCAGCGGGCGGTTTTCCGTACAGAGCACATTCGGAACCGTCTGCTGCAGCATGGCGACGACCTGCTCATTCGGACGATCCTTTCCGCCACGCGGATCGCTCTGGCAGGAGATGACCGCGACCGACGGCGAAAGCTTTCGAAGCAGCGGCGCCGTCATGGACTTCGGATCCCCGTGATGCGGCAGCTTCAGAACGTCGATGTGTCCGACCGGTTCGTCCTCCCAGTCGGCGGCGTAGCGGTCGCCGGTGATCAGCACGCTTCTTCCCGCGCAGTCGAACCGCAGCATCAAGCTCGACAGATTGCGCTGTTTCGCCGCCTTGAAGACCTCGTCCGCGTCGATCGGCTCGTTTCGGTACAGCGCATCGAACACGCGCCGCTGCCGTTCGGCAATCTCCGCTTTCGGCAGGATCGCCGTCACGGACAGGTTTTCCGTCAGCCGTTCCGTTCCCGCCGCGACGGTCGAACACGTGCAGCCGCTCGCCCTCGCCGCATCCGTCACGTCCCGGAAGTTGTTCAGCATGGTCCGGACGCCGTTCTGCGTCTTATCCGTCGAGCGATACGGCGGCGTGATCCAAAGGGCGTCCTCCGGCGGCAGGTACAGCGCGAAAAGCCGTTCGGTCGGAATCGTGCCGAGGATCCGCTGCGCGCCGCCGATGTGGTCGATGTGCAGATGCGTCAAATACATCCGGTCGATGCGATCCACACTGCGCGCCTTGAGAAAGTAGATCGCTTCCTTGCGGAGCGAGCCCTCGGCAGGCTCCAGAAACGGTCTGCCGCAGTCCACGAAAACCGTGTATTCCGGCAGCCCTTCTCGGAATTCCCGTAAAAGGATCGCGTCGCCGTCGCCGACGTTGCAAAAGAAAATCTCCAGCATGGCTTACGTATTGTAGTAGGACGGACGGTTCGGCGCCTTTGCCTGCTCTTTTTTCTGCTTGTTCCGGATATGGCGCCAAAGCAGAAACGCCGGTACGCCGCCGCACACGACCGACAGTAGCAGCGGCAGCCCCAGAAGCATCCAAAAGAGCGTGTACTCCGTCTTTGCGTCCGACCAGTCAATCAAAAGCAGCTCCGCCAGCATGATCAGCACCAGCATGACTGCCATGAAGATGTATGCGCACGGTACAAGACGCTTGTTCTCGCCGCGAAACGCGAACATCAGCAGCACGCACGGCACGCTTCCGGCGAGCGCCGGAATGAGGTATTGCAGTACATTCTGCCAAAACGTCGGAATGCCCGAAAACACTTCATGCAGCGGATCGAGCAGTAAAAGGTATGCCGCGACATACACGCCGGCAAAGAGCAGCGCCAGTAAAAATGCGTATAGGAACGTCGCGCTTTTCGGCTTGCCGTTTTCATCCAGAAACAGCGCGCGCGTAAAGCTGTCGACCCATCTTTGCAGTTTGGAGCGTTCCTTTGCCATACAGATCCTCGGATGTCCCGCGAAGCGCTGCGCGCTCCGCGGGACGCTTCATTCGGTTATCGGGTGCTGTTCCAGAGGTTCCAGTACGCCTTGACGTTCGGGTAATTCGCGTAGATCTCGTTGTAGTTCGGCGCGGTCAGATTGACGTCTTCATAGGCGATGCCGGACTTTTTATATACCACATCGTCGCGTACGGACCAGTGTCCGAGTTTATCGAAGACCGTGTAACAGCCGCTTTGCCCGTCGGCGTCGCCCATCATGAAGCGGATGAACAGACGCGCGCCCGCCGGGTTGTCACAGTTGCTCACAACGTAGGAATACGCCGCCGCGTCCTGCGCGGTGTACGGCTCGAGACCCGTGACCCACGCAATGTCCATGCCGCTTTCGCCCATCGCCTGCTTGGAGTTGTCCAGCTTGGATGCGGAGCAAAGTCCCAGCGTCGGTCCGTTGACGGAGTCATGCACCGCCTCGACCACCGCGTCGCCGTCTGCCAGCGGCGTGATCGTCATCTGCGAGAAGCGCCAGAACAGCTCGACGCCCGCGTTGTTCTCCGGCAGCTCCATGACGCCCGCCGTATTCTGGAGGTGATCGGTGTAGGTGAACACGAGCGGTTCGCCGTACTGCGCTTTGTACTGCGCTTCGAGCTTGTCGCTGTCACTGATCAGCTGCGCCCACAGCGCCGCATACGACGGGGAGGTGATGTCCTTCGAGTAGATCGTCCAGAACTGCGTGTTGTTGCCCGCCGCATCCTTATAGGACTGGGTTTCAACGTTGTAGCCCTTCACGATATCCCACCAGCTTTCGATCGGCACGGAATCGTACATGCGCGTATTGTAGAACCAGGGGTTGAAGGTGGAATACAGGGGGAGACCGTAGGTCAGCATTTCGTCCTTGATGTGTTCGCAGACATCCGCGGGATAGTAGATCTTTACAAGGTCCCACAGCACCAGCTCGTTGAAAATCTCGCCGGATGCATCCTTGACCATCAGCACGTCCGCCATCGGCGTTCCGCTCTGCGCTTCCATTTCGATCTTCGGCATGACCGTGTTGGTGTCGCAGGAGATGTATTCGAAATTCAGATCCGGATAAACGTCGCGGATGTACTTTCTGGCGGTATCGGCGTCCGCGGTCGTCGCATAGATCGTGATCGTACCGCCCTCCGCCTTCGCCATCTCATACAGTTCTTCCGTGGAAAGATGGTTCCAGTCGATGCCGTCTTCGCCGACGACGTCGATCGCGGCGACGCCGGTGACGACCTCGTTTTCATTGCTGCCTGCAGGATCGTTCGAGCATGCGGCAAGGGCAAGAACCATCGTCAGTGCAAGGAGGATTGCAAGAAGCTTTTTCATGTGTATACATTCCTTTCTGTGAGTTGTTCGGAAGGGCTTGACCGTCAGTCGTCGACGCCCGCCTTATGCTTGGTTTTGGCGAACTTGATCAGACGACCGGTCTCCTTATTATATACATTCATGCGGCCCGGATGCAAGACAACAAATACTTCCTGATTCATGTCATACTCTACCAGACCGACCTGGATCGCAAGAAACTCGACGCTTCCGACCGTCAGCGTGATCAGCGTTTCGCTGCCCGCCGGCTGGTTGGCATAGACCTTTGCCGCGACCGTGTTCTTGTGATGCGGATCCTCGGTATAGATATCGACCATCTCGGGACGCAGACCGAGCACGCATTCAAACTCCTCGCCCTCGGGGATCTCCTCGTCCAGCTTCAGCGTTTCATGCGCGAACACATAGGTGCCGAACTCGCTGGTGACCGAAAGCGTGTCGCCGTTGTAAACGCCCTTCGCGTCGATGAAGTTGATGCGCGGGTTGCCGATAAAGTCCGCTGCCTGCAGATCGATCGGGTTGGTGTACAAGCCCAGAGGAGTATCGATCTGGGAGATCTCGCCCTCCTTGAACAGCGCGATCTTCGTGGACATCGTCAGCGCTTCGACCTGGTCGTGCGTGACGTAGATGATCGTGGTGCCGGTTTCCTTGTGAAGACGCTTCAATTCCGCGCGCATGTCGATGCGAAGACGCGCGTCGAGGTTAGAAAGCGGCTCGTCCAGAAGCAGGAGCTTCGGGCTCGACGCGATCGCGCGGGCGATTGCAACACGCTGCTGCTGACCGCCGGAAAGCTCGTTCGGATAGCGATCGCGATACTCTTCGATGCGCATGGTTTTGAGCGAGCGCATGACCGTTTCCTCGATCTCCGCTTTCTTCATCTTTTTGATTTTCAGACCGAATGCGACGTTCTGGAACACCGTCATATGCGGCCACAGCGCGTAGCTCTGAAACACGAGGTTGAGCCCGCGCTTACTGGGCGCTTCATAGAACGCGGCGTCCGCGTCGATGATCGGCTTGTCGTCGATCGTCATGGTGCCGTGCTGCGGCTTTTCGAGACCGGAAACAACGCGCAGCGTGGTGGTTTTGCCGCAGCCGGACGGTCCCAGAAGCGTCATAAAGTCGCCGTCCTCGATCGTGAGGTTGATGTCGCGCAGAACATGGTTCTCGCCGTAGAATTTATCGATGTGACTTAATACGATCTTGCTCATGGTCAAATCCTTTCTGTATGTCCGTAATGGTTACATGCTCTTGCTGACGTTGCCGCCGAACCGATCCGCGATCCGGTTGGTAACGAGGATAAACACGATGATGACGATGCAGATCGCGTCCGCCACCTGCGGCATCGCTTCCTTGGAATAGTCGAATGCAAGGAACGACAATGTGTAGTTCTTCGGCGTCATCAGGATCGCGATCAGGTCCAATTCCTTTGCGATGCTGATGAAGGAAAGGAGGAAGCCCGAAAGGAAACCGTTCTTTGCGAGCGGAATGACGATGCTGCCGATGCGCCGCCAGAAGCCCGCGCCGTTGATCGTTGCCGCTTCCTCGAGTTCCACGGAGATCTGCATCATGTTCGAGGAACCGGAACGGCTTGCGAACGGGAAATGCTTGACGATCGAAACGATCAGGATCAGCAGGAACGTGCCGTACAGCGACGGGATCAGTCCGCCGAGCCGCGGCTGGCTGAACATGGCGAAGTAGATCGCCGAGAACGCCACGCCCGGCATCAGGTACGGGATGAAGATCAGCTGCTCGACTGCGTTTCCGTACCACTTGCCTCTGCCGCGGGTGGTGATATACCCGAAGAACTGACCGAAGACCGCGGTGATCAGCGACGCGATCAGGGAGAGCTTTACGGTGTTCAGAAGCGCTCTGCCGAATTCGGAATTGCGGAACAGTCCGCTTTGGTTGAACGCGGGGTTCGGCGCGTTCTGGAGCTCGCCGATCCATGCGTACAGCGTGAGGTTGTCGAGTCCGTAGCCGCCGCCCGGCACGATCTGGAACGACTCCATGACGAGGAAGAACACCGGCATGACCATTGCCGCCACGAGGAACAGCACGATCACGATCGTCATCGGCCACTTGGCGCCGCGCAGCGGAATGAGGTTCGAGCGCGTGCCCTTGCCGCCGATCGTCGCATACGATTTGCGCGTGCCGATCAGTCGCTGATTGACGATGATCGTGCCCGCCGCAAGCAGGATCATCAGGATGGACATCGCGTAGCCGACGCCCTTCGGACTGTTGTTGATGAAGTCCTTCATGCGGGTCGCCAGCACATAGAACGGCGTGCCGTCCGGATTGTTGCCGCCGAGGCGCGCCGCAACGCCGTAGGTGCCGATCGACTTAGAGATCGTCATGATCGTTGCGGAAAGGATGGAGGGCAGGATCAGCGGCAGCGTGATGCTCTTCAGAATCTGCGCCTTGCTGGCGCCCTGGATCTCGCCCATTTCCTCCAGCTCGGAGTTGATCGAGCGCAGCGCGCCGGACGCCATGATGTAGGAGAAGGCGTAGTAATGCAGTGTCATGACGAGAATGATCGGGATAAAGCCGGACGCCAGCGCATCCGGCACGGGTATGCCTAAACTCGACAGCACGCCGTTGCCGCCCATCGACGGATTGCGGAAGATCGTCATCCACGAAAGCGCCTTGCACCACGACGGGATCATGTACGGGATCAGAATCAGCGCGGACAAAAGCCCCTTTGCGGGGATGTCGGTGCGCACCATCAGCCACGCCATCAGCGCGCCGAGCGGCACGGAAATCACCGTGACGAACGCGCCGATGATCAGCGAGTTGCGAAGCGGCACCCACAGGATCGTCTTGGTCAGCGGGCTTGCCAGCAGGTACTTCCAGTACCAGAGCGTATAATCGCCGACCTTTGCGCCAGGGATGTTCCGAAGCTCCGACTTCGCCACGACGAACGTGTTCTGCACCATGGACAGAAGCGGAATGATGATCGTAATGAACAACAGGATCAGCGTAAAGAACACGATCATGTTGAACGGATTCCCGATCACGCTCAGGAGTTGGTTTTTGAACCGCTTCCCTGTCATTTTAGGACGTTTCCATCCTTTCTTTGCCATCTTTTGACCTCCCTTTCTATCCGAAGTCCTTCGGAAACGGTCTCAGTTCTCTGCTTCCCGTTCCTTTTTAAGAAGCGTATAAACGTCGTAGATATCGGTAATCTGGTAATCCGGCTCGACGTCGTACTTGCCGAGATCCTTCTGCGGCGTTAAGAATGAATTGATCTTGAACACGCGCCCGAAGCCCATTCTGCGGGGACCGACCACATCGCGCGAGAGCGTGTCGCCGACGAACGCGCATTCGGACGGATCAAGGTTCGCCTGATTCAGCGCAACGCGGAAAACGTTGGGATGCGGCTTGCGGTAGCCCGTGATCGACGAAAGCGTGATGTCGTCGAAATACTGGCGCACGCCGTACTTTTTCAGCGTTTCAAACACCTGAAAGAGGCTCCCCGTATTGCTGACGACCGCGATGTACATGCCGAGATCCTCCTTGAGCGCTTTCAGCATCTCCGCGCCGTGCTCCCGGAGCTTGCGATCGTAAAAGGTCGTCTCCCACATGTGCGCGATATCTTCGCTGATTGCGGCGAGCTTGTCGCGATCGACCGGGATATCCCGAAATCCCCAGTCGCACCAGATTTCCTCCGGCTTCAGCTCGCGGAGCGTCCGCTCGGAATCCTTCTTGTATGCCTGAATCCCTTCGCCGACGATCTTCCAGAGCGGTTCCGCCTCGTAGGGGACTTCAATGCCATGCTTTTTGAGAATTCCGTACAGCGCATATGCGGTTGCACGATCGTTTTTCTCGTCGGAATACAGATCTTCGAGCGTTCCGCCCATATCAAACATGACAGCTTTGATCATTTGCCATCCTCCTCATGCAAAATGGTCTATTTGCAGCGCAAACGTTTGCGTTCTTTCGACTTCATATTACCACGCAAACGCCGGATTGTCAATTATATTTATGAAAAAATATACGAATTTCCCGATATTCTTTCGTTCCGACACGTCGGCTTCCCTTTTCAAACCGGTCGATCCGTGCTATACTGCAGGTAAATGATCGGAGGCAGATCCATGAACGCGATTCCGTATGAAAAGCGGGTGCAGCTCGGCGCCGAAGTCCCTTCGGCAGGGCAGTTCGCCGTGATGGCGCGCATCCCGCAGTTTGGCGCGCCGGAGGTATACCGGGCAAACCTTGCGCAGAAGCCGGCGCCGGAAACGATCCGCGCCGCCGTGTTCAACGTGGAGCACGGAACCAGAATCCGCGAGATCGTCTCGTTTCTCGAGACGTGTCTCGCGCTGCAGAATGCGGACATTCTGTTCGGCAACGAGCTGGACGACGGCACGGAACGCAGCGGCAACATTAACGCCTCGCGTAAAATTGCCGAAGCGCTCGGGTATCATTATGCGTACGCGCTCGAATTCATCGAGCTTGTCAATCCGAACGATCGCAAGGGCTATGAGGGGAACACGCTGTTCTCACGCTGGCCGATCGTCCGCGCCGAGGCGCTGTCGCTGCCGGAGGCGTATAACTGGTATTTTGACGAGCAGAAGCGGATCGGCGCGCGCGTTGCGGTGTTCTGCGAGCTCGATATTGCCGGGACGCGGATCGGCGCCGTTTGCGTGCATCTGGAAAACCGCACGACCCCGGCGCAGCGCGCAAAACAGACCGAAGCTATCCTCGAAAAGGCAGCGGCCGTGTTTCCGGGGCTACCGGTTCTGATCGGCGGTGACTTCAATACCAATGCATTCGATTACGGCGAATCGGCTGCGCTTTCCGCCTATCAGCGGCAGAAAACCGACGGCGTCGTCGTCGATCCGACGCCTGTCGAACCGCTGTTTGCCTGCTTTGAACGGGCGGGCTTCGATTGGCGTTTCTCGAACGGGACCGGTGTTCCCACACGCCGCAGGCCGACCGGCGACGGCGTGCTTGCACTGCAGCTGGACTGGATCTTTGCCCGCGGTATCGCCTGCGTCCGGCACGGCGTCGTCTCCACGCTGATGAAGGACTGCGATTGGGCGGACGCAGCTTCGCCGCTGCGCGCTGCGGAGTTTTCCGAGCTTTCGGATCACAACGCCGTATGGGCGGATTTCCGGCTTCGCGCACAGCGAATGCAAGAATCCGGTTGACATTTCCCGCCGAACGTGATATTATACAGGCACATGGAACGCAAACGTTTGCGTTTTCCAATCCGATTCGAAAGGACGGCGAAAGTATGGGAACGCTGGCAGAATACATGTTCGGTCAGTTTACACTCTGGCAGTATCTGGAATTTGTGATCCGCATTCTGGTTTCCTGCGTGTGCGGCGCGGCGATCGGCTATGAGCGCACCAAGCGTCTGAAGGAAGCCGGTATCCGCACGCACATCATCGTCTGCTGCGCGGCGGCGCTGACGATGATCATTTCCAAATACGGCTTTGTCGACATGGCGATGAACGGCGTCTTTTATCCCGGCACGCACAGTACCGATCCGGCGCGTCTTGCGGCGCAGATCATCAGCGGCGTATCCTTCCTCGGCGCGGGCATTATTTTCCGCAACGGAAACTCGGTGCGCGGCCTGACGACGGCGGCGGGCATCTGGGCAACGGCGGCGATCGGTCTTGCGATCGGCGCGGGCATGTATGTGATCGGTCTGATCGGAACGGTTGTCATCGCCGTGATCCAGATCATCATGCACCGCTTTACGATCGGTACGGATTCCATGATGGTCGGCACCATCAGCTGCCGTGTGACGGAGCAGGAAACATTCCGCAAAGAACTGAACGAATACGTCGCCCGTAACAAAATGCAGATCCTGGGAACGAAGGTCAAGTTCAACGACGACGGCAGCGAGACGTATCAGTTCACGCTGCGTATGCATGTGGATACAACGGTCAACGACCTGCTGCATTTTCTGGAATCCGTCAAAGGCGTCCGCGCAATCAGCTGCGAGATCGAAAAATAAGAACGACACCGTTTCTGCCGCTCAACCCCGAGCGGCTTTTCTTTTGGGAGGATGGCAATGAAGACGATCAAAAAACAGGCAGGCGGCGCAATGATGTTCCTCCTCCTGATGGGCGTGATCAGTCTGTTTTCGGACATGACACACGAAGGCGCAAGGAGCATCCTCGGCGAATATCTGGACCTTGCCGGCGCGTCGGCGGCGATGATCGGGTTTGTTTCGGGCTTCGGCGAGCTGTGCGGATACTCGCTTCGCATGCTGTCCGGCTTTCTCGCGGACAAAACCAAAAAATACTGGCTTCTCGTGATCTTCGGCTATGCGCTGCAGGTGCTGGCAATCCCGGCGCTTGCGCTGATTCCCGAAAACGGCTGGATCGTTGCCTGCGGGCTGGTGATTCTGGAGCGCATCGGCAAGGCGGTCAAGAAGCCTGCGAAGAACACGCTCGTCAGCTTTGCGGCAAGCGAGGTCGGCGTAGGGAAGGGATTTGCGTTTCTCGAATTTCTGGATCAGCTCGGCGCGTTTATCGGTCCGGTCATTCTCTTTTTAATTGTGTCCCTGAAAGGATCGGGCACGTTGTTTTCCTCGTATCGGCTGTGCTTTGCGCTGCTCGGGATTCCGGCGCTCATCACCGTCGGACTGGTCGTATTCTCGCGCATCACATATCCACATCCGGAAACCTTTGAAAAAGTCGAGGAGGAGACGGAGCCGTTCCGGTTCAAAAAGCCGTTCGTGCTCTATATGATCGCCATCGCCCTGTTCGCGTTCGGGTTTGCGGATTTCACACTCATCACGCTGCACGCGGCAAAGACGCAGGCGTTCCCCGAATCGACGCTGAGTCTTCTCTACGCTGCGGCGATGGCGGTGGACGCGTTTGCCGCGCTGTTCTTCGGCTGGCTGTTCGACCGCATCGGCGTTCGGGCGCTGATGCTTTCGACCCTGCTCAGCACGTTCTTTTCCGGCTTCGTGTTTTTAACCGGAAACCCGTACCTGATCGCGGTCGGCATCGTTCTCTGGGGCGTCGGCATGGGCGCGCAGGAGAGCATTATGAAGGCAGCCGTCAGCAAGATCGTTCCGCGTTCCATGCGCAGCACCGGCTTCGGCGTCTTTGAGACCGGCTTCGGCGTCGCGTGGTTTCTCGGAAGCTGGCTTTTGGGCGCGCTGTACGACGTCAATCCCGCCCTGCTTGTGCTGATCTCCGTTGCGTCGCAGCTGCTTGCGATCCTGTTTTACGTCCTCTGCGTCCGGCAGCGAAAGGCGGAGAGTTGATTCCCTCAGCGCAATATCTGTATGAGTATTGCTGTTTCGTGCTGCGGTTATTCGCCGTAAACGATCCCACAGAAGATGAGCTCTTTCACACGGATATCAGACCGGGAAAGGACCCGAAGCGACCGACCGCAAAAGAGCTCGGCGGGCTGTGTTCGGGACGGTATGTATGAAAAAGGCTCTCTGCACCGCAAACGATCTTGTGAAAACGGTCGAAAAATGGTATGCGCAACCGTTCTGCTGCACAAGATGTTGACAATAATCGTCAAAACAAATATACTGAAAACGTAATTTATTGAGGGAGGGTATTATGAGCAATTCTAATCTGGCAGGTGTTCTGCCGCTGTTTATCGTTCTCGGACTCGGCGTGTCGGTTGTTTGCATCGTTGCGTGGTGCAAGATTTTCCGGAAAGCCGATATTCATCCCGGTAAATTGTTTATCCCGTTTTACGGACAGTATTTGATGTATTCCATCGCAAATTGCGAAGGGCTGTTCGCAGCATCGATTGTGATTTCCGTTCTCAGCAGTTTGTGCAGCAGCTGTGCGTCTTCCATGGGTACCAGTGGGGAGGGCGCTGCGCTCCTGTTGGTTTTATTGGCCGTCTTAACAGTGGCTCTGCTGATCATCAACATTGTCTTTCTTGTACGCCTGGCAAAGGCCTTTGATAAGAGCAACGCCTTTGCGGTCGGTCTGATTTTCCTGTATCCGATCTTTATCTGCATTCTCGGCTTTGACAATTCCGTGTATGTCGGATAATGCGGCAAACGATGTTAAGGGGACGGCTCTTTTGAACCTCATTTGACAACAGCAACAGATTACAAAAGCCCGAAGCGTATGTGCGCTTCGGGCTTTGCCGTGCATGCTGCGGTCATTCTCCATGAACGCTCTTAGGGAGGATGAGCGCTTCCGCGTGGGCATCAGACGGCTAATTCTGTGTAAACATATTTTATAAAAGTGAAAACGGAGACAATACGGTATTGTCAAATTGCACGGCATCGTTTATAATACGATACAGGGCTGAATGAGCCTGCGTCGCACTCCTTTGGGAGCGCGGAAAAATCAGAAAGGGAGTCGAC
>JAEEGJ010016646.1_pt1 | contig 16813 bp, 5 predicted proteins | sample 8958761 | NCBI WGS metagenome assembly JAEEGJ01 (sample SAMN16246546, study PRJNA631951) | gut metagenome | biome: gut microbiome; feature: rumen; material: RS-attached | host: Bos | place: Iran: Karaj | collected 2018-10 | reverse complement strand
ATGCAGCATCTTTCGGGTTGCCATTGGCAATCAGATAGGATTTTGTGCTTCTCGGAATGAGTGGTTCTTGCGCGAAGGCGATCATCGTGCAAAGCAACAAGCAAATGATGGCTAGGATCCTCTTCATCAGTCGATTCCTCTCAAGTCTTTGTAAAGTTGTACGGCGTAAAGGTCGGTCATGTTGGAGATGAAGTCCACGACAGATTGCAGTTTGGTGTAAGTGTCGTCGGTGGCCACCTTGAATTGTTCGGGGATGAGGGAGATCAGCTTTATATTATAAGGTGTGTCGGGGTTTAGCACGGCATCGGTGAATTGTTCCAATAGCGTGCCGATGACGTTGAAGCCAGTCAGCTCGATCTTGACCACAGAGGGATGGCGGTAGATGTGTTTCACGGAGGTGTCGCGACAGCGGTCGAGGGCGTTCTTCTCAAACTCGGGCAGGTGGGCGATGAGGCTCTTCTCGAAGCGGCCTTCCATGATGGCGTCGTAATTGTTGATGAAGATGTCGCTGGCCAGGTTCACCAACTTGTTGATGAGCATGGCTCGTAGGAAAGCCATTCGCTCGTTGGTGTCGGTCACGTCGCGGTAGGCATCGTCGCGGTGCTTGAAGAAGTCTTTGTCTTTGCCGGGTTCGAAGAACGACACGAAGCAGTTTTCGATGGCCTCGGTGCCGATGATGCCGCGCTTATGGGCGTCTTCCATGTCAAGGACGAGGTAGCAGATATCATCGGCGGCCTCCATCATATATGAAAGAGGATGGCGGGCATATACGAGATGATTGGTATCCAAGCGAGGCATGCCGCATTCTCCCACGACTTCCTTAAATGCTTCAATTTCGGAGTAGAAGACGTTGTATTTCTTGCGGCTGCCTTTGTCGAAGGAAGGGTAGGGGTATTTCAACAAGGTGGCCAAGGTGGCTGAGGTCAGCGAGAAGCCGCCCGCGCGTCGGCCTGTGAACTGATGCGTCAGCTGACGGAAGGCGTTGGCATTGCCTTCGAAGGCGATGAGGTCGCTCCATTGTTCGGGCAGCACTTGGCTTTGCAGTTCCTTGCCTTTGCCGTCGCGGAAGAAGCTACTGATGGTGTCTTCTCCTGAGTGGCCAAAAGGAGGGTTGCCGAGGTCGTGGGCCAGACAGGCCGATGCCACGATGGTCTCAATGTCGGATTGACGTTCCTTCAGTTCGGGGTGCTTCTTGGCCAGCCGTTCCACGGTGCGGCAGGCGATGGAACGGCCCACACTGGCCACTTCGAGGCTATGCGTGAGACGATTGTGGACCATCTGCGCGCCTGGTAGCGGAAACACTTGGGTCTTGTTCTCCAAGCGGCGGAAGGGACTGCTGAAGATGATGCGGTCATAGTCGCGCTGGAAAGAGCTGCGGATGTCGGGGCTCTTGTGCGGCTGCGCATAGCGTTTGTTGGAAAGTAGGTCGTTCCAATTCATGGCTCGTGATTTTGGCGCAAATTTACAGAAAAACATTGGAATTGCAGTATCCAAAGGAATAATTGCGTACTTTTGCCGCCGATCTTACGATTTCAAAGCATCACATCATGTGGGTAGTCTTATCTTTGATTTCAGCCGTATTGTTGGGCTTCTACGACATCTTCAAGAAACAGACTGTCGTCAACAATGCCATCATCCCCGTACTGTTTTATAGCACCTTGGTCAGCGGACTCATGTTTTTGCCTTTTGTCCTGCTGTCGCAATTCAAACCCTATATCTTTGAGGGCGACTTCATGCAGAAGCTTTTCATCGAGCCGTTGACGTTGCGGCAGCATTTGCTCATCATGGGCAAGACGGCGCTCATCTTGGCTTCGTGGATGTTCAGCTATTCGGCCATGAAACATCTGCCTATCACCGTGGTAGGTCCTGTCAACCAGTTGCGTCCCGCCATCTCGGTCATTCTGCTGTTCTTGATCTTCCAAGAGAAACTGACTTGGTTGCAATGGACTGGCGTGGTGTTGGCCATTGTGTCGTTCTATCTGATGAACCGTTCCGGTAAGTTGGAGGGCATACATTTCAAGTCGAACAAATGGGTGTATATGTTGTTGGGCTCGGCAATTTTGGTCGCCTTGAGTGGCGTTTACGACAAATTCCTGCTCAGCAAGGAGAATATTTCACCTTCTACCATCCAAGCATGGTACACCATTTACGACTTCCTCATGATGGCCTTGATGTTTCTCCTCATTTGGCTGCCCAAGCGAAAGGAACAGCCTTTCGAGTGGCGTTGGGGCATCGTTGCCATGGCGGTCTTCGTCACCGTGGCCGACGTCATCTATCTCACCGGCTTGAAGCAGGATGCCGCCGTAGTGGTGCTCATCCCGCTCATCCTCTATGGTGTGCGTCTCGTCGTGTCGTTCATCTACGGCATCTTTGGCTTTAAAGAGAAAAACATCCGCAGCAAGATCATTCCTTTGCTGATGGTGTTGGCGGCGCTGGTGTGCTTGTGCGTGTGACCTGGCTTGATTGTTGTTCGCGCACTTTTTTGTGGAATTAATGCGCTTTTGTAACACGTTGATTTTTATAGAGATGGTGCCTTGTATAGAAAATACCTCCATAAAAAGCATGGAAAAGTAAATATTAATTCCTAATTTCGCGGCCTCAAAGAAACCTTTTATAATTCGCTTAAAAAATAATTTAAAATAAATGAATAGAGAGAATAATAGTTTATTTAATGCAAGCAGAATGAATGCAAGGAGAGTTTTTTTCAAATGCAGAATGGGTATGCTTGGCATACTTTTGTGTTTGGGAATGGTCGTGATGGCCAATGGAAAAAACAATTATGGACGTGATGAGGCGTGTGAAAAGCCTCAGGTAGCCTATAATAGAGGTAAAGTCGTGTTGACTTGTGGCATGGAAGGCGCCACCATTCATTACACCACTGATGGCAGTACCCCAACGGCAAGCAGTCCTGAGTACAATGGCCCTATCACGGTGACTACTGATGTGATCCAGGCCGTGGCGGTGAAAAGTGGCATGTCTGATTCCGACATTGCTCTGTTCAAGCGTGTCAGTTCAGGAGACGAAATCACCGACATGACGGGGTTCTATTTGTTGAAGGAAGGTTTTACGCCTTCATCCGAACCCATCACTGGATTTTCTGGTACGTTGGACGGTGACTTTCATACCATTTCAGGCCTAAACCACCCGCTGTTCGATGTGGTTGACGGAGGTGTGGTGCGCAATGTCACGCTCAAGGATGTGAACATTTCTGGGCATGAGGGCAATACGGGTGCCATTGCATGCGAAATCAAGGGTGGTGCTTGCGTTTATAATTGTGGCATTCTCAGTGGTTCGGTTGGAGGCACTGGCGACACGGGCGGCATTGTTGGGTTGTTGTATGTGGTTCGTGGTATTGACATGCAAGAGCCTCGGCCCACTTGCGTAATTAATTGTTATAGTTTTGCCAACATCACCGCTGCTGGTCATCATGCTGCTGGTATCGTTGGAAACAATAGTTATGGCTCTACGACCGCAAATTATGGACAACCCAGGAGCCGCTTGCGTTCTGGGGTTGTAAACAACATGTTTTATGGCGATATTTTAGGAGGAGACACGATTCGCCCTGTTTATGGAAATAAAATCCTTGACAATTCGGGCAACAATGGCATTAATCTTTATGACTATTTCTTGGCTTCTGCGAAATTTGATGATGACTACACTAACATTGCGCAGTATTTGAGAACATGGCCTGCCGAGGAAAAATACTTGACTCATTTCGAGTATTACCGTAACATCCTCAACAGTAACCGTCGCCTTTGCACGTGGTGGGTCACCGAGAAGAAAGGTAGTGAGCAAAGCGATGAGGATTTGGACTTGATTGCCAAGTGGGTGCTTGACCCGAGCATTGCACCTTACCCTATCCTTAAGCGATGGGACAAGTATCCATCTGTCATCAATCCCGACCCTGAAAAGGTTTGGGACGATGCAAACCATTGTTGGGTCAACCGTGAGGCAGCTGGTGCATACCAAGGCAAGAAGTTGGGAACGCTTAAAGTGACGGTGAAGGCGGGTTCGAACAATAGTAGTGCTGCCGACCAGACCTTATATCTTCCCATACTTGACATGGACACGCTGCACAACGACTATGGCTATTTCAAAGTGCAGTTACCTTATTATAATGAGCAGTTTGGTAACCCTAATGCCACAGCCCATGCCGAAAAATATGGTAACAACTATACCGATAAGGTGGTGACAGGTTGGAAGATTACCTATGTGGAAGGTGGCACTCCTGGCAATTTTGTTGCCAATTGGGAAAGCGGTTATAATTTCGCTGATCGCTATTGCACAAACAAGGATCTTTACAGAGTTAGTGGTCGTGTGTTTGCCCAAGGTGGTTATTACTACGTGCCGGAAGGCGTTACGGCCATCACCATTGAGGCCTATTGGGGCAAGGCATTCTATATTCGTAATGCGGGCAACAGCGTTGATCGTGTAAATGTGACGAATATGACGAATAATAATAATAATGCTCCTATTGTAGGTGCGGAGTTTTCTCCGGCGGGCAGTATGCCAGAAACCTTCCAGGGACACGCTGTGTTCACCAATTTGCAGACAGCCATTCAAGGGCTTGATGAAGAATCTTCCTGTCCTACGGTCTATGACCAAGCGTTGGTGTTGGTCGGCAATCTTCAAGTGAAGAATAGAAATGCAGCAGTAGGCACCGACCTTGATGGGAAAAGACACCCTTTCACCATTATGAGTGCTGATTTCGATTTTGACAACGAGCCTGATTTCTGTTTCCAATTCCAGTTTAGAAGCGATCTGTCTCGTCGTCCTATTCAACCTATCCGATTTGACTTTTTATCGATACCGGAGTTAGGCCTTGCCATCCGTCACAACAACTGGGCCTATTCTTTAGGTATCTTTGTTCCTCAAGGCCATTTCGAAATCACTGAAACTGCTTGTATGCATACTACGCAGTTTGAATATGATGCCAATGTGAACAAAGTCGAAGCTCCTGTCATTCTTAATGGAGGTCATTTTGAGCAGATTGTGGTTCGCTATGGATCAAACGATAACAATGGAGAATCCGATAAGACCAGTTATTTCATTTTGGGTGGCAATTTCAGGATGAAACGTTTCACTCCAGGTTCCCATACGAGCCGTAATAACTCTGCAAAGATACGTCTTTGTGCTGTCAATTGCGTTGGTGGTGATTATCCTGAGTTCTATCTTTCAGGAATTTATCGCCCTGACATCGTTCCATCAGAGCACCAAGGCAATCCCCACTGTTACACCAATGGAGGCAAGTTTGGTTTAATGTGTGGTGCTGGTTACGACAAGATTAGAGGCGATGTCACATTTAAAATCGACCATTCAATTATCGGTGAGTTTTATGGAGGCGGCATCAATGCCGCATGTCCAGTGGGCGGCAATATCGATGTGACCATCGACCACAGTATTGTGGGCAAATATTGCGGTGGTCCCAGGGTGGGAACTATGACTGAAGGTAAAACGGTGACCACTCATGCTACAGGAACGATATTCGGACAGTTTTATGGTGGTGGCAATGGCGGAACGAATTATTATCGTGACCAACATACCGATTCTAATAATTATGAGTTGCCAGCCCCAACTGCTGCGGGCTGGGCTGGGTTTGGTTTTAGAGTATTCAATCCCTTGAATACAATTACAGGTTTGACACCGCGTTATGATTCAGAAAAGGGGTATGATGCCTTGTTTGAATTTGAGGTTTTTAACGAATCCAACGGTATGAATACCAAGCCAACATTGCGCACTTATTACCATTGGGTTGATTTCGGCATTACTCAAACTGGTGATGTGACCAATGTCTTGACAGACTGCACCGTACGTCAGGATTTTTATGGAGGAGGCAACTTGGGTCGTGTGAAAGGAAATGTGGAGTCGACCTTGCAAGGCAACACTATCATTTATGGTTCGGCTTATGGTGGAGGCTTCTCTGCGGCCATACCTAGTTTTCGCATTTATGATAAGGAACATCCTATCTTCCCCTATCGTGACTTCACTGGAGTATTGTATAATGGTGACATGGCATTGGATGAGATGCCTTATAAGAAAGATGCTTCAGGCAATGATATTTATTATACCTGGACTCATGAAATACCAGAAGGCGTGACGGGTGTGAACACCAATCATCCTACATTCCAGGATGCTGAAGGTAATTGGTATTGCTATACGACTAAAGAAATCGTTGACTTAGGTGTTGTTACAGGCAATACCATACTGAACGTCAATGGCAACACCAAGATTTATGGCACTCGCGAGGTGGAGGATGGCGGCAATTCGCTGACTTTCTACGATGGCGCTGCTTTTGGCGGCGGCAACGAAAGCCCCGTGTTCGGCAACTCTACGGTCACTGTCGACGGTGATGATGATATCTTGGTGAGCAACATTTATGGCGGTGGAAACGTCGCCGCTACGAGAGGCAGTTCCAATGTCGTAGTGCATAACGGCACTGTCGGCGTGATGAATGAGCATAATGTGCCTTATGTGGGTTCAGGCAATGTGTTTGGTGGTGGTAGAGGCTTGTTTGAGGACGAGAATGCCGGCCATGTTGGTGGCAACTCCAATGTCCTTATTGAGGGAGGTCATGTGCTTAGGTGCGTTTATGGCGGCTCTGAGTATGGCAATGTAGGCGAGACAGAAACCGAGAACGGATTGATCATACCTGTAGATGACACTGGCATTTCTACCGTAACCATCAATGGAGGATCGGTTGGCATTGAGCGTTCGGTCGATTCGATCATTAGAGTGCAATATGGCAATGTTTTTGGTGGCGGCAAGGGTAATTTGGATTACTCCTTCAATATGAGGACCAATGTCAACAAGGCCAACGTTAATATTAATGGTGGCACGATCTACGGCAGTGTGTTTGGTGGTGGTGAGGAAGGCCACGTGCTAGGCGATGTCCTCTTGAATGTCACCAATGGCCGTATCGGCACCTATGGTTACACGGACTACGACGGTAGCGTTTTTGGAGGTGGTTTGGGTAGCAACACCATCGCCTTGACCGCAGGTAGCGTAGGTGGCAATATTGAAGTCAATGTCACAGGCGGTACAATGTTAGGTTCTGTGTATGGCGGTGGCCGCTGTGGTTCGGTAGGTTTCTATTTCGCCCCTGTGGATGACGTAGAGCATTATGGCGTCATGCAGGAAGGTGAAGACCATGGCTATATTACCGTTAACGTCAGCGGTGGCGAAATCGGACATGGTGAGGCAGGCTCTGATATTCCCGATTATATCGGCGGCTATGTGTATGGCGGTTGCAAGGGTATTGTTGAGGCACCTTCACCCACGTCCATTGCGGAAAAGATGGCCTATGCAAAAGAGACTACCGTGAACATTTCTGGCACTCCTTTTATTAGAGGTTCCGTGTTCGGCGGTTCAGAGGATGGTCATGTCCTCAACAACACGCATGTCAACATCCTGGCTGGCCAGGTGGGTGGCACTGAGCGCGATAATTTGACCGCCGATGGCAATTCACTCCATGGAAACGTCTATGGTGGTGGCCGCGGATGGGATCAATACTATGACGAGGAGGAGGGCAAGTTGCGTTACTGCCTGACCTCAGGTCATGTCTATGGCAACACGAACGTCACTGTTGCAGGTGGTAAGATCTGTCGTAACGTGTATGGCGGTGGCAATATGTCGTCGGTGGGTAGGTATGAAATTCAGCTTGACGGCGAAGGTAACCCCATCTTGGATGAAAATGGCAACACCCAATATGTCTTGGACGACAACGGCGATCCTATTCCTGTTGCGGGTACTGGATTGGCTCAAATCAACATGACGGGAGGCATAATCGGCAACCAAAACGACGAAGGTAGAATGCATGGCAACGTGTTTGGCTCTTCGCGTGGTATGGCTGGTGCCGAATTCAAGGAATTGGGCTGCGCCCACAATACGGATGTGAAGATTGGGGGCGCGACGGTCATCAAAGGCAGTGTGTTCGGTGGAGGCGAGGACGGTCACGTGAACCAAAATACGAAAGTCACCGTAAATGGTGGAACCATCGGTGTTACCGAAGGCGACCCGTTTAAGGGTAATATTTATGGTGGTGGCCGTGGCATCGACCTTGACCCCAATGGAGAGACCAGTCCTACGGCAGGTCTTGTCAAAGGCCATACGAGAGTGTATGTCAATGGTGGCAATGTCATCAACAGCGTTTATGGCGGCGGCAACATGAGTCTGGTCGGTGAGGAGCGAGTGGTCAACATCAATGGTGGCCTGGTAAAGGTGAATGTGTTTGGTGGCAGTAAAGCCCTTCCCGAAGGCCGTACCCAACTGGGTATGAAGACGGTCAACATGCGTGGCGGCCATGTCATGGGCAATGTCTATGGCTGCAACAACAATGCTTTGGACGGCGATCCTGACCATCCCAAAGATTGGACCTCTTTCGTCAACATCAATGGTGGCGAGATCGACGGCAACGTTTTCGGCGCAGGCTATTCTAGCCAGGTCCATGGCTCGGTTTGCGTCAATATTGGTAAGGATGCCATCCTCAATGCACCTAATAAGGAATACAATATCTATTATAAGGATTGCGGCGGTGATGAACCTCAGTATGATCCAGAAGGAGAAGGTATTGAACCGACAGTAACCAAATTGGTGATCGGCAATTCGGTGTATGGTGGCTCCGACTTCTATGGCAACAATTCCAACTCCAACACTTGGACGGATTTCGTCGTTTCGGGCTACAGCAACATCTATATTGACGGAACGGGTTACGATACACAAAACCAAGGCTCGAATACTGAAATGACGATTTCAGGAGGCTTGTTTGGCAGTAGTACCCACTGCGAGTCGGGTGCCGAAGGACGTCATATCCTGCTGAAGTCATACGGACACCGCGATGACGATGGAGCCAATACTGAACTTACCCATGCCACTCGAACCTTGAAAACCATCCAGCGTTGCGGCAACTTGGTGATTGACCATTCCAATGTCAATTTCAGCGGCATGAACGACATCAGCGGTAGTGGAAAACGCCAATATGCCGTGTTCAAGGTTGACACGACTTTGTATATGGCCAATGCTAGCGGTTTCGTGTTGGGTTCGCCCAGCGTCCCGGCATATATGGATTCTATCCGCAAGGTGCGCAGCGTGCATCTGAAACAATCCAACTATTCTGTGTATGATGTGCCTTTCTATGGCATGCTTGACGACTATTGGGAGTGGATTGGCATCAAGGATTCAGAGCAAACGGCTCACTTGTACTATACTTCCAACCCCTCGACGCCTTTGACCTACGCTCAAGAGAATGTCCTGGTCTTCAAGGGCGACTCAAGACTTTGGGTGAGGTATCATCGCAAAGAAAAGCAAGGTGACAACTGGGTTGACATGGGCCAATATTATGGCGAACTGGAAGGTTTCTTCCGTATGAGAAGCCCGCTCCAACCTTGGGGTACCGAGAGCTTTGCTTACGCTCGTCCCAAGATTTCAGAAGGCAATGTTGAAAACAATGTCGACGGTGGCTTCTTGAGCTACAATTCGGATTACAATTTCTTCAAAGATGAGGGCGAAACTTTCACCAATACGAATCAGTATCCTTACACGAATGTGCTGCAGTTCTTCAAAGGCGACCGTATTGATTACCGCGAATGGGTGATTCGTGAGTTCAGAGGACGCCGCTGGTATGTTGACGGCACAAGAGGCTGGGGAAGAGACGATATGTCGAAGACCGACGGTTGGGGACTTTATCCTGACATGCCCAAAAAGACGGTCTCGGGTGCTGTGACATATAACCCAAGCACGCAGACAGGTAATTTTGGAGGTATCTGTTCCGAGATTTTCACGGATGAGAGTCTTGTTAAATACAACTATGACTACCAAAAAGACATCATTTATGTGGTGGGTGCTTTGTCGGCGAAGGATGAAAGTGCTTTGCTTCAAGGAGGTTCTGTCGTCGTGGAAGGTGAGACCCAGACTTATCCTTTGAAACTATATCGCTATCCTGGTGGACATCCTTTGAATTGGTCGCGCCAACATGGCGATGAACCTTATTATGACCTTGGCGATGGAACGCACAATCCCACTTCGGTCAACGAAGGCCTGACCTATCAGGATTATGATGGCCCGGGAGCCAACTATGGTGCTATGCTTGTCGTCCAAGATAATAAAGAGATAGCTTTGGATAACGTGCAGATTGACGGTCTGTATGGCCATGTCAAAGGAGACGACACCTATTTCTTGATTCCGGGAGCCAACTATCCTGACCGCGAATTGGAGCCTTATCCTGATCCAGAGATTGATCCTTCTACACTTGGTGTACCTGTCTTTGACCAATTAGGAGTGTCTGAACCGTTGATTGTGACTCATGGAAATTCGGAGCTGACCTTGAATGGTTCTGCAATGAATGGAACGGGTGTCACCAAGTTTGGAACCGTCCTGGAGCGTGGCTATAACAATACTAACGCGAATGTGTGGTACACCAATGCCGATTACGATGACAATGGTGAAGTCACGCATCATGGCGGCGGCATCTATGTGAATCCTACGGCTACGGTTAATGTTGAGAATGTGGTGACTATTGATGGCAACATGCAGAACCTGCAAATTGGAACTGCTGCCGAAGCCATTCAATCTAATGTCTATCTGCCTACATTCGACAAACACCTTAATATAATAGGAGAGGAGCCGCTTGATGAAGCGACACGTATTGGTGTCACCAGTCCCATTAGGAACACAGCTTCTCATTATGTACACAACACCTTCTCGCCAGTGGCCGTGGCCTCGACCCAGGTACAAGCTGAGTCGGCCTGGAACCGCAACAATTTCCATGATGACTTGGATTGGTTCTTCTCGAACGAGAGCTTTGCCTTACCCAAGTACACGTATTATTCCACTTCTATTGCGGACTATGCGTATCCGTTGACAGACCAAAGCCAACACATCAACCACTTTGATCCTAACAAGACCTTGTTCTTCGGTTGGACGTGGAACAATGTGGTGAGAAGTGCGCCGCAAGACTTCTCACTCGAAGCTATTGATTCGCCATACGATTTGGCTTGGCTCATCAGTCTGGTGAATGGTAGCAATCGCCAGACTCCTTCAAGTGATTTTTCAAATAAAACGATTAAGCAGACGGGAGATGCCGACTTGCAGATGTATGTGTGGGTGCCTATCGGTGCGCAAAAGACGGGTTCGTCCAGCTTTGCCGGAACCTTCGATGGACAAGGACATTTGATTGAGAATTTGGATATTGCATATATTGGTGAAGGCGACCGCAAGTACGAACGAAGCAATTATGGCTTGTTCGGTAGCGTTAATGGCGGTGTCATCGACCGCACGTTTGTCACAAGCGGTTACATTCGTCCTGTAGGCGCTGCCAACATTGGTGGTTTGGTAGGCACCATGGACGGCAGTTCGGCCATGATCTCGAACAGTGAAGCGTCTGTCGACATCTACAGTCCCAGCAAAGAGAATTCAGAGAATGCCTCTGGTGGTTTGGTGGGTAATATGATGGATGGCGAAATCCATTCTTCCATGGCCATGCCGGTCATCCATGCCAATATGTATTATTCCATCGGTGGCTTAGTGGGTCGTACCATAGGTGGTGGACAAGGCGGAAGCGCCAGGAAACCGAAGATCAACAACTCGTTTGCCAATGTCAAATTTGATGTGGCGAGCACGGCTTCTGTTACGGTTGGCGGTTTGATAGGTATCAATTATGGTGCAGATATGGAGAACTGCTATTTGCATCTGCAAAACAATGGCGTTGCTGGACTTACCAACTCCAATTTCGCTTTGTTGGCAGGCCTTAACAACGGCGGAAAAATCAAGAACTCCTATGCGTATGAAGCGTACGATTATCCCTTCACAAGGGTGATGGGTAGTGGTAGCGACCCCAATGTCAGCGACTGCTACAAGTACAATTCAACCATGGATGCCGACAACTTGGGCTATATGTACTTCGACAACGTGGTAACCATAAATGGCAAGAAAGTGCCCATGTTCAGGTTATTGAACAAGTGGGTGGCCAATGCCAATGGCAGTGAGAGCAAGTATTCTTCATGGTCTCGTCCGGCCATTGCCGAAATCAATGGTGACCTGCCTGTGTTGCTCCTATGCAATGAAAGCGAAGGCAAGCCCGGTGTTGGAGACCTTAGCAGCCTGGCTACCCTTAGAGGTGGTTGTCCGCAGGTTGGCGCTTTCCCCACTTATGACGACAACAATCCATACGTTGTGCTGCAATATGGTGGCCTCGTTCGTGATACCGACAATGAGCTTAATGCCATGAGTGAGCTTAATGCCATGGTGGAAAGGCTTGGTAACTATAAAGATGATCAACAACAAACCATCAAAGATTACCTGTATGTGTATGGTGACATTTCAAAAGAAGTGACATCGGTTGTTTCCGATAGCAAGATTGGCAAGGTGAGCATCCATGAGGACGCCTCGATTCAGCACCCTGGAACCTTGTCAGGATTCGAAAATACGTATGTGGGTGTCACCTTTGACAATTCGTATGGACATGCCTACTCATCACCTGGCGTCAACCAAGCCATGTATGGTGAGGGACCATTCCTCTTGCCTCGCGACTGGCATTTCTTCTCCTCACCGTTGCAAGAGGCACCTTTGGGATTCGATTACAAGGGACATAACACGAACACATACAGCGGTTCAGAACATAGCGACGACGGCCATTTCAACAACCCATGGGAGAATATCCAACAGGAATTCACATGGCTCAACGACAACCAGCCGGGCAATGTGCGCTATTGGATGAAAGGTTGGGAGAACAGTCTGAGCCAAAAGGGATATGAAACTGGAGCAACCGGCGCCAACTGGGTGGATGGTTACTTCCCGAGCCGTGTGGCCAGCGCTGGCACCAATGTGACTGGATTCCAGTTTGGACAAGGTTGGATTGACGAGAACAACTCCAACTACAACTCTGATGAAATCAATTGTTACCCATACGGTATGGACTTCTATACTTGGAACGAACCCCAATACCACTGGATTAACTTCAAGCGTAATGGTCCTAACCATTGGCATAGTGACGGTGATTACTATACTGGCCATCATGACCATCTTGATTATATGCCCGTGGAAGGAGATTCTAGATTCACTAAGAATGTGAATGAAGAGATTCTGATTCCAGGAAGGGGATACATGATGTCCATTAGCGACACCACCTTCATGCAAAGCCATGGTAAGTTGAACAACAATAAGCAAAGCATCTATCTGACCAAGCAATCAAAGATTTTGGGCGGTTGGAATTTGGTGGGCAATCCTTATCACGCTTATCTCGACTTTAATAAATTGGCCAATGGGAATAGCAATTTGTTGGGCAAAAAGGACGGCAACGCTTTCTACGTGATCTACGATGCCGACCGATATGAGACTGACGCTTACGTTTATTACCCGATGACAGGTTCGGAGGGTGGTGCATACGCTGGTCAGTTCTTGCATCCTCACCAAGGTTTCTATGTCTTGGCCCAAAACGAGGGTAATCTCCAGTTCAATGAGAATATGACGGCCACCCGACAATCTCTTGATAGTAATAATGAAGAGTTTGACGGCCACTTCCGTGGTTGGAAGCCCAGATATCCTCTTGTGAACTTGTATTTGAGCAGCGAGCAGGGTTGCACAGATGTGACCGTGATCGAGTTTGAACGTCCGGAATGGGGCGGTGCCCGTAAGTTGAAGGAATTGCGCATGGGCAACGGCATTTTCTATGCCCAGCACGATGACACACACTATGCGGCTCTCTTCGCCAAAAAAGGTGTTGAGCGTGTCCCGCTGTGGTTCGAGGCCAATGAGGACGATGTGTTCACCATCAAATGGGAGACCGCCAATGGTGACTTCCAAAGTATGTATCTTGTCGATAACATGACGGGTGCAAAATGCGACATGACGGAGATGGACCGTTATACGTTCCAAGGTCATGTGGGTGACTATCGTTCGCGTTTCTACATCACTTTCAACGTCACTGACCTGGAAGAACAAGTGGACGATGATCACGACTTTGCCTTCTATGATGGCTCGCAATGGGTGGTAACGGGCAATGGTGATTTGGAGTTCATTGACCTGCAAGGTCGTGTGCTGAATCGGACGATAGTGAGCGGAGGTCAAAGTAGGGTGAGTCTGCCTAATGTGGCCAGTGGCTTATATTTGTTCCGTCTGACCAATGGAGACGAAACAAAGATTCAGAAAATCATAGTAAACAGTAAATAATATGATGGGAGGTAGAACAATGGAGAAAATCATGAGAAATATAGTGCTACTTTTGTTGCTTTCAATGTCGCTGGTATCAAAAGCTCAGATTTTTATTGAAGATGATGAGGTTGAGGGTACGTTGCGCAACGGTCAGTCAAGCTCAAGTCTACTGGTACCCATACAAGGTCAACAATCCGACCAGCAGTATGCGCCTCTTGGAGAAGGAGTGCTGTTGTTGGGTTGTCTTGGTGGGGCCTACTTATTGAATAAACGGAGAAAGAAGGTTGAATAATTCTATGTTTTCGGTGTAAAAAAGTTTGCATATATAGAAATTTCCTATATTTGCAGATTATTGAAACGAGAACAATATGGAAATAAAAAGAGTATTTGACTTGCTTGACAATTATGTCGAGAAGTACCCCAACCAAGAAGTAGCCCTGGCCGGTAAGAAAAACGGCCAATGGGTGAAATACAGTTCAACTTCATACAAAGAACACTCCGATACGCTGAGTTATGCCCTCATTGAGTTGGGCATTGAGAAAGGCGACAAGGTGGCCATGATCCTTACCAACCGCCCTGAATGGAACATGCTCGACATGGCCATCAGCCAGGTGGGTGCCATCACGGTGCCCGTCTATCCTACCATCAGTGAGGACGACTATCGTTATATCCTTCACGACTGCGATGCCAAGATGGTCATCATCGACGGCCTCAGCGTGATGAACAAAGTGACCAACATCCTGCCTGATGCACCCAACGTGAAGTTGGTCTACACCATGGTTGACCGTGAGAAATATCCTTATTTCGATCAACTACTGCAACTTGGAAAGGATCATCCGCACGTCGAAGAGTTGGCTGCCCGCAAGGCCGCTGTCGATGAGATGGAGTGCGCGACCATCATCTACACTTCAGGCACCACAGGTACGCCAAAGGGCGTGATGCTTTCGCACCACAACCTGATGAACCAGTTCCCGAACTTCCATTACACTATTAGCGACACCTCTAACAAGGCCTTCAGCTTCCTGCCTGTGTGCCATGCCTACGAGCGTGCGCTGAACTATTGCTATCAATATCGTGGCATGTCCATCTATTATGCCGAGAGTTTGGGTACCATTGCCTCTGACATGCGTGAGGTGCATCCAACGATGATGTGCGCTGTGCCGCGCGTCTTGGAACGCTTCTATGACGCCATCCTGCAGTCGGGCAAGAAACAGAAGGGCATTAAGAAACGCATCTTCTTCTGGGCCGTGCGCCTTGGCGAGCGTTATAAGATTGACGCGGTCAGCCGTCACTGGTTCTATGATTGGAAGTTGGGTATTGCCGACAAGCTGGTTTACGCCAAAATCAGGGAAGGCATCGGTGCCGACAACTTCGACATCATCGTGTCGGGTGCCGCCGCCATCTCGCAAAAGATTGCCGGATTCTTCTCTGCCATCAAGATGCCTGTGTTTGAAGGCTATGGTTTGACGGAGACTTCTCCTGTCATCGCCGTCAGCAACCGCAGCCCTCATGGTCGCGAAGTGGGCTATGTGGGTCAACCCTTGCCTGGCACTGAGGTGAAGATTGCGGACAACGGTGAGATTTGCTGCCGTGGCCACAATGTGATGATGGGCTACTACAAACACCCCGAACTCACCAAGGAGGTCATCGACGAGGAAGGCTGGTTCCACACGGGCGATATGGGCGAGATTGACCAATACAACCGCTTACGTATCACAGGCCGTATCAAGAGCCTATTCAAGACCTCGGGCGGCAAATACATCAACCCTGATGTCATCGAAGCCAAGTTCTGCGCTTCCAAACTGATAGAAAACATCCTTGTGGTAGGTGAGAACCAAAAGTTCGCTGGCGCCCTCATCATCCCGAGCTTCAGTGACCTCAAGTCATGGTGTGCTGAAGAGAAAATCCCCTATACGACCAACGAGGAGATGATCCAGAATCCCGAGGTGCTCAAACGCTTCGCTAAGGAAGTCAACGAGCTGAACAAGGGCTTGGGCGAGACCGAGAAGATCAAGAAACAAGTGCTGCTCGCCGACGAGTGGAGCATTGGCAATGGCTTGCTGACGCCCACGCTTAAAGTCAAGCGCAAGGTCCTCATCGCGAAATATAAGGATGTCATCGATAAGATGTTCGAATAATATTGTAGAGACGGTGTGACACCGTCTCTGTTCAAGAACAAATGGCCGCTTCAACCTCGTGTTGGAGCGGCCATAGTCGTTTATAAAATTGTTATTAAATACGAAAAACTAAAAATAGGTAATTTTACGGATAGACAATTCGTATTTTTACCTTATATTTGTCTCGTTGAATAGTGTTCATCTATTCAACAGTTTATGAACATTATATGTCAAACAAAAATTAAATCATTATGAAAAAAATAGTACTATTCATCATGTCGGTGATGGCCTTCACAGGCATAAGTGTGGCCCAAGATGTGTACACTGCTGGTTTTAATTATAACGAAGTAAGTACTGAGAACTCCACAGTCTTCAAGAACGGAGAACTGCTTTATTCTCAAGGCGATGACCCCTCTTTTTATCACATTTCCTATGACGTGCTTTGTCTGGATGGCAATGTGTATTGGGTGGATTATTATTACAATACGAATACGGGTGAAGAACACGGCAATGTCTACAAAAATGCCAATCCTTATCTGGTGAATGAAGATGGG
>JAEEGJ010016642.1_pt1 | contig 16815 bp, 16 predicted proteins | sample 8958761 | NCBI WGS metagenome assembly JAEEGJ01 (sample SAMN16246546, study PRJNA631951) | gut metagenome | biome: gut microbiome; feature: rumen; material: RS-attached | host: Bos | place: Iran: Karaj | collected 2018-10 | reverse complement strand
GCGAGGTAGACGGCCATCCATGACAACAGGGAGATTTTCAGCAACCACCAGGCGTCAGGTTTCACCTTTTCCGTGTATCTGCAGTAAAACCCCTGCCCTATCATCATGCATATCATGCCGAGCACAACGCCTGTAAGGTAGATAGCAGCCAGCAAACAGAGCAGTCCGCACATGGCAAGGATTTTGGTGGTTAGACATGGGAGGTCTCATTGGTCCTGCACCTTTTTAACCAGCGTTTCGAGGAGATCCCCCACCGTCTCTATCTTGTCGGCTTCGCCCTCCGCCACGGTGATGTCGTATTTTGTCTCCACCGCCATGAGGATTTCGGCTGCATCGAGAGAGTCTGCCCCAAGGTCATCCTCAAGGCCAGCTTCATCAGTACACTCGTCTACGGAAACACCAAGGGTGTCAGCTACGATTAGCCTTCCGGCTTCTCTTATCTCAATTTCTTTCATGTCTTTTTGTTTTGGGTTTGTCTATGATGTGGACAACTTTTGCAAAATTATCCACATCCATCACTATAGAAATCATCTGAAGACATCGTCGTTGTCGTTGACGCAATGGATGGTCTCGGGATCATCGGCTATCTCCTTGTTGGCGCAGTGAGAGCAGAGCGTCATGGTGCTGTCCGTCCAGCTGCAATAGCCATGTTTGGGATTGAAACAGGGATTGTCCTCAGTACAACCACATACACGGCATACGCCTGGCACTGGATCCTCCAGCCATTCGAGCAGGTCATTGGGATTATTGGCATACCCCTCGTAGAGCAGGTACATCAGTTCCGGCTTCACCTCTTTGTCAAAGTTGAAGACAAGCACCCTCTTTCCAAGGCCTGCCATGAAGCCGGCCTCGGAGTGGGCTGAGAAACCACAGGGAAGGAGAAGGATACAGGTGTCAGCCGATGTCATTGCCGACAGATGCTCCTCAAACCGTTTCTCCACGACAGGGTTGGCCATTGCCTCGGAGTACTGTGCTGCCGTGCATCTGTCTTGGTTGAGTTGCACCTCATCCCACACGTTGGGTTTGTCCTCACCGTGTGGTTTGGTGAAGTCATACACTTTATGACCGTTATCCCGGAGAAGGGATATCAGTTTCTGTTGATTCTTGTTACGCCAACTGCTGGCCACATAGATTCTTGCCATGGTACCGTAGGTTATGGGATACCGGCAAGGCTAAACACTGTTTTGATGGGAAGTTACGCATGATGACGGCATCTGAATTGAGTTGATGACATCTTCGTAATTGGGACATGAATATGACAATCCTGTGCCTGAATAGGGGTACAAGCTTGACAACCACTGCAATAATAAGGATTGCAGCAGTATTTGCAAATAAAATGCGGATTGATTACAGAACCACCTATCGAAATGGCTCCATTCCAATTTTATAAGCATCAGTTCCATATTAAGTGAGAGTCATGAATGAAGTATTCAATGCTGGCTGTTTCCAGCAGCCAGATTGTCCAGAGGCTTATGGGAATGGTTCCCAAAGGGGATCTTTGTTGTCAACTGACCTTGAGACAGTTATTCAACACTTACGATTGCAAAAGTAGTATAAAAACATGAAATAGAAAAACGGAAATCTGCAGTTTAACAGAAATTAGGTTTTTAGAGGGGTAATTGTTAAAATCGGGAGGTTCAAAACCTCCTGTCAAGCAGGAATGTTCTGTCAAATGCGTCTTCTCTGGATTTCAGGAAGAGACAAATCATACCCTATTGCTGAAGATGTCTGCCTTTCAATCACCATAGCGGACACGCCCGTTGGATAGACGGACGAGGTCTGGCAAATCATAGTCTCGCAGCACACCCGGAAGCACGTTGGCCAGCATGTCGTGCTGAATGGGGTTCTCCAGATAGGAGCGCCATGTTCTGAGGGTGCGTGTCAAGGTGGCGCTTGAGATGCGTGAGTCGAGCAATGCAGCATGTGTGACCACCGGTCCGCATACACCGTCGGCCACGACCTCTATTTTGCGGTCTTTCAACTGTGGATGCTGCGAGCAGAAATCGAGCAGTGTGATGAGGTCGGTGACGCGTTGTCCCATCAGTGGCCGTCCGATGTGGAGCGCTGTAGCCGAAAGGCGATAGTCGCGGTTCCAATATTTCAGCAGGTTCAGGTCGTAGGGGTCGCTTGTCTCGCCGATGCCCCGCAGGTCGGCAGCAATGATGATAGTGCCGTCGCTGACAGCATCGCGGCGGTCGATTTCGTTCAAATACCATGCCTTGCCCTGTTCGCAGAGGTGTATCTGAATCTTGGAATTGTCGTTTGCGGCATCAGGTATGCGCACGATGCATGGCACCGGCATCTCGCCCTCACGATTGATTTGGAAGCGTAGTTCGGTGATGTCGCGCAGGTCGGCCTTACCTGTAGGAACCATCTCGATGGGTTGACTGGGGAGGGTGATGCCGAGATATCGACACAGTGTGGCCTGCACGTCGGCAGCGTCCTTTTGCAGGAATGCCTTGCGGTTGTCTGCATACTGTTGCATCTGCGCCAGTGCCATGTCACTGACAGACTGTGCGTCGGGGTATTCCAGATTCACTTGTCCGCTCTTGGTGCAGTTCATCTCCTTGCCTTGCCATGGGGCGACATCCACCAGTGGCGACTGGTCTTCGGCGAGCCAGCGACGGAACCACCCGACCATCTCCTGCTGGACATCAAGAGGAGCACCGTGGCCGTCCTCAGCATAATACTGACGCACACGCTCGGGACATCCAAGCGTGGTATAGGCGCGCTGCAGTTCGTCGAATCCCCGCAGGGCACCCCAATGGTCCACAAAATCGTATTTCCCGTCGAGCACAATGAAGGGTTTTGGCGCCATCATGAGTGCCATATCGGCTATCTCTATGCGCTGGGCACCCTCGTTGGGCATCTGCTGGCATCCGTCGGAGGGACCAATCAATTCCAGGGTACGTTCCCGCGAGGAGAAGAACAATGCGACACAGGCACACTGAATGCGCTCGTCGAGGGCGGCCAGATAGGCGCATTGCGTTCCGCCGCCAGAAAAGCCATAGGCTCCGATGCGGTCAGGGTCGATGTCGCTGCGAGTGAGCAGATAGTCGATGGCTCGGCTATTGTCGAAATACTCCTGTGCCGCCAGACTGGAGCCCAGCAGCAGATATGGCACATCGATGAGTGTATGCTCGGTGGTTACCCCCCTTGTCAGCGGCTTTCCTTGGGCATCGTGGAGTTGAAGACGCTCACCCTGCGACAACGGGTCCACCACCATCACGGCGATGCCGTTGACCGCCATGCGGCATGCCAGCATCGAACCGTTACCCTTGCCGTTGAGACCATGTCCACACATCTCGATACAGGCAGGTATGCGCCGGCTAATGTTGTCGGGCAGATACAGGTGAGCGGTGACGTAGCGTCCCGGTGCACTTTGGAAGACAATCTTCTCCACATGGAATCCATCACCTTGAACGCTGCCCGTGACCTGGGCTTTCAGTTCTCCCCGCTCTGGCAGTTCACCTACTATCGACATCATCCTCTGGCGTGCATCGGCTATGTATTGCAATGTCTGCTTTTTCTTCTGCAATGCTTCAGACAGTGAGCGGTCGCGCTCCAACGTCTGCTGGTGGAGGTCGCGGATGAGATACTGATGGAAAGCCAACGGCTGGCGGAAGCGCAGTGCGTTATGGTTCTGCGCGGAGACCATGCTGACGAGCAAAAGCGTGGTGACAAGGGTGAGCAACTTTTTCATTGTGGCAGGATTTTGAATTCTATATTCTTTTGGTTGGTCAGCCGGCTCTTGATGATGACGCGGCGCAACTGAGTGTCGAAGTACCATCCCTCGGCATCGGCGTCGGGCTGGATTCTGGCCATAGGTTTCTGGTTCTGCAGGACTTGGCTGGGTTCTTCGTCCCAGTATACCTCAGCGTGGTAGGCATGTCGGGCTGGTGTGAAGCGTCCCTCGGGACGGTGGATGGTCAGCGTGCAGATTTGTCCATCCTGCTGGCATACGATGCGGGTGATGGCATAGATACCTTGCCGGTACTGGTCGGTGCGCCCGTCGTCCTCATACATTTCGTATTCCGAATGTCGTGCGGGGAACACCGTCAGCGTCACTGTATCGACAGGCCGTTCCCCCATATATTGCATGGCTGGCTGTTTAGGGATGATGGCTCCCTCGCGGATGAAGATGGGCATCAGGTCGGGAGGCGTTAGGAACGACTTATACTGCCGTCCCTCTATGCGCTCGCCTGTCCAAAAGTCAACCCACCGTTCTCCCGGGAAAAAGACCGGACGGCTCAAGGCGCCCTTGCTGGTGACGGGACACACCATCATCCACTCGCCGAACAGATACTGGTCGCTGATGTTGTAGGTCAGTTCGTCGCTGGTGAAATCGTAGAGCAAGGGAGTCATCAGCGGACGGCTGGTGCGGTACATACGGAAAGCGTTGCTGTAAATATAGGGAATGAGCGTGTAGCGCAGCGAGTCGTACTTGACAAAGATTCGCTGTGCCTCCTCGCCATAGGTCCAGGGCTCATGGTAGCGTGGGTGGTCCATGCCAAAGAGCAAGGCGACAGGGCTGAACATGCCGAACTGGCACCATCGCACATAGAGGTCGGTATCGTAGGGAGAATACTGCTCGAAGCCTCCCATGCAGTGCGACCAATTGCCCACTCCCGACAGGCCGATATTCAGGCCGCCACGGATGACGGGTTCAAACCACTGCCACTCCGAGCCCCAGTCGCCTGCCCAGATGAAGGGATAGCGCTGTATGCCGGCATAACCCTCGCGGGTGTGGTCGAAACCGCGCACTCCGTTCAGCCTGGCAAAGCGCTCGTAGGGAGCCTTGGCGTAAGCAATGGGAAAGAGATTGTGCAACTCGTCTGCGCTGAACGGGCCGTCGGGCTTGAATCCATCCTCAAAGCGCAGGGCGCTGCCCACATCGGTCTTGACAAATTTCACTCCCATGCGGGCTATGCGCGAGACACCATTCTCCCACCACCAGTCGACAGCCTTCGGGTCGAAGAAATTGATGATGCCGCTGCTCCGTGCCCCGGGGATGGTGACACCGGCTGCCAGCGCATCGTCGAGCAGCGTGTTGTGCTGGCCATTGTCCATGATGGAACGGATGTGCAGTCCGAACATGTCGACATGCTGGGCATAGACGGAGTCAATCATGGCCTGTGGATTCTTGAACGTGGGGCGGAACTCGAACGTGCAACCTCCGTTGCCAAAGGTGGAATTGAAGAACCGCCAGGTGGAGTCGAGCCACAATAGGTCGAAGGGGATGTTCTCACCACGCATCCGGCGAACTAGGTTGACCGGATAGGTGTCGCTGGTCATCTCCTCATGCTTCCATGTGCCGCCACTGTATGAGCCCAGATGCAGTCCGTAGGCAGAACGGGGCATCAGCGGACTGGCGCCAGTGAGTTGCTGGTAGTTGTGGATAAGAGACTCTATGGTGGGTCCCACGATGATGTAATAGTCAAGTGCTCCGGCGCTGGCACTATAACTGTAGCGGTCTTTGCGGCTCCAGCCCATGTCCCAGTCGGTCTTTGCCGCATTATGGAAGAAGACGGCATATCCCTTTGTGCTGATGAACCATGGAACGGGACAGTAGTTGGCGCGGAGGATATCCTTGCCACCTACGGCGGGCCGCGGTCCCTGGCCTAATTCCACGTTCAGGTGAATCTTGCGGCCTCGCTGGTCGAGGGCATCCATGCGTTCGCCGAAACCGAAGAAATGCTCATCGGGCTGCATCGTGCATTCATTCATGGGCTGAGCGCCAGCATCCGCATTGGTCTCGTGATAAAGGATTTTTCCTGCTTTGTCCTTTACGGTAATGAGCCAGGGGTTTGGTGTCACTTCCAGTTGCAGCGCAGAGGTACACAGCGTATTGCCGGAAACCTGGAAATCGACGGGGGCGAAATCGTATTTGACAACCATCCAAGGCTCGTCGGCGACAAATTGGTGCGTATTGCTCTTGGTGACACGAAACATCTGCTCGTTGCACATCTGGATTCGCAGGTCACCTTGCGGGGAGGTGTAGACGACCTCGTTGCCCTTGCGTTCTTGCGCAAAAGCAGTACTAATGACGAGTGAAAGCAATAGTGCCAATAGTTTTTTCATCATTTTCAGTAGAATAATTGTAGTTTGTTTTTAAAATCAATGTATCTCACACCATCAGGCTATGGCAACCGTACTTTGGTTTTCTCGGAGAATGCGACTGCATCATTATACATAACTATCTTACAAAAAAGGTAGAAATGGTATCACGTCAGTGCACATAAGAATAAAGGGTCCAGTAACCCCTCATGTTTTAGGACTTTAGATTTATCTATTGTCAGATATTTTGTGCAAATAAAGTAAAAATATGCGAACTATGCAAGAATAGGACCTTTTTTTAGCAAACGGCACATACGATATGCAAAAAATATTGTAATTTCGCAAATTGTTTGAACAATTTGGGATGTCTATATATTTCCATCTTCATCCACGGAATTGGGCAAAATAGTTTTATGACTGAAAAGAGATGGTTAGAATCCAAAATGCAACCAAAGAACAATCTGCTGACATAGCACGGTTTATCATGATGGCAATGACCGATGATTGCTGCCTTCATTTCTGTGGTGCCGGCTATGGACTTGAAGATTTCCGGAAAATGATGACCAGGCTTGTGGAGCGAGAGGACTCTCAGTATAGTTATCGGAACACCATGGTGGCTTTGGATGAAAACAAGGTTGTTGGTATTTCCGTCAGTTACGATGGAGGTCAGCTGCACAAACTGCGCCAAGCATTTATCGAAGCCGCAAAGGTGCATATCGGAAAAGATCACACCGGCATGGATGACGAGACACAAGAAGGAGAGTTGTATCTTGACTCTCTCGCTGTGCTCACTAAATATCGTCATCAGGGAATTGCCAGGAAACTGCTTCTGGCCACCAAGGAACGAGCCGACAGATTGGGACTCCCCGTTGGCCTTTTGGTAGATTATGGCAATCCAATAGGCGAAGCTCTCTATTTGTCCATGGGGTTTCGGTATGTAAATGACAACTCATGGGGCGGCCACACTATGAAGCATTTGGTATTATGATATGAAGATATTATAGTCTGATATTTACACAATCCAAACTAGACGTGCTTGGGGAGCCGTTATGATCCAGCGCGGCCATTTTTATCTACGGCAAAAGAAGAACTCGGGGAGGGCGGTCAGCCCTCCCCTCTCCTATTCGGCTGCTCAGATGGTATTGATGAAAGAGCGTAGTTTGTCCGGAGCATCGTTTTGTTTGCAGACCTTGGCCAGTCGGTCAAACTCGCGGAGATTGCGAGGAGTAAAGATGCTCTTGATATAGTCACGTTTAATAGTACTATTGTCAAGGAGGAATTTCAGTCTTTCCATCATTTTGGAGATACCGTATTCACCATAGACCATATTGAGAAGGCCATCAGAGAATTTTGACTCATACTTTCCCATGCCATAAAAATGGCATTCCACCATCCTTTTAAGGTCATAGAAAGTAGGAAGCCGCTTGTTGCGGGTATGGAAATTCTCCACTTCACGAAGAAAGTCTTTGGACAGTTCCATCTCAAATTCTCCCTTTGTATCAATGCCCATCTTAACGGCATCAAGACAGACCTTGATATTCTTTTTCACCCCAGGTGCCTCCATGCAACAGGTCACGATGATGTTCTTTCCTTGGCAGGTCTCTTCAATGTCGATGATTGTTGTATTGGTCGTCATTGTTTTTTGGTTGTTGTGAGGGGATGGTTGGTCCCCTCGTTCCCTTTGTATTTTGTTTGTAGTGTAGGTTTACTGTTCAGTTGCACTCAAGAATAGAAATGTCTTTGATGCATTCCTTGACATGGTCTTCATCTCTTTCGTAGACGTTGATGTACAAGTTCTCGTCGGCAATGAGGTTTCCATCCTTGTCTTTGTGCCCGGTCAATTCAAAATCCAGCATGTTGTCATACACACTATCGGTGTCCCCACCCCACCAGTCCCAGAGGGTATCATAGTGTTCGGTGTCGATTTCACTCTTCTTGATTGTCTTGGTGTAAGTCTCTCCTTGTGCCACAAAAGAGATGACCAACGTGTTGTTGAAAATTGCTTCCATAATCTATTAGTTTGATTTCCCTTCCGCATCTGCTGCACTTTTGCAGCTTTGGCGTCCTGGAGTTGTTATTACGTCGCCTCCAAAAGATGGCAAGGAGAACAAGACAATCGGAAGCTTCACGGGTTTGTTTTCTGCCCATGGCAGCCGATAGGGAAAGAAGAAACCCGTGAAAACCGATGTCTGGAACGAAAAGCCATATACCTTCGCGAAGTAATAACAAAGGAAGGACGTGATAGCTGAAAGTTTTGTGGATTAAAAAAACCACCTCTGGAGGTGGTTGTAGAGAATGGAGATGTATGCCATCACCCTATTAGTGAAAGATATGTTTGGTAATGAAAATCAGGATTTCAACAGCAAGAAGGATTGGAATCAATTATCATCTGATTGCTGACGCTCATGCACTCGTAAATTGGCGGTATCTGTATATTGCACCTGCACCGAGTATTCGTCAGGAGAGTTCTCTTCTTTGGTCACAAAGAGACCGACATCGCCCATCACCACCCGTTGTGGGGACAATATGGTATAGCCGTAGGAGTCATGCTCGTATTGGATGCTTTTGGTAGATAGGAACGTGCCATATTCTGTCTGGAGTTGTTCGTTGATTTCATTGAAAATAGACTCGCAGTTATCCACACCTTGGCAGGTGATGACAACCTTCGCTTGGTAAACCACGTCAATGGTTTTATCGTAGAAAACCATCAGCAAGGCATCGCGACCAGCATAGGAACCATTAAAGGCTTTCATACCTTCGAGTTGCAGGATCACCTTGCCATCGCTGCACCCCATGTCCGTCAGTTCATTTTGGAACTGTTGTATGGTGCCGTCCAATGGGATGCCCAAAAATTTCACGTGCTCCGTCTGTGCGCTTAGGTTAGAAGTCACCAATAGCGACACTAGTAAAGCAAGGAGATGTCTCATTGTTGTCATGGTTGAGAGGCTGACAGTTAGAAGTTCTTGTGCTGGATTGTCCATTCTGGATAGTCTTTTAGGTCACCGTCGATAAATACCGACTTGTTCTCCGTCAGACCCTTCAAATGCCAGTCGAGCCAAGCCTTGACCATACGGGCATTATCACCGCCATTAGGTTGTTCGTAGGTGCCGCCATGTCCACTCTTGGTATTGTCGGCCAGCACCACGGGAACCTTCTTGATGGCCTTATAGTCCATCTGGGCATTCTGCCAAGCCACATCGGTGGTGCCACCAACGAGATAGAGAATGGGGCCATGCAAGTTTTTCAGCGATTTAGAACTGGCATCGGCCATCTTCATCTTGCCCATACCGGCGTTCAGGATGAGATAGGTCTTCAGACGTGGGTCGGCAGCGTTAGCCAACACCTGGGCGCCACCGCAGGAGTGTCCGGCAGCAGCAATCTTTGTCTCATCTATCTTGTCGTAGTAAGGAGATTCTGGTGTGGTGGCTTGTTTGCTGATCCAGTCAAGAGCCTTCGCGACCATCGATGACGGCGTATGCTGGTCCTTGTCATGCTGCGCAAGCATCTGCAGTTCTCCGATAGCCACTACCACATAGCCGTATGAAGCGATGTCGGTAAGCATGTTCTCATAGCCGATACTGGTATCCATACAGCCACCATTGGCAAAGACAAGCACGGGCAACTTCCCTTTATTGCGGGCGACGGCATTGTCCATGTTCACGGGACGATAGACCACGTAGTCCGTCAACGACTTCTCACGGACAGCGATGGCCTTATAGGGTCCGCTACCGCCGTATTCAACTACTTTCATCTGTTCGAAGCTCACAGTCGGATCTTCGTGTTTCAGGTACCGTGCGAAGAAGGCATCCATTGCGGGACGGGTATACTCCAATGCCTGGTCGTAGGCCACACTGTGCGGTCCATGTACTTTCACATAGTCCACCTGTGCCCCCGCCTTTTGCATCTTCGTCACCCAGTCCTCTGTCAGCTCAGGTTTCACGATAGGGTCCTCTCCGCCTTGCAGAACAATGAAGGGAGTCTTGCATTGTCCGATGTAGCCGATGGGCCACCATTCAGTATGCTCAGCCCATTCTCCCCGACGACCAATCTCCGTGGGCGGTGCTCCGCCGGCTGCACAGGCCACGTTACATGTATATTCTTTCCATGGGTCGGCGGCATCGTTGAACGCCTTGCTATCGGCAGCCACACCAGCCATGAGCGACAGATGTCCACCGGCTGAATGCCCGTAGGTGCCTATGCGCTCAGGGTCGATTCCCAATTTGTCGGCATTCGCCTTCATCCAGCGGATAGCACACCTCACGTCCTCGATACAGGCTGGAAATGGAGCCTCCCGCGTAAGGCGGTAGTTCATGTTAGCCACCACGTAGCCCTTCATGGCATAATCCACCATAAGAGCACGATAAACGATATCATTCTTTGACCCTGCATTCCATCCGCCGCCATGGATGATGAGGATGGCAGGTCTGTTCTTTTGAGGACCGAACTGGGGTGTGGCCATGTCGAGCACGGTGCTCGGCCCCACGTCGGTACGGTAAGCGATGTTCTCGGTCACGGTGATGCTTTGCTGTGCCGTCTGTGCTATTGATGACAGTGACAGAAGAAGCAGAAGGGAAAGGATAGTTGTTCTCATATTGTTGGTATTATTGTCCGATTGAAAATTGGGTCATCAACTTGTTTGCCACTATGATTTGCAAAGATAATCAAATATATGGAGATTAACAACAAGTCATTAGTTGAATCGAAGCAAATGTAAAGAAGGTATGGATGACACTATCAAACAACCTGGTACTGCGGAATACGACACCACCCCAATTACATGCTACAAATTATCTTTTCTACTTAACTGAGTCTCATAAATCGTTTTGCCCCGGAATTCTCTGTAGTCCACATCAGTCAATACCATCGACAAGGGAGGCATTGAAAATGATTTAGCCAAGCTTTTGAGTTCTGGAAACTGTATATTGAAATCCTTTAACCTGCCGAGAGTGACATGCAACATAAAGTCAGATAGGATCACACAGCCAGCTGATTTCATATCGCCACGGATGGATTCTATCAATGCAAGAAAAGTATCTGGCACATCTGTGGCTGTAAGATGTATGATGTGCATCCCTGAGCTAACAGCAAAAACGTCCAACTGATCAAAAGTCAACACCGGTGCCTGTGCTGTTGCCAAATGTTTTTTCAATAAAGTACACAGGTCTATGCCCTTTGGGGTGTCATTGACAAACACCAACGTAATATGGTAAAAGTCTTTCTGCCATCTGACAGGAATGCCAGCAAAATGGCTCCTCAGTTCTTCAAACCAAGGATCATCATAGTTGATGGGAACTTTTATTTCCAGATAGGTCTTCATGTGTAGGTCAACAATTATAGATAAACAAGCATAAACAGAAATGGTATCAGTAAATTACGATATAGAGTGCACAGAGAACCAAAGCAATGGAAGAAACGACATCCACTTGACGGCCATACTTGTTGAAGAACCGTCGCAAATAGCTGCCTGCAAGCAACCACACAAGATTGCCTCCTGGCCCGGCTATCAACAGCCATGCACTGACCTCCAACAGATGGACAAGACTATTGGAATAAGGCAAGACAAAAGTGCTGAAAGCCGTCAGATCAAAGAGCAGCATCTTTGCATTGGTCATTTGAACCAACATACCGCTCAGAAAAGTGCAGTCACCTTGCTTTTCCTTCCCTTGTTTGCTGCTTCTCCATATTTTGTAGGCAAGATATACGATATATGCGGCACCCACATATTTCAGATACCCCACGTATTGGCCGAAAGCCATACCGATGAAATGAGTGAGCACAGCCATTATGGTAACGGCTATCGAGAACCCTGTCAAGAGTCCCAGCCACATCACCATAGACTGTTTCCTGCCATGCCTAAGCGACACGGCTAGGGAATAGATGTTGGCAGGGCCCGGCGTATAGCCTACTACCAATATCTGAAGCAGGAGCGTTGGCAACAGTGAATATGGCATGGCGTGACGTGATGGCGCAAAGGTACTAAAAAAACTATCAAATACCTATTATCTATCATATATATGAGAGAGAAGAAAAGTAAAATGATTATATTTGCAACTGCGTAGTAAAAACATGGTGTGTCTATGCAATGGCACATATCAAAAATAGATTTATAGCTGCGTGGAAAATCCATATCCATAAAAAACATAATATGAAACAGTTGGAGCCCAACGGAGGAATACCACGACACATCTTAATGATGATGGCCGTGCTGGCAGGGTTCACTGTGGCCAATCTCTACTACAACCAGGCATTGCTAGAATTGATTAGCCAGGGTATCGGCATCACGCAGTCCGAAGCCAACCTCATCACGGTCATCACACAGGTCGGTTATGCGTTGGGATTGCTGTTCATCGTCCCTATGGCAGATATGGTATCAGTACGTCGCATCACCACGTTGGCGATGAGCGTGGCGGCAGCATCGGCGTTGTCGATAGCTTATGCCAACAATGTATGGTTGATATGGGGTGCTTCGCTGACGTTAGGTCTCTGTTCCATCATGCCGCAGCTGTACATCCCAATGGCAACACTCTATTCACGGCCCGAGAACAAGTCACGCAACATGGGTTACGTGGCATCAGGTCTTTTGACAGGCATCCTGTCTGCCAGAGTCATCAGCGGGTATGTAGGTGAATGGCTTGGATGGCGTGCCATGTTCATCATAGTGGCGGTGTTCATGCTCCTTGGCCTTGTTGTCACGCTCGTGATGATGCCACAAATGCGACCTCTGTTCCAAGGCACTTATAAGCAACTGATGCGAAGTGTCGGCAGTATATTCGTAAGCCATCCTCGCATTAGACTTTATTCTTTACGTCCTGCTTTGGGTTTCGGTAGTGTGCTCTCCGTCTGGTCATGTTTGGCCTTTCACCTTGCAGAGCCACCCTTCGAAGCCGGGAGTGGCATGGTGGGGATGCTTGCTCTATGTGGAGTTGTGGGAGCCGTTGCCGCCAGTGGTGTGGGCAAATATGTGCCCAAGGTAGGCATCTTGCGCATGTCTATCATCGGTGCAAGCTGTCAGCTGTCCGCATGGATTGCTGCATACATCTTCGGAGATTCGTATGGGGGTATCATCGCAGCCATCATTCTTGCCGACATTGGTGCGCAGTGTCAGCAAATCAGCAACCAAAGCGGCAGCCTGCAGCAACTGCCAGAAGCCACCAACCGCGTGAACACCATTTTTATGACCACCCTTTTCATCGGCGGCAGCCTTGGAACCTTATTGTCAGGCATCGGATGGAGCCATAACGGATGGACGGGAGTCTGTTTCGTAGGAGCCTCTTTCGCTATCTTATCGCTTCTGCTGTCAGTATATGATAAGATGAAGTATGGTCAATCAAAAGAGAAATAGACAGCAAAGGTCATATTTCAAATACCAACGTATTGGAAGAACTGTTTTGGCCAGTAATTCATGATGAGTTCATCGGGAAATCCGACTTCCTCCACAAGCGGCATGATACGGCTGTAGTCCGCTATCTGGAAAGAAAAAAGAAATATGTGCATCACTGCTGAGTATAAGAGGGACATCATGTTTCTTGCACAGCCGAAGGATCTCAAGGTTGTTTGTAATGGCTACCGTTTTCTTTCTTTGAGGAGCAAGAGAATGATTGTTGATTTCCAAGAGTGTGTGAGTCTCTTTCGAAGCCAGCACCAATTGTTCGAAATCCATCTCTACAGTTCCGTCTCCCGGGTGACTGATGACATGTATCTTGGGATTATTGATGACTGTCAGCATACCCTCTGTATTTTGGTTCTTATCACCACCCTTCCAACAATTGCCATGAATGCCTGCTATGGCGATATCCAGACGGTCGAGATAATCGCCATTAAGATCCAAACTGCCTTTCGTATCAAGGATGTTGACTTCACAGCCCATCAGCAGCCGGATGCCATACATCAGCCTTGGCACCACAAACATGTTCCTGAAATATACCAGCGGACATGTACCTGGAATGCTCGGTCCATGTTCTGTAATACCCAATACCTGTAGTCCTTTATCAGCCGCAGCTTTGGCCATTTCCAGTAAGCTGCTGTATGCATGTCCCGATGCAAAAATGTACATGTGTACAACTAATATTATTCCCCACATTATTTTATCCCATTAATACAAATATGATTATTTTTTATATTTGCCAAGATAGATTAACGAATTCTGGCAAAAAAACGCTACCTTTGCAACCTTATCAAACTATTATGCCCTTCAACGCCGACATTAGCGAAAATGACATCTTCCAACGATATCCAGAAGCTATGCAGAAACTGTTGGAAGACCATACCACCCACAAGAATATCTTTTGGGCGACTGACAGCTATGCAGACAAGGGAGAAGGATTCCAATTCCATGATGCTATAACCATTGACAAAATCACTGGTGAGAACAGTTTGCTGATACGCCCACGTGCCCTAAAAACCAAGGAAGAACAAGTAGGTCGTACAAAAGATATGGCTGAGGTTTTCACCCCTTCATGGTTATGCAATGCCCAAAACAACCTTGTAGATGAGGCATGGTTCGGTAGGAAGGATGTTTTCAACATAGAGGATCCTTCTACAAAAACATGGAAGTCAACAACCAACTCAATAGTATTTCCAGAGAGTAAAACGTGGAAGAACTATGTCCGTGCCACCCGAATGGAGATAACCTGCGGTGAGGCTCCGTATATCGTAAGTCGCTACGATACGACAACAGGCGATTTTATTCCTATGCACCTGTTTTCCGCAACGGGGTGACCCAAATCGGGGGTTAGAGCTTCAAGCCGATAGTGTCCAATAGTTTCACGACCTCCTCATCATAGTCTGTGCGGAGCATGACGGACATATTCTTGCCGTTATATGGGTTCACATATTCTATTTCATAGAGGCTCTCGGCCAGGAACTTCGCTCGGTAAATTGTGATGCCGGGTTTCTTGTTCTTCCTGTCTGCGGTTTTAGCGAGTGTCCGTTCCAATTCCAGCAGGATGGTGTATGCCGTGAAACAGATGCATACATGAGCCTCGATGCGGTTGAACAGCCGATGGTAGATTGGCCGTATGGCGAGGTCTGTCTTGTTCATGCGAAAGGCCCTTTCGATAAAGGAAAGATTTCGGTAGTTCTCGACTATTTCCTTGTCCGTGATCTTGCTGTTGGTCACATATCCCTTCAGCCCGTCCAGCCGTGCATCCTCGGCTATTTTGTCCTGGTCTATGGCCACGATTGTCTCTCCCTGTAGGGTGAGGAACCTGTTGTAGCCTCTGTTGTTGACGGATGCCTTCGTAATCTTGCCGTTGGCAAACCGCTTCTCAAGTCTTTTGATGCCTTTCTCCCTGTCCTTGGCATCCTTCTTGGCACGTTTGTCACTCATTGATATCACATACCGTCTGTCCTTGATGGTCATGGACGTCATTTCCCCATCTTTCAGTGCGAGCTTCAACACGGCCTCCTTGTCAGCCTTTGACAGGGACCTGACTCTTGCGCCGATGATGTACTCATAGCCCTCCTCTTCAAGTTGTTCGATGTTCTTCGCACTGAGCAATCCTGAGTCGGCTACGACTATTGGATGGGACAGGTTGAAGCGCTTCTCAAGCTTCTTGACTATCGGCAGCAGCGTAGTGCCTTCATACTGGTTCCCCTTGTGAAGTTCATATCCGATGGGATTGCCACCCGTTCCGACAAGCAGTCCCAGCACCACCTGAGGGTTCTCGTTCTTGCCGTCCTTGGAGTAACCGGGAACACGGACATCGTCCTCTTGCGACTCAAAATAGAGCGTGCTCGTGTCATAGAACGCCACCGTCACCTGTCCGCCCATGACAGCCTTCGTGTGTTCAAACGCGACTTGTTCCACCTGCCATTTCACGCCGATGCTCTCATCCTTCGCCTCCCGCACCTGCTCAGCCGTCTTGTCTCTTGTACACAATTCGTCAAGGAAGCGGTAGATGGCGTCCGACGAGTAAGACTGGTGCATGAAGCGCTCCATGTACTCCGCGGTCCTGAGCTTGCTACCCGGGTGATAGAGCCGTGTCACCACCAAGGCGCGGAACAGGGCATCGTTGGAGGTCTTCACCCTGTTATAGCCGATGCGGTCGAACAGTGTGCCATAGACAAGTTCTGGACCAACCAGCCTGAGTTGGCTTTGGCGCAGACTTGCAAGCACCTTGTCGTAGGCAACGGCTTCATCATCGAACTCGAATAGAGGCACACTCCTCTGGTGCTCTTCTATCCATCTGTTTCCTCGCTTGACGAGCAGCCCTATCTCATCGGCATCACTGCTGCACCCCATCACCTTGACGCACTTCCGCTTCCCGTGCACTTTCCGCATTATACGCACAGACGTGCTACCCGATTTGTTCAGCTTCTTTTCGACAAACATGCCACAAAGGTAGCGTTTTTTGCCCATAAGGTGCCTGAATAAGTAGATTTCCTCCTGTCTAACCACTCAAAAACGGTCTCAGGGTAGAAGCGAGGTGACCCAAATCACCACTTTTGCAAATTGCAACTATCTTATTATCAGGTAAATGACTTTTTTAGGACAAAATCTTGCGGAAAACAGGAAAAACATCTATGCTTTTGAATGGCAGGGCGACAATCTGCTCCTTGCTCGTGAAGCAATGCTGATAAGCTTTATTGAATACTATCAAGCCAAGTTCGGCAAGGACCCTTTACCCAAGTCCATTCTCTATATTGCATACATCATTTCATGGAATGTGTGGCAGATGGATGGATTGAAAGGCGTAGTACCCGATAGTTGCAAAAACGGTGTGAAAGTAGTAACACACGATTTGTTTGGTGATATAG
>JAEEGJ010016637.1_pt1 | contig 16821 bp, 11 predicted proteins | sample 8958761 | NCBI WGS metagenome assembly JAEEGJ01 (sample SAMN16246546, study PRJNA631951) | gut metagenome | biome: gut microbiome; feature: rumen; material: RS-attached | host: Bos | place: Iran: Karaj | collected 2018-10 | reverse complement strand
CTTTTCATCCTCTCCCTTGCGGGCGGTTTCCTTTTCTGTTGCACTTTCCTTAACGTTGCCTTCACCGGGAGTTGCCCGGCATCCTGTCCTGCGGAGCCCGGACTTTCCTCATGCGCCGGACTTTCGCCCTATGGCGCCCGCGATTGTCTCGGTCTGCGGGAAAACATGACTATTATACTAAAACCCCTGTTAAATTACAGACGCCTTTTCGTTGTTATAATTCACAATAAAATTGAGGCTCGGGAACTGCTGTGAGAGCCTTTCCTTAAGTTTCGGCAGATAGATCTGCTCTGTTGCGGAATGTCCCGCAATTACGGTGTTGATTCCGCACTCCTCAAGTTCAACGCAGATGTGATGCTTGATCTCGCCTGAAAGCACCGTGTCAGCACCGCTCTTCAAGATAGCGGGAATGCTGTCCTCATCGAAAGCACCGCCCTGGACGAAGATCTTTGAGACCTTGCTGTCAGGCTTGTTTATTGTGATTATGCCGCTCGCACCCAGGTCTTTTTGTACCCTTGATGCATATTCCATGAGAGTCTCTTCTTTCTGCTCGTAGATAATGCCGCACTCAGTACCGTCAAGATGTGAAGGTTCTTCAGCACCTAAGGCAGAGGCAATAGCAAGGTTTCCGAATTCATCGGTCATGTCGAGATTCGTGTGGCAGGCATAGCATGAGATGCCGCTCCTGATAAGATTCGTAAGGAGTCTTCCCTTGTATGTCTCTGTGCTGAGAGTCTTTATACCGCCAAAGATTATCGGGTGATGAGTGATGATGAGATCAGCGCCGTTCTGCCTTGCGCAGTCAACTGCCTTACTTGTAAGATCAAGCGAAAGGACACATGCCGTCACCGCCCTGTCAGGCTCTCCTGCCATGATGCCGACATTGTCGTAATCCAAAGCGTTCTCTCTAGGGAAACACTGATCCAGGAATCCCGTTACATCACTGATCTTCATATCTTTTCCTCTCTTCCAATGCTTCCCTTACTGCCGCGTCGCTCCTTGATCTTATGCTGAACACTTCATCAAGATGGGCAAAATAGCTTTTGACGAGCTCATCTCCGCCTGATGCCTTGTCAGGAAGCAAAACGCCGTAGCACTCCTTGAAAGCGCCCAGTACGTAAGGGCTGCCGCCGTAACTCATACGCATAATATTATAAAAGAAATCCCTGTCCGTACAAACGGATTCGTCATCGAAAACAAATCCCCTTTCAGCGAAAAACTTCCTGACGAGATTCACTGATTTCTGCGGCTGGATGATGAACCTGACGTCCTTGAAAACTTCTACTGACTCGGTCTCGAGGCATCTAGTTATGATGTCTATGATGTTGAGTCCGCCCATGCCGGCAATGACTATGATGTCGCCCTTCTTAAGGCGGATCCCGTTAAGTCCGTCAGTGACAAAGACTTGTGAACGGTCTTCAAAGCCTGCTTCCTTCAGCGCTTCTTTTGAATGCTCTGCGGGGCCTTCATGGATCTCGGTACAGATAACGTCAGTTGCAATATCGTTTTCAAGACAAGATACTGCCAGAAGGCCGTGATCGGAACCTACATCAATTACCCTTCCGGGGCCGATATCTTTTCTGGCTGCTGCCAACTGACCGAAAACGGCTGAAAGCCTCGAAGACAGTTTTATCATCAGAGTTCCTCGAGCTTTTCTCTCATCTTTGTCTTGTATTCGCTGAGCTTTGAGAGTTTTTCTTCTGCAGAGGTCCTCTCTTCAGGCGTTGCTGCATACATTCTCTGAGAGATCAGTGATTCCTCTATCTCGCTTACTCGTATGATCCTTATCTTGTAGAGATATCCCAGATAGTAATCGCGCTTAACATTGACATCGGCAGCGTTGTCTGCCTTGTTGCACTCGTTGTACATGACGTCCTCTGCGGGAACGCCGTTGATTGTGACACGCTTGAAGAAGTCGCTCATCCTTGCATATGAAACGCCCTTTTTGGCATCAAAGACCGAAAGGAAACTCTTAACAAGCGCCTTCATGGAATCGCCGGAAAAATCATCGGGCCTCATAACGTCTTCCAATGCAACCTGCTTCTGATCTGCAAGAGCAGGTCCAAGAGACATGGCATAGGCAAAGAGCTTGATCTCATCTTCAGTGGCAGTATCGTTTACTGAATAAGACTGTACGGGCTCGGAAGGCTGCTCTGCCTCTTGCTGGATCTCTTCGGGCTGATCGTTAACGGCATTGCGGCTCTTCAGGTCTTCAGCCTTCTGTCTTGCGATCTCCCTTGCGTTATTGAGGTTCTCCCTTGCACCCTCGCTCTCTGCAAGTGTGTTCATACGGTTTAAGACCGCACCGGGATTTGCTCCCAGCACTTTTGCGGCCTCATTGGCCATGGCTGAGCGCTTGATGTCATCAGGCATCCAGGAACCGTAAAGGCAGATGTCATCCTGATATCTTCCCTTGTCTATTCCCTTGGTATCGTCATAGTTGTCGTTATATGCCCTCTCGAGGAGATATTCCTCAACATAAAGCGCGTTCTTTACGACTTCGGCGAACTTCTCGGCGCCGTTGACGCGGATGAATTCATCAGGGTCTTTGCCGTCAGGTACCTTGGCGATCTTTATCCTGATCTTAAGGCCCGAAAGCTTTGTAAGATATGCGAGCATCATCTTGATAGCGCGGATCGCGGCCTTCTGGCCTGCACCGTCGGCATCAAAGAAGAATACGACTTCCTCGCAGTATCTCGCACAAAGCTTTAACTGGCTGTCGGTAAATGACGTGCCAAGTGCTGCAACGGTATTGCGGAAACCGGCCTTGTGCATTGCGATGGCATCCATGTAGCCTTCTACGACAATAAGCTGCTTAGACTGTTCCTTCTTTGCGAAGTTCAGCGCGTAAAGATGATTCTGCTTGTTGTAAACAAGCGAATCCGGAGAGTTGATGTATTTGGGCAGCTCATCCTTCTTCAGAGTGCGTCCGCCGAAAGCAATGATGTTCCCGAATGAATCGAATATCGGAAACATAAGCCTGCCTCTGAAAAGCTCGTAGAGTTTTCCGTTCTTATCGGATTTTTTGAAAAGGCCCGAACATTCCATCTCATCTGACGTATATCCCTTTTCGGTGAGATAGTTCGTTAACGCATCCCAGCTGTCTGGCGAATAACCGATGCCGAAATGATCGAGCGTCTGCTTGTCCAGTGCACGTTCCTTTGCATAAGCACGCGCAGGAGCACCGGCATTGGGATCGTTAAGCTGGAGATAGAAGAATTTGGCTGCTTCGTTAAGAAGCTCCTTGACTCTCTTGGTCTTCTCCCTGCTCTTCTCATTTCCTGCTTCATCACGTGAGTCGGGAACGTCGATTCCGTAAAGAGACCCTAAGAACCTGATGGCTTCAGGATAGTTCAGGTGCTCGATCTCCATTATGAAGCTGATAGCGTTTCCGCCCTTGCCGCAGCCGAAGCACTTATAGATATTCTTTGAAGGATTTACGGAAAAAGACGGCGTCTTCTCATGATGGAACGGACAAAGGCCCCACATGTTGCCGCCCTTTCGGTTAAGCGAGACATATCTCCCCACGACCGATTCGATATCAGCCTTGAGAAGGATCTCGTCGATCACGCTTTCGGGTATCATTCCCAATTTCCGGTTCTCCTTAAACATAAACGGCCCGGAACATGCCGGGCCGGATGATTCCTGATTCGGATGACAAGTTCTGCCTTATGGCATTACTGTCACTCCTCGTCCTTCTTTTTCTTGCTGCCGAAAAGGCCCTTCTTCTCGGGAGCGGGGTCTTTCTTGACGGATCCGTCAGGATTGAGCCTGTCGCGCTTAACTACTGTGGAGATAGCGCTCTTTGTAAATGTAACAAGCGTATTTGCTGCGGATGTAGAGATTGTGATCTCGTTGTCCTTGATGTTTGCAACGAAACCTACGAGGCCGCCGATGGTAACAACTCTGTCGCCAACGGAGAGCTTGCTCATCTGCTCCTTGAGTTCCTTGTCGCGCTTACGCTGTGGTCTTATCAGTATAAAATAAAATACGATGAACATGAGGACTAAAAGCGCGATAGACGCATAAGAGCCCATCATCGTACCCATCATATCCTCTGTTGTACCGGTTCCTGCTCCAGTTGCTCCGGCAGTCTCTCCGGCCCTGAGAATCAAATCTAACATTTCAAAAAACCTCCATTAACAAGCTTTGGCTTGTTATTCTTTTATAGCTTCCGCGATAACATCGGACATATTATAATACCCGGCCTGCTTTCCGCACATAAAGCCGGCAGCGGTCAGAGCGCCCTTTGCGAAGACATCCCTTGTCATGGCGCGGTGGCTGACAGTAAGGATCTCCTCATCATTGATAAACATGGCGCTGTGGTCGCCCACGATATTTCCGCCCCTGATGGATGAGATGCCGATCTCATTCTTCTTGCGGGCTTCGTTTTTGCTCTGTCTGTCATAGACATAGTCGACTTCTTCAGGGATCTCCTGTGAAATCGCATTTGCGATCATCATTGCAGTTCCTGAGGGAGCATCGAGCTTTCTGTTGTGGTGAGCCTCAACGATCTCGATGTCATATTCAGGATAAAGTGTCTTGGTGCACTTCTTTACGAGTTCGAGCATGAGGTTGATACCAACGCTCATGTTAGCTGACTTAAATACCGGAATGGTCTCAGATGCCTTAAGGAGCTCAGCTACCGTCTCATCTGAAAGAGCTGTCGTGCAGCAGATGAAAGGCTTGTTCTTGGAAAGAGCATAGTTAAGGATCGTGGGAACTGCTTTAGCGTTCGAAAAGTCGATGATGACGTCAAAATCCTCTGCGCAATCCTGGGGATTGGAATAAACGGGGAAATTGTACTCATCACATGTGGTTACGTCACAGCCTGCAACGACCTTGTACTCGTCGTTGTGCTGGCACATCTTTGCAATGGTGTGGCCCATTCTGCCACAGCATCCGTTAAGGAATATATTAACCATAAGAAGTCTCCTGAATTATTTAGCGAGGAATTTAGCCATGGCTGAAGTATCGTACTTGGCAAGTACTTCAGCCATCTTCTTGTGATTTGCCTCACTCATCTCGCACAGAGGCAGTCTGCAGGGACCTGCATTCCAGCCGAGCATGTTCATTGCTTCCTTTACGGGGATCGGGTTGACCTCGCAGAAGAGAGCCTTTACGAGAGGGATCATGCTGATCTGCATGTCTCTTGCCTTCTGGATATCACCGTCGATGTAAGAGTGGATCATCTGGCTCATCTCACGGGGCAGGATGTTTGCAACAACGGAGATAACGCCCTTTGCGCCGAGGGAAACCATCGGTACTGCAAGTCCGTCCTCACCGGAATACATTGCATATCTGTCGCCGCAGAGGCTGTAGATCTCAGGAACCTGAGCGAAATTGCACTCCTTGACGCCTACGATGTTCTCACAGTCTGAAAGTCTGTAAAGAAGTTCAGGTGTGATGTTTACGTTGGTCCTTGAAGGAACGTTGTAAAGGATAATCGGGCAGTCTACAGCATCAGCTACGGTCTTGTAGTTTCTGTAGAGGCCTTCCTGTGTGCACTTGTTGTAATATGGAGTAACGAGGAGCAGAGCATCTGCGCCCATCTTGTCCGCACGCTTGGAGAGATCAAGGCAGTAAGCTGTATCGTTGGAACCTGTTCCTGCAATAACGGGAACGCGTCCTGCAACTGTATCGATAGCGCACTTGATGGCTGCCTCGTGTTCTGCATCGGTCATAGTGGCCGCTTCACCGGTCGAGCCGCAGATAACGATGGAATCGATACCGTTCTCGATCTCGAACTCGATCATCCTCTCAAGTTCCTTGAAATTTACGTCGCCGTTCTCAAAAAAAGGTGTTACGATCGCAACTGCGGCGCCGACAAAAACAGGCTTGGACATGGGAATGCCTCCTTATATCTTTAGATAATTAAAGAATTCACTACGGAATTTTATCACCCAATATTACTTATAGTCAATTATGCCCAGAGGGTGCACATTTGTACTCGGGACACGTACAATCTGGGCTTTCGGGCTCATGAATCACCCTGACGGATCGTTGTCGTAGGACAGCGGGTACCTGACATGGTCAAAATCTTCCATGACGTGCCTGAAAACGGCGTTTATGGCAGATCTGTTCGATGCCTTTATTATGAAGCTGAGCCTGTACTTTCCGCGAAGCTCGTAAATGACCGCCGGAACGGGCCCGTAAAGTTCAAAACCGTAGGACCTGTCCTGATATGAAAGGAAGTCAGAAAGGTAATGGTAAAGGTCCCTTCCTCTTTCCTGAAGCACGGATTCGTCCTCGACAGAAAGCACTATCTCGCCGATAGCCTTAAATGGCGGCAGAGAAAGCTTTTCCCTGTAAGCGATCTCAGTATCGTAGAACGCCCTGTAATCCTGGGTGCATGCATATTTGAAGAGAGGGTTCTCGGGGTTATAGCTCTGGATGAAGACCTTTCCGGGATCGTCTCCCCTTCCTGCCCTGCCAGCAGCCTGCGTAATAAGCTGGAACGCTCGTTCTGACGCCCTGTAGGACGAAGCGGCGATCATGAGGTCTGCGCCTAATATTCCGACTACAGTACAGTCAGGAAAATCAAGGCCCTTGGCGATCATCTGAGTTCCTATGAGGATGGATGCCTCCTTGCGGGCAAACCTTTCAATTATCTCTCTGTGCGCGCCGGGCGACACGGTGGTGTCCTGATCCATCCTTAAGACCTTTTCGTGCGGGAAAACAGTTCCCAAAAGGTCTTCTAACTGCTGCGTGCCGAAACCTGCCCTGGTGAAGCGCTTGCATCCGCAGAACGTACACTGGGCCTCCGAGGCATTGATCATGTATCCGCAGTAATGGCAGATCAGGCTCTGCGCGCCCGTTCTCCTGTTGTTATGAAGCGTCATTCCGACCGAACAGTTCACGCAGCTTACGGGCTGTCCGCAGTCCTCGCACACGAGCGTTCTTGCATAGCCTCTCCTGTTTAAGAAGAGCAGTACCTGTTTCTTCTGTGAAAACGCCACGGCCATCGCCTGCCTAAGCGGTATGGAGAGAATGTCTCCAGCACCCTGCTTGACCTGTTCCTTCATGTCCACGGGGACGATCTCGGGAAGCTTTGCAGCCGCCCTTGCACGTGATTTCAGTTCGATGAGGTCATAGACCTTTTTGTTAGCAGCATAGAAGCTCTCTATGGAAGGCGTGGCTGAACCTAATACCAAAGCTGCGCCGTTCCTGTTCGCCCTCATCCTCGCGATGTCCTTTGCCGAATATCTCGGATGGGATTCAGATTTATATGAGCCGTCATGCTCCTCATCGATAATTATCAGCCTTAAGTTCTCCACAGGCGCGAATATACCGCTCCTCGGAGCAACAACGACTTTCGCCTTACCTGTCCTTATCATCTCCCACTGCGAAAACCTCTGCCTGTCGGTAAGCCTGCTGTGGAGCACGGCTACTACGCCGCCAAGACGGCCTTTTATCCAGCTGATTGTCTGAGGAGTAAGCGAGATCTCCGGTACGAGATAAAGAACCGTTCCGCTGTTATCGATTACGTTCTGAGCGCACTTGAGATAGACCTCGGTCTTGCCGCTTCCGGTAATTCCGAAAAGGAGATGAGTTCCGGGTACCACCTCGCCGTTTTCGGGTGCGATCTTTCTGACGGCTTCCTCCTGCTCGTCATTAAGGTCATAGGTTTCGGAAAACTTGCCGTCAACCGGTATGTCTTCAAGAAGGTCGCTGCTTTCCGCAGGATCGCTGACCTCTTTGGTAAATCTAATGAGTCCCTTTTCCTCGACTGCCTTAACCTGCGCAGAAGATGCAGAGACCGCTGCCTGGAGCTCTTTCCTGCTGCACTTTCCGCACTTGATGAGGTATTCGAGAATATTCGCATGAACTGCTGACCTTAAAGTTCCTGACGAAAGCACTCCTTCAGCAGCTGCCTTATCAACTATCTCTACAAAGACTTCGGTAGGGATCTTGTGGTTCTCAACGCATGTGGGCACCATCAGTTCAATGACGTCGCCCCTGGTGCAGTTGAACCTTTCAGAAACCGTATCCACAAGAGATAAAAGATCGGGTGTCAGGACAGGATAATCAAGGATAAGGTTCTTTATCTCTTTGATGCCCTTTATGCCTTCACCGCCGGTCTCGGATACCGACATTACGACTGCGGTCCTGGTCTTATTTCCGAATCCGAAAGGCACATTGCAGAAAGACCCCGGAACCACCTTTCCTTCAAGTGATTCCGGAATCTTATATGTGTACTGTTTGTCTGTTTCTTTAACAGTGCCTCTCAGGATAACGCTGCAATACATATCTCATTCATCACATAAGATCGAACAGGTTCATCTGCGCGCTCTCCGGGAGGTCATCCAGGATGCCGCCGTAAGCTAACAGCTTCTCTGTTACCGATTGTCCGACTCCTGTTCTCTTCATAAAGTCATCACGGTTCTTAAACGGACCGTCTGCCCTTGCCTTCTCGATTGCTTCACCGTTTGCAGGCGATACTGCGGGAATCGCGCAGAAAGGCGGTCTTATGAGCTTCGGACCGGCTTTAGCGAACTTGGTTCCGAGTGAATCCTCAAGAGTGATCGGCGCAAAGGTTATTCCTCTTGCATACATCTCCTCGACAAGCTCATAGAAATAGTACTTGAGCTTGGTATTGGGATCGCCCTTTGCATGCATCTCCTCATTGAGTTCAATTCTTCTCTCCTTAACCTTTTCAGGACCGCTGCACATGTCTTCTGCATTGAACAGACCTTCACCTCTGTGAGTGAAGAATGAGCAGTAGTATTCCTCAGGATAGTAGACCTTGAACCAGGCTACCCTCAAAGACGAGATCGCATAGGCAGCCGCGTGTGCCTTAGGGAACATGTACTTGATCTTCTGGCACGATTCAATGTACCAGTCAGGAACGCCGCAGGATTTCATCTCCTCAACGTATTCAGGCCATTTCTCGACCTTGCCTGCAGCAACCTTACCCTTACGTACGCCTTCCATGATGTCGAAAGCATCCTTGTTGGGAAGTCCCCAGTAGATAAGGCTCGTCATGATGGAGTCACGGCATCCGATAACCGAGTTAAGGTCACACGTACCGTCCCTGATGAGTTCCTGGGCATTTCCGGTCCAAACGTCAGTACCGTGTGAAAGTCCCATGAGCTGAACGAGGTCGTAGAATCTCGTAGGCTTTGTTTCCTTGATCATTCCACGGGCCATGTTCGTACCGAGCTCTGAAAGACCCAGTGTCGCCGCGCCTGCATCGGTCGCATCTATCGGGAAACCCAGTGCGTCAGTGCTCTGCAGAAGGCTCATAACCTTCTCGTCAGGAATCGGGATATCCGTTATCGTTACACCCGTGATATCACTGAGCATCCTCAATACCGTAGGATCGGCATGGCCTAAGATATCGAGCTTTAAGATAGTGTCGTGCATCGCACGGAAGTCGAAGTGCGTGGTAATGATTCCGCCGTCGGTCTTTTCTGCCGGGAACTGGATGGGCGTGAATTCATAGATATCCATCTCTTTGGCAATAACGACGATACCGCCCGGATGCTGAGACGTTGTTCTCTTAACGCCGATGATGTCCCTCGACATGAATGCAAGATGAGCCTGGGTAAAGGGTTCACCCTTCTCCTCACAGATCTTGCGGCATAAGCCGTATGCGTTCTTGTCCTGGTAAGCACCGATCGTTCCGGCCTTGAACGTGTGCGTGCCTCCGAACAGTACGCCTACGTATGCATGCGCTCTCGGCTGGTATTCACCCGAGAAGTTAAGATCGATATCCGGCTGCTTGTCGCCCTTGAATCCGAGGAACGTCTCGAACGGAATGTCCTGTCCGTCAGGTATCAGCTTCTCACCGCATTCGGGGCAGTTCTTGGGAGGCAGATCGTAACCTGATCCGTATTTACCGCTGTTGTCAAACTCGGCATAGTTGCACTTCGGGCACCTGTAATGAGGAGGCAGCGGGTTAACTTCAGAAATACCGCACATCGTAGCGGCAAACGAAGAACCTACGGAACCTCTCGAGCCTACTACGTAACCGTCGTTATTGGACTTCTTAACGAGCCTGTATGCGATATAGTACATGATCGCATATCCGTTACCGATAATGGATTCAAGCTCACGGTCGAGTCTTGCCTTAACGACTTCGTTGAGGACTCCGTTGTGACGGTACATGCGGTTTGCCTTTGTATAGGCAATGTCCCTGACGTCGGCAGCGGCTCTCGCGATCTGCGGCGGATAGGATCCGTCCGGGAACGGCTTGATACCGAACTCGATCAAGTCTGCGATCATATTCGTATTGTCGATTACGACCTCTTCTGCCTTCTTCTCACCGAGATAAGAGAATTCTGCGAGCATCTCTTCCGTATTTCTGAAATACAGATCGCTCTGCATATCGGCATCGTCAAAGCCCATGCTCATCAGCATATTTTTTCTGTACTGACCGTCTTCCTTGTTAAGGAAGTGAGAGTCAGTAGTAGCGCATACAGGCATGTTGTGATCATCGGCGGTCTCAACAAGAAGTTCGTCGATTATCCTGATATCGTCCTCATTCAACGGAACATTACTGCCATACTTGACGGGAGCCTGTCTCGTTAAGAACATATTGTTGCACAGCGGCTGGATCTCGACGTAGTCATAAAGGCTCAGGATCTTCCTGAATTCTTCTGACTCATTGAGGATCTTTCTGGTCAGCACTTTGTCCTTATTATTGTTAACATATGTTGCTAACACATAACGGTACAGTTCTCCGTCAACGCATGCGCCTCCGACGATAATGCCGGATTTGAAGTATTTCAGAAGGCTCTTGGGAGTCCTCGGCCTCTTGGAAAAGTAATGTATCTGCGATTCGGATACGATACGGTACAGGTTATAAAGTCCCATGTTGGAACGCGCCAGATAAATGATGTGATACGTCGGTGTTACGGCAAGACCAGTTAGCTTATCTTTTTCCGCTGCTTTGATCTTACCGGGCGTAAAGTGTCCTGAAGTATAGTTTATGGACAGGGCATCGACTGTGCCTGCGTCCTTAAGGCATGCAGCAAGGCAGGAAGCAGACTTATAGCAAGCTTCAAACATTTCATCATGAGAGTCACCCGATGCGGCATAAGTAAAATCGGCGCCCTTGGATGCAAGAAGCTCATCTACGGTCTTATATTCACCCTTGAAGTATGTCTCCAGGATATCCTCATCACTTGTTGCAGGCATAAGGAACTTATGTCTGTAGTAAACGTGATCTTCAATGTTGATGCCGTAACCTGCGCGGCGCAGGAATGCAAGCGTCGTAAAGATGTCCGGACCGGTAACGTAGGAATCACCTATGAATTCCAGAAGTTCACCCATTGCGAAATAGGAATCACAGGGCTCACCCTTACCGGGATATATAGCGTCAGCAAAATCAGCATGGAAATCCGCTACATGCTCAAAGATAAGCTCAGAAGGAACGACCTCATCTTCTCCGTCAGCATATTCACCTGTAAGATCAAGATCAGCATTGACCGTCTCGCCCAAAGGCGCATGCGGTTCAAGAACCTTGGCCGCAATGGCCTCATCGCTGAGCATTTCCGGGAATTCGGATTCTTCCCAAAGAGACTTGTCGATATCGTGGGACGCAAACTCCATTGCATCCTGCTCAGACTCGCCCTCTTCAACAGGTCTTAAAGCCTTGTAACCTTTGAGCCTGTACTTGGAAGCGCACACAGACGTGAACGTATCTTTCAGCGCATCGTCACCGTTGCGCTTAATCACTATGGATACGAAAGAACCTACAGCCTTAGGTTTTTGCAGGAAATCCAGCTGGGCATCCTCATCACCGTCAGCCTTCTTGAAGTACTTGTCGTTCTTGTAATCATAAGGCAGATTATAGAAGACCGTGGGACCGTCATCGACAAGATATCCCTCGCATCCTAGGATACACTTTATCGGAGCTTCACCCGTATCTTTGCACTTCTTGTTAATACCCTTCGCAGCTTCGAAAACATGAGGGAATGCCTGGACCACTCCGTGATCCGTAACGGCACAAGCCGGATGGCCGAAGCTTGCGGCAAGCTTGATGAGATCTGCAGGGTCAGTCGTAGCATCACTCGCACTCATCTTTGTGTGCACATGAAGCTCGACACGCTTGCGCTCCGCAGTGTCTTTCCTTCCCGCGGGTTTCTCCGCAGGGAAAGCACCGTTTACCTTGAACTGTATCTCACCTGAGAATGTATCCTTCTCGCAGTTTCCCTGAAGGCCGACATATCCGCCCTTTTCGAACTTCTTCTGGAAGCCGTCAGCCTCTTCGGGCTTGAGGAAAGCAATGCAGGAGATACCGTCAGTATCATCAAAGCAGTCAAACTTGGTGATGACGGACTTTCCGCTCTTGGTAAGCCTTAAGTCATCGGTTATCTTGATCTGGCCGATGATGTTGACATCCATTTCACCTAAGGCGAGGTTCTTGATCTTCATCGTAACGGCCTGCTTTTTAACCTTGCCGAAAACTATGTCTTCAGCCTGGGCAGACTTGGAATAATCGAAACTGATCTTGCTTTCTTCCTTTGCTTCTTTTTGGACCTGCTTAGCCTTATAAGCCCACGAATCCTTATTGGATGCGGCATCATTATCTTCGGCAAAGACCTCTGTCTCAGTCTTTTTCTTTCCGTTCTTTCTGGGAGCTGATTTGGCGTAATTGCCGTCGTACTCCTCATATGTGCCGCTTTCCAAGGCTCTGCGGATGTCATCCTCGGGGGAATAATCCTCATAATCAGCCGATACGGCAATGACCTTTATGTCATATGAATCGGAAGGTATCCTGCAGCACGCATATACAGCATTTCCAAATGCGGATGAAAGATCGTATTTGCCGTTGGGACCGAGCATTCCGTCCCACCAGCCGGGAACGTTAAGATCGATCTCAGGTTTTGCGCCTTCAGCAAGTTCGTCTTCACCGCAGAGCACCCTGACATAGTCAGTAAAGCCCTGCAGGCTGGCACCGCCGTCGCGCTTTACCATATACATGATGAGCTTTTCGAGCCCGTCCATGTAATCACAGATGTTGCCGCCCCTGCACTCGTCAAAAACGAAGTTGATCCTGAAACCGAAATCAGATTCCAAGTCCTCTAAGAACTGAGCCGCATCATTGCCTGCCGAAAGGCTCAATATACCGTTCAGCTTAAGCTCTATCAGTCCCCTGTTCTTGTAGATATCGACCTTATGAACGGTGATCCCGTCAAGGCCTTTATATTCACGTTTGCCGCTGTTTAATTCAAACAGTTCGGTCAGCTTTGTTTCTTTCTTCTCCAACTCTTATTACTTCCTTTACAAATTCGTCTACAGCAGCCTGGGCAGGTATCTTACGGACCGGAACGCCCTTCTCGAAAAGAAGGAATTCGTCCTTTCCGCCTGCAAGCCCGATGTCACATTCCCTTGCTTCTCCGGGGCCGTTTACGACGCATCCCATGACCGCTACCTTGAGGTTGTACGGCAGACGGGAGATCTTCTCCTCTATCTTGCCCGCAAGCTCAATGAGCGGCACCTGCGTCCTACCGCATGTGGGACAGGAAATAAAAGTTATGCCTTCGTCACGGAGGCCAAGTGCTCTGAGTATCGATTTTGCGCAATATACTTCTTCAACAGGATCGCCGGTAAGAGAAACCCTTATGGTATCTCCTATGCCTTCGGCAAGAAGGGTTCCGATGCCTACAGCTGATTTGATCGTCCCTTCCTTTACCGTACCTGCTTCTGTGACTCCCAGATGAAGCGGATAGTCACACATCTTTGAAAGGATCCTGTAAGTCTCTATGGTGAGCTTCGGAGATGAAGACTTGATCGAGATAACGATGTTATCGAAATCCTGATCTTCAAGCAGCTTCACCGCTCCTAATGCGCTCTCTGTCATGGCATCGGCATTGACCTCACCGTATTTGGCAAGTATATCTCTGGAGATGGAGCCTGAATTGACGCCGACCCTTATGGGAAGGCCTCTTTCCTTGCAGCAGTCAGCAACAAGCTTTAACTTGTCTGCACCTCCGATGTTGCCCGGGTTGATCCTAATCTTGGCTGCGCCGTTCTCGGCGGCAGCGATGGCAAGCTTATAATCGAAATGAATGTCCGCGACGACAGGGATCGGTGAGTTTGAAGTAATCTCCTTTAAGGCCTGCGCAGCTGCCATGTCAGGTATTGCAACTCTCGTGATGTCACATCCGGCATCCTTTAATCTTGCGATCTGTTCAAGTGTAGCCTTGGCATCACGGGTATCCGTGTTGTTCATCGACTGGATCTTTACAGATGCTCCGCCGCCTACAGCGACTCCGCCTATCAATACCTGTCTGGTCATTACCTCTCTCCTTTTGCCGTTATCCGACAAGGATCCTGATTATGTCTGAAGCGAACGCGAAAATTACAAGCGCTATGAGCAGGAAGAAGCCCACGAAATTGATCACGTTCTCGGCTTTCTTGGAAAGCCTTCTGCCAATTACCATCTCGACGACGATCAGAATGATCTGCACTCCGTCAAGTCCCGGAATCGGAAGGAGGTTCGTGAAGGTAAGGCCGATAGAGATAATGCCGCTTATCACGACCAGCATGTATATCTTCTCTCCCACATCATCATCGACGTCTCCGACGACATCGTTGACAACCGTGGTGACTCCTACGGGTCCCGATACCATATTGTAAACTTTTTCCTTGCCCTTAAATACGTCAGAAATCGATTTAGCGGACAACATGATGACTGACATCGGGATCTTGGCCGCATAGCCGAAAGCCCTGAAAACACGTTGCGGATTGTCGGCACGGTAAGCCAGGAGACGCAGGCCCCTGTCGTTTGAATAGGTGATCATGGTCTTGATGCAGTCCTTCTCCATCTTCTCACCGTTACGGATGAATGTAAGCTTCATCGTATCGCCTTCGTTGAGGGTTTCCAGGAAAGTCGAGAAGTCCTCATCGGCAACTGCTTTTCCGTCAACATGAGTAAGGAAATCACCCACCTTAAGGACAGGCTTGCCCTTATTCTGGTTCTCGTCGACGTTTAAGACTTCCCAGCCGTTGTACTTGTTGTCTGCGGTACGGTATGTGGTAATACCGAGCATGGGTCTTGTCTTGAGTTCAGGAGTAAGAACAACATCATACTTCTTTCCGGTCTCTGCGGACTTGAGCGTTACTGTAAGCTTTTCAGTTCTGGGAACCGAATTGTCCGTCAGATAATAGAAATCGAGATATGTGTAAACAGCCTGGCCGTTTACCGCAGTGATGGTATCACCGACCGTATACTGCTGTGTGCTGAGCTGTGAACCTTCAGGTGAAACTCCGACATCAAGGCTAGTAAAGCCTGTCGTCCAGTAAAGCGCCGAAAAGATGAGCACTCCGAGAACGACGTTCATGAAAGGTCCTGCAAGAGATACCAGAAGTCTCTTCCATCTGGGCTGGTTTATGAGAAGATCAGGCGCATCGCTCGTAACGGCTTCACCGTTTTCATCAATATCTGAAAACCTTACGTAAGCTCCCAGCGGAATGAGTCTTATGGAATAATCAACGTCCTTGCGTTTCCAGTGGATAAGCCTCGGACCGACAAAGATAGAGACTTCAAACGTCTTGATCTTAAGAAGGCACGCAGCCCAAAAGTGACCGAGCTCGTGGATCGTAACGAGCACACCGAGCATTATGATAACGACTACTATACTCCAGGCATTCATCTGTTGTTCTTCCTCAATATTACTTCTGCTTTCGCTCTGGCTTCGCGGTCGGCCTGAGTGACTGAATCGATATCAGCCTTCTGACCGGCAAGGCCTGCCATGATGTCGCAGACTTCGTAAACTGTTTTCTCAATGTCCGTAAATCCGATGTTTCCCGCAAGGAAAGACATGACCGCCGTTTCATTTGCGGCGTTCATGACAGCGGGAAGAAGTCCTCCCTGTCTTCCGACCTCATAAGCAAGGCCGACAAGACGGAAAACCTCCGTATCGCATTTTTCAAATGTAAGGTTGTTGCAGCCCGCCTCGAAAGGATCGAACGGCCTTGAAACGGCCGGACCTCTCTGCGGGTAATAAAGCGCAACAAGTATGGGAAGGATCATGGAAGGTCTTCCCATCTGCGCAAGAACAGAGCCGTCCTTAAGACGTACCATCGAATGAACGACGCTCTGCGGATGTACTACAACGTCTATCTTATCTACATCAACTCCGAAAAGATGATGTGCCTCAATTATCTCAAGGCCTTTGTTCATCATTGTTGCGGAATCGATGGTGATCTTGCCGCCCATCTTCCATGTGGGGTGAGCAAGTGCTTTTTCGCAGGTAACATTCTCCAGGTCTTCCCTCTTCATGCCGCGGAAAGGTCCGCCGGAAGCGGTTATCAGGATGCGGTCAAGGTTCTTCTCGTCGCCGTTCCTCAGGCACTGCCAGATCGCAGAGTGCTCACTGTCGACGGGCAAGATGTCAACGCCCTTTTCCTTTGCGAGCGGCATGATGAAATCGCCGCCGGAAACAAGCGTTTCCTTATTTGCAAGAGCAATAGTCTTGCCTGCTTTGATCGCGTGATAAACAGGCTTAAGACCTGCAAATCCCACTATCGCACCAACTACGGTATCACAATCCGGAAGTTCGGCTGCCACAGTGCTTGCATCTGCGCCTGTGTAAACTTCAGTCTTAAGACCTTCTTCCTTGAGTCTCTTCGCAAGTTCAGCTCCCTTAACGGGATCACTGACCGCGCAGGCCTTCGGAGAGAATTCTTTTATCTGCTCATAGAGCGTATCTGTATCAGAACCGCATGAAAGTCCTTCAACGGTAAAATCCGCAGGTGCCTTACGGCAGACTTCAAGAGTCTGCTTCCCGATGGAACCTGTGGACCCCAAGATCGACAAACGCCGCATTTATCTACCCCTTAGAATATATTGTTGGCTACGATCGCCAG
>JAEEGJ010016636.1_pt1 | contig 16825 bp, 15 predicted proteins | sample 8958761 | NCBI WGS metagenome assembly JAEEGJ01 (sample SAMN16246546, study PRJNA631951) | gut metagenome | biome: gut microbiome; feature: rumen; material: RS-attached | host: Bos | place: Iran: Karaj | collected 2018-10 | reverse complement strand
GACGTTGTTGGTGGTGACATACTGCATGAAGTGCTTGGCGATGGGGCCTTTGGCGCGGAACTCGCCCATGTGGCTCACGTCGAACACGCCCACGTTGTTGCGGACATTGTTGTGCTCCTCAATGAGGGTGGTGTACTGGATGGGCATGTTGTAGCCTGCAAACTCCGCCATCTTGGCGCCGAGTTTGATGTGCAAATCGGTGTACGGTGTGGTTTTCATTATGTTATGTATTTGTTATTTAATTGTTTTTATTACTTATAAATATATTTGATAACGGAAGAACACCCCGTTTATTGTGCTGTGAGGAAATAAATCAGCAACATTCAGCAAATCAATATTTTCAATATTAGTTCAACGTTATTTCAACGTTATTTCGACGTTTTTTGAACGTCAAACTATCGTTGAAGCATCGTATAACTATCGTTTAATAGAGGAAGTTGTTGTAGGGGTAGCGTATGGCGTGGATGCGGGAAATCTCCTGGTAGAGGAGGTTGCGCAGGGGTTCTATGTTTAGTTTTTTTGCGGCGGAGATTCGGATGGAGTGTTCAGAGTTCTCAGAATATTCAGAGTAATCAGAATCCTCTGGGTCTTTAGAACTCTCCAGAGCATCTATCTTATTGTAGACCATGATGACAGGTTTGTCGTTGGCGTGGATGTCGGCAAGGGTCTTTTCGACTGCGGCAATCTGTTCCTCATAGTCGGGATGGGAGATGTCGACGACATGGAGCAGGAGGTCGGCTTCGACGACTTCGTCGAGGGTAGACTTGAAGCTCTCCACCAACTGAGTGGGGAGTTTGCGGATGAAACCGACGGTGTCGGTGAGGAGGAACGGTAGGTTCCCTATGACGACCTTACGGACGGTGGTGTCGAGGGTGGCGAAGAGTTTGTTTTCGGCCAGCACGTCACTCTTGGACAGCAGGTTGAGGAGGGTGGATTTGCCGACATTGGTGTAGCCGACAAGCGCCACGCGGACGAGAGACTCCCTGTTTTTGCGCTGGAGGGTCTTCTGGGTGTCGAGTTTAGCCAGCTGTACCTTGAGTGCGGAGATACGTTCCTTGATGAGGCGGCGGTCGGTCTCTATCTGCGTCTCGCCGGGGCCGCGCATGCCGATGCCGCCGCGTTGCCGCTCGAGGTGAGTCCATAGACGTGTGAGTCGAGGGAGCATGTACTGAAGCTGGGCGAGTTCGACCTGGGTACGCGCTGTAGCGGTGCGAGCGTGGCGGGCGAAGATGTCGAGGATGAGGGTGGTGCGGTCGAGAATACGGCAGTCGAGCTCCCTTTCCAGATTGCGGAGCTGCGCTGGGGAGAGTTCGTCGTCGACGACAATGATGTCGGCTTGCAGCGCATTTTTGTATTCTTTGATTTCTTCCAGCTTTCCGGAGCCGACATAGGTGCGGGTGTCGGGGCGTTCGAGGCGCTGGATGACTTTTTTCACGGTGACGCCACCGGCGGTCTCGAGCAGGAAGTGGAGTTCGGCGAGGTATTCCTCGGTGCGTTTCACGGACTGCCCGGCAGGGCAGACGGAGAGGAGGATGGCACGTTCGGGGAGCACCTGGTTGACGATGGTATTTCTTTCCTGCGGGGAGGGGCGGCGGCTATTTTCTTTCATCAGGGCGGTAGGCTTCTATGGCTTGACGGAGTGATTCTTCAAGGATGACAGCGTTGTCGGCCCAGGAGAAGTTTTCGTGGACGAAGAGGTTGGCCTGGTCGGCGAGGCGCTGACGGAGGGTTTGGTCGTCGAGGAGTGAGAGGATGGCGTCGGCGAGCTGCAGGGCGGTGTCGCCGATGAGGAGGTGCTGTCCGTGGAGAGCGCCCAAGGCGAGGTTGGCCAGAGAGGTGGTAATGCAGGGGGTGCCCATGGACATGGCCTCGAGGAGCTTGTTCTGGAGGCCAGAGCCGATGCGCATGGGAGCAACGAATATCCTGGCACGGGAGTAGAAGGGGCGGATGTCGGGGACGGACCCTGTGACGGTGACACGTGGGCCTGCAAGGCGTCGCACGGCCTTTTTGGGTGTGGCGCCGGCGAGGACGACGGTGGCTTCGGGGTGGCGTTGCCATACGAGGGGCATGATCTCGTTCACGAGGAAGGTGGCAGCGTCCACGTTGGGTTTGTACTGCATGTTGCCACAGAAGACGATGTCGATGTCCTTGGCTGGTGGCAGGGTGCCGGGGTGGCAGAGCGCCTGGGGGCTGAAGTAGTCGAAGTCGACGCCGTTGCGTACGATGCGTATGTCGCCACCTTGGCGGTGGGGGATGGCGTCGCGGTCGGCAGCCGAGATGATGGTCAGTGCGTCGAAGATCTTGAAGGAGTTGTATTCAGTGGAGCGCAGCATCTTGAACTCAAAGTGGAGGAGGTAGTGTGCTAGGCCGCGGGATTGTTCCATGCGACGTTCGGTGTTCATGGAGAGGGCGTCCTGGAAGTCCATCACCTTGGGGAAGGGAAGTCGCGCGACAAGGGGGATGGTGCGTACCATCTGATTGTAGATGACGTCGGGCTGGACGGAGCGGGCGAAGTCGCGGCAGATACGGCGGGCTTTCTCGGAATCCCAGTATCCAAGTTGCAGGGATTTGGTGCTGAAATAGTTGCGCAGGATGTTCTTCACCGATACCCAACGGCTCGGGGTGGCGGTACGGATGTCACGACAATAGGGGCGAAGGGCCTGGATCTGGTCGGGAGTCACCTTAGTGTGGGAGACGGCGAAGAGATAGATGTCGTGACGGCGGGAGAGCTCGACAATCTGGTGGTAGGCACGGAGCTTGTCACCTTTTTCGAGTGGATAGGGAAACCGCGGGAGAACGACGAGGATTTTCATATTGCGTTAATGCGTTATTGCGTTAAAAAAGCTGTGTTTGTGTGCCTTCGGCGAAACCCAGGCGGTCGTCGGGGGTTTCGGAGGAGGAGGGTTCCGGGTCGTCCGGGGATTCGGCGGATTCAGGGTCGGGTTTGAGTGGCTGCAGCCAGTTGAACTGGTCGACAGCGAAGGTAGTGACACGCTTGCCACGGGCTTTGAAGCTCTTGACGGCGATGAAGTCTTCGACGTCGATAATCTCAGATGAAATTTTCTTACCGGAGTCGGGGTTGTAGAGCACCTCGAGGCGAGGGTAGCAGTCGAAGGAGACGGAGATGAGGGTGGAGCCGTCGTCGTCGAGGAAGGGAATCTTGCGGTCGGAAGGTTCGGGGATGAAGCGCTTGAGGTAGGGGTAGCCGTCGGCAGAGCGGTAGAGGATGGTCAATACGGGATTGTCGGCAGAGCCGGCGGTGGTCCTGGAATTGAACTTGCGGAGGTGGAGGAGGTCGTCGTCGAAGTGGGTAGCCAAATCAAAGCCGGTGAGACGGTAGCTGGCGGATTGCATGACGGCCAGCAGTTTGTCGGTGCCGTGGAACTCGCCAAGGTAGCGTCCGGCTTCGTTGACATTGAGTCGCTAGACGCTTTCGTCGAACCATATTTTGCGGGCGGAGAGGGTGGAGACGCCTTCATCCTTGAGGTTGATGGAACGGACGGCGTTGCGGGTGAGGATGTTGCCTATCGACTGTCGCCCCTTGATGGCAAGGGTCTTGAAGTCGAAGTCGAAGGAAGTCTTCTTCAGCTTGGGCTTGCTGACGTGGTGGATGGTGACCACCTCGGCCTCGCCATTGGGGTTGGCGGTGAAATAGAGCACCTTGCTGTCTTTGGTCCCCTTGGTGAGGAGGTAGTCTTTGTCGCGGGTGATGGAGGTGACACTGAAGCGTTTGACCATCACATAGCCATCCGGGCCGCCGTCACGATAGATGAGGTTGTAGACGGTGCGTTCGTCGCGTTTGCGGAAGACGGAGATGAAGAGTATCTCAGGACACTCCTGTGTGCCGACGAATCCTTTTTCCTGCACTTTGGTGACCATGAAGGTGCCGTCGCGACGGAAGACGATGATATCGTCCATCTTGGAGCATTCGCAGGCGACCTCGACGCCTTCTTCACGCTTGAGCCCCCAGCCGGCAAAGCCAGTGGTGTAGTTGACATAGAGCTTCTCGTTGGCGAGAGCCACGACGGTACTCTCGATGTCCTCAAAGTTACGTATCTCTGTCTTGCGTTCGCGTCCCTTTCCATATTTCTCAAGGATATGGCGGAAATAGCGGATGGCATAGTCGGTGAGGTGGGCCAGGTGGTTCTTCACCTCGTCGATAGTCATCTCGATGGTGGCCAGTTCCTCCATGGCGCGCTTGATGTCGAACTTCGAAATCTTGCGCACAGGCTTCTCGCAGAGCTTCAGCACATCGTCGCGTGTGATTTCCTTCTTGAACTGGTCTCGGTAGGGGTCAAAGCCTCGCTCCATCTGGCTCACTTGGTCGTCCCAACTCTTGGAGCGGTCGTTCTCCATGATCTTGTAGATACGTTTCTCGAAGAATATTTTCTCCAGCGAGACCCAGTGCCAGCGGTCCTCCAGTTCTTCCAGCTGTATCTCCAACTCCTGGCGGAGGAGGTCCTTGGTACGCATGGTGTTATGACGCAGGATATCGCTGGCTGTCATAAAGACCGGTTTTTCGCCGACGATCACGCAGGTCTGCGGGGAGAAGGATATCTGGCAGGAGGTGAAAGCATAGAGGGCGTCGATGGTCTGGTCGGGGGAGACGCCGGCGGGGAGGTAGACCACAATCTCGACCTCGGCGGCAGTGTTGTCGTCCACTTTCTTAATTTTTATCTTTCCTTTTTCGTTGGCTTTCAATATGCTGTCGATAAGGATATCGGTGGTGACGGTATAGGGCAGCTCCGTGATGACGATGGCCTTGCGCTTCTCGTCATAATGCATTTTGGCTCGGATGCGCAGACGGCCTCCCAGGGCAGCATCGTTATAGCGCGAGACGTCGATGAGACCTCCTGTGGGAAAGTCCGGGTAGATCTCGAAAGGCTCCTCCTTCAATATCTTGATGCTGCTTTCCAGCAGCTCGCAGAAATTGTACGGCAGGATGACGGAGGTGAGGGTGACGGCGATACCCTTGGTGCCCTGCGCCAGCAACAGTGGGAACTTCACCGGCAGGGTGACGGGCTCGCGCTTGCGGCCGTCGTAGGAGGGTTTCCATTGCGTTGTCTTGGGGTTGAAGACCACCTCCTTGGCAAACTTCGACAGGCGGGCTTCTATATAACGGCCGGCAGCAGCATCGTCTCCCGTGAGGATGTTGCCCCAGTTTCCCTGACAGTCGATGAGGAGGTCCTTCTGTCCCATGTTGACGAGGGCGTCTTTGATGGACATATCGCCATGTGGATGGTATTGCATCGTGTTGCCCACGATGTTGGCCACCTTGGTCATACGGCCGTCGTCCGTCTCTTCCATGGCATGGAGTATGCGACGCTGGACGGGCTTCAAACCGTCGTCGATATCGGGCACCGAACGGTCCATGATGACATCGGAGGCATAGTCAATCCAGTAATCCTTGAACATGCCACTGAGCGACATCGTCGTACCCTGCTCTACTATATCGTTGTTTTCCCTTTCTTCTTCCATAAAAAAACTTCAACCTTTCAACCTTTAAACTTTAACCGTTAACCGTTACCACTACCTCCCATTCGCATCCTTCAGAATGCGGTCCCAGCGCAGCCTTCCATGATCGCTGTCCCAGCTGAAGAGCACCCACTTGGCCTTGCCCACGATGTGGTCTTCGGGGACAAATCCCCAGTAGCGGCTGTCCTGGCTGTTGTGACGGTTGTCGCCCATCATCCAGTAGTAGTCCTGCTTGAAAGTGTAGCTGTCGGAAGCCTTCCCGTTGATGTAGATAGTTCCTCCTTTCACCTCCACCTTGTTGCCCTCGTAGGCCGTGATCACGCGGCGATACCAAGGCAGGTTGTCCGCCGTCAGCTTCAGCGTCGCCCCCTTGGCCGGGATATATACGGGTCCGTAGTTGTCCAAAGAATTGTAGATATCTTCTCTGTTGGGGTAGAGGCTTCCTGTGGAGTCGATGGGGAAATAGAACGGTTCTATCTTCCTCACGTAGCCCGAGAGCAGCAGTTTTTCCGCCACCTCGGAAGACAACGACATGGCAACACACAGATCGCCGTTCTGGTCGATGGGCATCCCCTGGCCATTCAGCTCCACCGCAGGCAACATCCCCTCCATATCCTCCCTCGTCATCCCGCACTCGTCAAGGACCTCTTCGGGAATGAACTTCCCTGCAACGGTCACCTTCTGGTAGAACTGCGCATCCTTGGGCGTCTCCACGGCCTTGCCGTCGATGTGCACCATGCCGTCGATAATCTGGAGGGTCTCCCCTGGCAGCCCCATGCACCGCTTTATATAGTTCTCGCGCTTGTCGATGGGGCGCGTCTTGATACTCCCGAGTGGACCGTAGGCGGGATGGACCGCATTGCCTGAGAGCACCGCGTCGCGTCCAAAGGCACTGACAGCCTGGTAATAGGTATACTTGCCGTCGGGGAAATTGCTCAGTATCGTGTCTCCGGCGGGGAAATTGAACACCACGGCATCGTAGCGCTTCACGTGTGTGTACCCCGGGAAGCGGTAGTAGGGCAGCTGCGGCCAGTCCAGGTAGGACTGGATCTTCGTGCCCACGATCGTGTTGTGCATCAGCGGCAGCGCCAGCGGCGTCATGATCACTCGCGGACCATAGGCCAGCTTGCTCACCAGCAGGTGGTCGCCCACCCTCAGACTCCGCTCCATACTCGAGGAAGGGATTGTATACAGCTCGAAGACGAACCCCCTGATGATCACGGCAGCAATGAGGGCGAAGACTATGGCCTCGGCCCAGTCACGCCCCTCGGAAACCTTCTCGGGAGGATCCTTGCGCGGATCGTGGTACTGCCAGTCCTTCAGACCTACCAGCGGCAGATAGATACACGGCGCCAGCACCGCACCCACCTGTTCCCAGAAGCTGTTGCGACGGAACACCTTCGCCGTCTCGTCCACCAGGAGCAGGAACATGAAAATATTGATGCCCGGAATCAGAAACCACACATACCATGTCCACTTCTTCCCACACACCTGCACCCACAACACGACATTGTAAAAAGGCACCAGAGCCTTCCACGGGGCCACCCCCGCCTTCTTGAACACAAACCACAACCCTGCGATCGTGCCCAACACATAAAACATCAAAAGAATTTCGTATACCATAATCTTAATTTAATTTACACATTAACCCTTTCACACAATAACGCATTCACACATTAACAAATTAACACATTAACGAATTAACACATTCTGTCATCTTCCTCATCTCCTTCTCCCAGTCCATATCCTTCCGTGCCTCGGCGAAATCCTCCTCACCCCAGTCCCTCGACAGAACCCTCTTCACCGCCTCCGCCAGCGCACGTCCACCCGTGCCCTCCATCACCGTCCCTACCCCGAAGCGGCGCACCACCGAAGCCATCTCCGGCAGATCGCTCACCACCATCGGCACCCCGGCAGCCACAAAATCGCCTATGCGGTTCGGCAACGCAAAATGGTAACTCAACCCCATATCCTCCAACATCACCAGGCCCACTGCTTGTGGGGAACGCGAGCTCGACGAACGAACACCACAAGAAAGCGTCAGCTTCGACAGCTCCTCGGGAGTCAGCCTCCCCTTGAACTCGACGCGCTCGGCCCACGGCTTCCCCGCAGCATACCCCCTCATCTCCTCCAGAAGGTCTCCTCCTCCAGCCACCACCAGACGGCAGTCTGGCAGGAACTCCAACGCGTCGATAGCCCAGTCCACACCCCTGCCCTTGTTCACAGCCCCCTGATACAGTAGCGTCTTTAACGACCCAGCCGATCCTTCATCCTTACTACCCACTGGTATGCCCCGCGAACTTAATGAGCGAACCCACTGCCCACTGTCAACTACTTTCAATTTTGAATTTTCAATCTTCAATTCACTAACATTCCTCACCACCGTCATCCTCACGCCGTACCTCTCCCCATAGTAATCCGCTATACTCTGGCACACCGTGAACAGCACGTCACACTTCGGCATCAGACGCCGCTCCAGGCGCTCCCACACCCTCTTCACCCTCTCACGCCCTATCAGCTCTGGCACCTCGGGAAACAGTTCATGCGCATCCATCACCAGCTTTCTCCCCCTCATCCTCGCCGCCACATAGCAACCCAGCAGCGTATCCGTATCGTTCGCCCACACCACATCGGCCCTCGTCCGCAGCAGCCTCCACCACAGGCGCAGATTGTACTCCGCATAGAACCTCCACCCTCTCCGGCACCTCACCTTCAAATCATTGCGACCCACAAGAAGCACCTCGTACCCCTCACCCCTCAACGCGGCAGCATGGCGCATCACCCTCCTGTCGGTCACCAAATCATTGGTCACCGCCATCACCACCCTCTTCTTTCCCTTGCTGTCTCCCAATCCTTTAAATCTTAAAAATTTATTTTTAAACCTTTCTTTTTTTATTACAATGTAACGCAATATAAAAAATATTCGTATCTTTGCACTCGAATTTTTTATCAACATCCAGTGTGAAAAACCTCGCCAAAATACTCCTTGCGCTCCTCTCCTTGCCGATGCTCTTCTCCTGCACCGGCACCGCCGCCCTGTCAACCGATTCTCCGTCTTACTCCATACCCGACTTCGACAAAAACCAAGTCTGGCAACTTACCGCCATACGGGGACGTGCCGTCGACACACGCGGAAAAACATTTACCATCCAGTTCAATCCCGAAGCTGGCACCGTCCGCGGACTCATGGCCTGCAACATGTATTTCGGTCACTACAACTGCCTTCCCGGCGACCCTCAGACAGGCCGCTGTCCGGTAGAGATCAGCCTCGAAGCCTCGGGCTCTCTCGGGTGTCCGGAAGCCGACATGAATGCCGACAGCCGCTACTACGCCCTCCTGCCCAAAGCCACCCACCTGACCTATACCTCCACCTCCCTCACTTTCTATCAAAACAACAAGGAAATCCTCCGCTACGAACTTCAATAGAAGAACACGAACTTGATGAGTGAACTACCATGAAACTCAGCTATAAATACCACACCTTCAACATCCCCCTCTGCCTGCTGCGCCTCCTGAAACGCCACACGCGGTGGGTCCGCGCCGCCGGCGGCATTGTCACAGCCCCCGACGGCACCATGCTCCTCATTCAGCGCAACGGCCGCTGGGACCTCCCAAAAGGCAAAATGGAACCCGGCGAGACGCTCCTCCAGGCCGCCCTCCGCGAAGTAGAGGAAGAGACTGGCATCCATTGCACAAACACATTAACACAATCACGCACTAAAGCAATCAAGACCTACCACCTCTTCCGCGCCCCCAAAGCCTGGCTCAAAGGCCCCAACCCTCCCCCACGCAAATGGCACCTCAAGCAGACCTCCTGGTTCCCCATGACAGCCGGGAAATCCGAAGGCACTCCTCAGCGCGAAGAGGGCATTGTCGCCATCGAATGGGTCTCCCCCGACGAATGGCATCGCCGACTCCAATCCTCCTACGGCACCCTCCGCACCCTCTCTTCCGCCCTAACACAATAACGCAATAACGCACTAACGAATTAACTCATTAAAAATGTCCCCTCTTTCACAGATAGCCCTCTCCCTCACCCCAGGCCTCGGCAACAGCTCCATCCGCCGCCTTGTCGACCTCTACCCCGAGGAAGACATCTTCGCCCTGCCCAAGTCAGAACTGAAGGCCATCTTCGGAGGACATCAAAGCATCATAGACAACATCCTCAACAAGAGCGCCTTCCATCGTGCCGAAGAGGAACTGCAATTCTGTGAACAGAACCACATCCAACCCCTCTTCTTCACCTCCCCCGACTATCCCGCCCGCCTCAATCGACCTGAGACCATCGACTGCCCCGCCCTCCTCTATGTCCTCGGCTCCGCCGACCTCAATCCCGAACGTTCCATTGCCGTCGTCGGCACCCGCCGTGCCACCCCCTACGGACGCGACAACACCGAACATCTTATCCAAGGACTCAAACCTTACAACACCCCGATAGTCAGCGGTCTGGCCTACGGCATCGACACCGCCGCCCACACTGCCGCCCTCAACCACAGCCTCCCCACCGTCGCCGTCCTTGGCCACGGCCTCGACCAGATCTATCCTGCACAGAACCGCCCTCTCGCCAAGCGCCTCCTCGAAGCCGGCGGCGCCCTCGTCACCGAATACCCCTCCGGCACTGCCATCAACCCGCGCCTCTTCCCAGCCCGCAACCGCATCATCGCCGCCCTCGCCGACGCCACCGTCGTTGTCGAAGCCTCTGAGAAAGGCGGCGCCCTTATCACCGCCGCCATCGCCGCCAGCTACCAGCGCGACGTCTTCGCCCTCCCCGGGCGTCTCACCGACACCTACTCCCGCGGCACCAACAACCTCATCGCCACCAACCGCGCCCTCCTCGTCCGCGACGCCGACGACATCGCCTTCCAGCTTGGATGGCCCCTCCTGGGAAAACAGATGGCTTTGGCCGAAATGAAAGACACGCCGAAACTCTCACCCGACGAACAGAAAATCATTAATCTGCTGAAAGAAAAAGACAACCTCGCCCTCGACGAGATTGCCTCCGCCGCCTCATTCTCCCTCCCCAAAACTGCCTCCATCCTCTTCAACCTCGAGATGTCAAAACTCGTCCGCACCCTCCCCGGACACCTCTATCAGCTCCCCCACTGACATATTAACGCAATTCCCAGAAGGCCACGCTGGCAGCGGCGGCGACGTTGAGGGAGTCGACACCACGGTACATAGGTATTTTGGCAACATAGTCGCACTGCTGCAAGACACTGTCACTCAATCCATCACCTTCTGTCCCCATAATAATCGCCAATTTTTCCGGGATTTTCAGCACAGGGTCGTCGATGGAAACAGAGCGATCGGAAAGGGCTAGGGCGACTGTCTTGAACCCCATATTCTTTAGCTGACCATAGTGATCAAGCCACGTCCACGGGATCTGGAACACCGTCCCCATGCTGACGCGGCAGGCACGACGGTTCAACGGGTCGCAGCAGGTGCGTGTAAGCAGCAGGGCATCCACGCCTAGTGCGGCGGCGGCACGGAAGATGGCACCGGTGTTGGTGGAGTTGACCACGCTGTCCATCACCGCTATACGGCGGGCTCCCTGACAGACCTCCTCCAACGGCCTCACCTGGGGACGACGCATACAGCACAACACCCCCCGGCTCAGCTCATAACCTGTCAACGAGGCCAGTACAGCACGCCCTCCTGTGTACACCGGCACCTCACCGGCACATTGGGACATCAACGCATTCACACAATCAAGATGTTTCTCCTCGCAGAGGAACGACACAGGCTTCACCCCTGCCGCCAATGCCACGCGGATAACTTTCTCGCTCTCGCAGATGAAAAGCCCCTCCTCGGGATGCAGACGATTGAGCAGCTGTCCCTCGGTCAGCCGGGCATAGGGCGCCAACTCGGGCACTTCCAATGAATCAACGAAAACTATATTCAATGTTACACTTTTTTCTTATTAACCAAATAACACATTAACGCAATAACACATTCACACATTCTAAAACCGATATCCTAGCGAGCATCCGAGGAAACACTGACGATAGCCGCCAAGGTGCCAATGGGAGCGGTTTAGGGAGAGGGCCTTGCTGCCTGGCAGCGGGGAGCCTGCATCCTCGAAGGGGTTGCCCATAGCGGAGAACCACAACTCGACGGTGAGGCGTCGCCACAATGCTAGTTCAGCCGCCATGCGGGCGGCGAAGCCCCAGCCCGACTCACCCATATCGTCCACCACCGCTACGGCCCTCTGCCGCTGACAATTTATGTAGCGGAAATAGCCTCCGAGGCTAGCATAAAGCGCGGCGGAAACCGTCTCTCCAAAGGGTATGCGGTAGGCTGCACCAATAGTGAAGGGGATGAGCTGGTAACGCTTCACGTGGAAAGAAGTATCGAGAGGCATAACGTTGATATCGGGGCTGTCATTGCCAAACTCCCTCACATGCCACATGTCGGCTGTCAGCAGCCATCCGCTGCCGTCCGCGGCAAGGGGATAGCTGAGGCGAAGACCCGTGGCGAAACTGGCACGGAGCTCGGGGGCATTGCCGCTGGCAAGTGCAGGCAAGGCAACGCCGCCATGGAGCGTGAACTCCACCTGCCCATGCGACGGAACCCATAACACACACAGCATCAATATCAAGAGCGACACCCTTCTCATTTTCGGACGTTTCATTACTTCTTTCCAATAACGACATCGGGAAAGAAAAATTGTACCGTCATCTCTTATAAAATCGGCTTTGCCTGTGCCTTTAACATTTAATTAAGAAAAAAAATTTTGCCAAGAAAAAAACAATTCATACTTTTGCAGTCGGAAAAAACCACGTAGGAAATCACTGATCAGAAACCCAAAATACAAAAACATGACCTATCGAGACCATGAGGAGAAACTCTTCGAGCGCTGGGCGCAGCGGGCCCGCAAACTTCATGATGCCGACACGATTACCAAGGACGGATTGCTCTACCGCGGCGACGTGTGGTGGGATGGCTTCTGCCAGGTGCACAAACCCGCCAATGAGGAGCAGCTCTGGAACGATGCCGGCATGCGACTGATGGTGCTCACCAAGGAGCTTTATGAAGAAGACTGCTGGGATATCCGCACTGAGACAGGACGTGTTCCCTCGCCACGCCTCACCGTGCGCACCGCCATGCGGTTCTTCCCCAATCTCGAACTCTGGGCCTACGGCCTGCTCACCATCCCCGAGCGCAAGGTCATCCCCTTCGTAAAGGCCGATAACCCGACACGCCTACAGGGCTTCTATGAGAACGCCCCCATCGCACGCGTAACCTGCAAGAAGCAGCAAGACGGGAAAGCGGCCAGCAACGCCGTGCTGCAGAAGTACATGGACAACTATGCCGACCTGCTCAAGGAGCAGATCACCATGTATAACGCCGACATCATCCTCTGCCTCGGAGGTCAGGGCATCATGGTGAACTTCCTGCAGAAGAACGTCTACACAGACCTCGAAGAGGTGAATCCCCACTGCTGGTACTCGCCGGAGGCCAATGTTCTTGTGGTGAAACAATTCCACCCCAACTACAACGTCTACAGCCGCAAGGAGATGTATTCGCTGATGATCAACGACTACCAAGCCTTTCTCAAGGCCACGCCACAATTCCCGACTCAACGATAAAACAAACGAGGCCCGCAACTGCGGGCCTCGTCGTTTCCATAACGTCCTTTATTTATCTTTTGTTCAGAACGAACGATGTTGCACCGCCAGCCATCTGAGCTATAGAGGCAGGCAGGTTGAAGACCATCGTGTTACCTTGATATTCGAGTGTCAAATCACCCACCAAAGATGAATTGGTCTTGATAACCACAACCTTCTTACCATCGAAAGTGTATTCGAATTCTCCCTGCGGCAAGTCAACATTGGGAATCGTCGGGGTGAGCGAAATATTGGCAATGCAGGTGGTTTCAGTGGTAAAAGTGAGATCGGCAGTGATGGCCACACTACCTAGAATGGGAACAGAATAGGTCTCGGTGCCCACCCAGTGGGTCCCCACAAGACTGACTTGCTCGTCATCATTGTCTTTCGAACAGGAACTGAACGCCATCACGGCCACGGAGACAAAGGCCATCATAAGAATTTTTTTCATAATAACAAGATATTTAATGATTTATAAATAATTATCATCTATTTTCACACTGCAAAAATACAATTTTTTTTGTTTTATTATGCCACCTGTGACTTTTTTTGTATTTTTGCAACGAATCAAGTTAATCAAATCCTATCAATTATGAGACAGTCTTTTCTTTTGCTGGCCATGGTTCTTGCACCGTTGGCTGCATGTGCACAATCATCACCGTCTCTCGGAAAGAGCGACTCCGTATTCATCGTGATTACCGACGACAACGTCTTCTCCAGGTGTTTCACCAAATGCGACCTCAATGACGACCGCATGGTCAGCTACGCCGAAGCCGCCATGGCCACTGCCCTAGGGCTTGACTATGGTGGACGCAAGAACATCATCAGCGACTACAGTTTCCTGAAATACTTCCCAAACCTGACACATCTATCCATCGGCAACACACCCAACGAGACTATCGACCTCAGCAACAACCCGAAACTGGAAGTCCTCGACCTGCGGGGTGGCCTGTGGATTACCGAAGTCACACTCGCCATGGGTTGCAGTCCTCGGATATTTTTTCCCATTCACGACCAGCCCGTAACATTCAAGCGGAAGAGCGGAAAATAGTTTCACTCAATAATTTTTTTTTGTCAGTTTCAAAAATCTTCGTATTTTTGCATCCCGTATTTTTCATTTTTAACACACATATATATCCATTATCATTATGAAATACGGGTTTGACAACGAGAAGTATCTGAGGATACAGTCCGAACACATCAAAGAGCGCATCAGCAAGTTCGGCAATAAACTTTATCTTGAATTTGGCGGTAAACTTTTTGACGACTACCACGCCAGTCGTGTGCTGCCCGGCTTTGAGCCCGACAGCAAACTCAAGATGCTCACCCAGCTGAAGGACGACGCCGAAATCGTCATCGTCATCAGCGCTGTTGACATCGAGAAGAACAAGAAGCGCGGCGACCTCGGCATCACCTACGACGAGGATGTGCTGCGTCTGCGCGACGCCTTCATGGAACGCGGGTTCCTGGTCTCCGGCGTCGTCATCACCCACTACAGTGGCCAGGCCAGTGCCACCGCCTACCACGAACGCCTCCATCGCATGGGCATCAAGGCCTACTATCATTATATGATCGAGGGCTACCCCACCAATGTCGAGCTCATCGACTCCGACGAGGGCTTCGGCAAGAACGACTATGTCGAGACCACGCGTCCGCTGGTGGTCATCACCGCCCCGGGGCCCGGCAGCGGCAAGATGGCCGTATGCCTCAGCCAGCTCTACCAGGAGAACAAGCGTGGCATCAAGGCCGGCTACGCCAAGTTCGAGACCTTCCCCATCTGGAGCATTCCCCTGAAGCACCCCGTCAACATCGCCTACGAGGCCGCCACCGCCGACCTCAACGACGTGAACATGATCGACCCCTTCCACCTCGAAGCCTACGGCAAGACGGCCGTCAACTACAACCGCGACATCGAGATATTCCCCGTCTTGAACGCCATCTTCGACGGCATCTACGGCGAGAACCCCTACAAGTCGCCCACCGACATGGGTGTCAACATGGCCGGCTTCTGCATCTGCGACGACGACGTCTGCTGCCAGGCCTCGAAGGACGAGATCATCCGCCGCTACTACACAGCCCTCTGCGACTACGCCAACGGCAAGGCTACCGACAGCGAGGTAAGCAAGATAGCCCTGCTCATGAAGCAGGCCAAGATCAGCACCGACGACCGCCGCGCCACCGTGGCCGCCAAGGAGCGCCGCGACCACGAAGGGGCACCCTCGGCAGCCATCGAGCTGGCCGACGGCACCATCATCACAGCCACCACCAGCGACCTCCTCGGCGCCTGCGCAGCCCTGCTGCTCAACGCCCTCAAGCACCTCGCCGGCATCGACCACAGCGTCAAACTCATCTCGCAGAAGATGATTGAGCCCATCCAGCACACCAAAGTCAACATGCTTCACGGCAGCAACCCGCGCCTGCACACCGACGAGGTACTGGTCACGCTCTCCATCCTGAGCCTGCTGGACGAGAACTGCCGCCGCGCCCTCGACTGCCTCCCGCTCCTCGACGGCTGCCAGATGCACACCACCGTCATGACCAGCGAAGTCGACCGCAAAATCTTCAAGAAACTCGGCGTCGGCCTCACCAGCGAACCCGTCCGCAAAGACTGACACAACCACTTACGTATAACAAACCACCCGCCAGAAATCAAAAACTAGCGGGAAACGCTATATTTTTTCCCAGCATATAACCATCATCTAGACAATGAGTAATCTTCGATTCAAAGTGTTGCAGGAGGCTTTCGCCAAGAAGGCAGTGACCGTCCAACCTCCTGCCGGTATGGTTTCCGACTATTATGGCAACCATGTGTTCGGACGGAAACAGATGGCACGCTACCTCTCGGCCGAGACCTACAGGGTATTCTGCAATGTGCTCGACAACGGGGCTCCGTTCAACCGCGAGATTGCCAACAATGTGGCTGTAGGCATGAAGAACTGGGCGCTGGACATGGGCGCGACGCATTATACCCACTGGTTCCAGCCGCTCACCGAGGGAACTGCAGAGAAGCACGACGCCTTCATCGAATATGCCGGTCTGCCGGGGAGCGACGTGATTGAGGAGTTCTCGGGCAAACTGCTGGCACAGCAGGAGGCCGATGGCTCCAGTTTCCCAAACGGTGGCATCCGCAATACCTTCGAGGCACGTGGCTACACCGCCTGGGACACCTCGTCGCCCGCCTTCATGGTCGACGACACCCTCTGCATCCCCACGGTGTTCGTCTCCTATACCGGCGAGGCACTCGACTACAAGACACCACTGCTCAAGGCGCTGCACGCAGTTGACTGTGCCGCAACCGACGTTTGTCACCTTTTCGACCCCACCGTACGCAAGGTATATTCCTATCTGGGTTGGGAGCAGGAGTATTTCCTCGTCGACGAATCTATCTATTCCGCCCGTCCCGACCTGCTGCTGACGGGGCGCACCCTGCTCGGTCACGAGTCGGCGAAGAACCAGCAACTCGAGGACCACTATTTCGGAGCCATCCCCGCCCGGGTGCAATCTTTCATGAAGGAGCTGGAGTTCGAGGCCTACAAATATGCCATCCCCTGCAAGACCCGCCACAACGAGGTGGCGCCCAACCAGTTCGAGCTGGCGCCCATTTACAATGAGACCAATCTGGCCGTCGACCAGAATCTGATACTCATGTCGCTGATGCACAAGGTGGCCAGCCGTCACGGCTTCAAGGTGCTGTTGCACGAGAAGCCGTTGGCCGGCGTCAACGCCTCGGGCAGGCGTTGCAA
>JAEEGJ010016634.1_pt1 | contig 16826 bp, 15 predicted proteins | sample 8958761 | NCBI WGS metagenome assembly JAEEGJ01 (sample SAMN16246546, study PRJNA631951) | gut metagenome | biome: gut microbiome; feature: rumen; material: RS-attached | host: Bos | place: Iran: Karaj | collected 2018-10 | reverse complement strand
AGCAGAACTTCTGCTATAAGGATTGCAAGGAGGAGATGGACATGGTCAATAAGGCATTTATTGAGACCATGATCGAAGGCGATGCGAACGGCAGAGGCTTCCAGTATCCCATCCCCACATATTCGATCACAAGAGATTTCGACTGGTCGGATACAGAGAACAACAGACTTTTATTTGAGATGACATCCAAGTACGGTACACCGTATTTCTCTAACTATATCAATTCAGACATGGAGCCTTCGGATGTGCGTTCTATGTGCTGCAGATTAAGACTCGATCTTCGTGAGCTTCGTAAGAAGTCCGGCGGTTTCTTCGGTTCCGGCGAGAGCACGGGAAGCGTAGGCGTTGTTACCATCAATATGCCTCGTATAGCATACGTTGCTACAGACAAGGGCGACTTCTATAAGAGACTTGATAAGATGATGGATATCGCCGCAAGATCCCTTAAGATCAAGAGAGGCGTTATAACCAAGCTTCTTAACGAGGGTCTGTATCCTTATACAAGAAGATATCTCGGAACATTTGACAACCACTTCTCTACAATCGGACTTGTGGGTATGAATGAGGTTGGTCTTAATGCGAACTGGTTAAGAGCCGACATGACGGATCCCAGAACTCAGGAATTCACCAAGGAAGTTCTTAATCATATGAGGAATCGTCTGTCTGATTATCAGGAGCAGTACGGAGACCTCTATAACCTTGAGGCTACACCCGCCGAGAGTACTTCATACAGACTGGCTAAGCATGACAGGAAGCAGTATCCTTCGATCAAGACGGCAGGTAAGGCAGGAGATACACCTTATTACACGAATTCATCGCATCTTCCCGTTGATTACACGACGGATATATTCGATGCGCTTGATATACAGGATGAGCTTCAGACATTGTACACATCAGGAACCGTATTCCATGCGTTCCTTGGTGAGAAGCTTCCCGACTGGAAGGCAGCTGCAGGTCTTGTTAGAACAATAGCTGAGAATTACAGACTTCCTTACTTCACATTGTCTCCTACATATTCTATATGTAAGGAACACGGATACCTTGAGGGAGAGCAGAATGTATGTCCTCACTGCGGATCGCCTACAGAAGTATACAGCCGTATCACGGGATACTACAGACCCGTACAGAACTGGAACGACGGTAAGCTTCAGGAGTACGCTAACAGAACAGAGTACGATATAGAGCATTCATCACTTAAGAGACCGGTAAGCACCGTTGTTACACTTTCCGATTACGAGAAGGATGTGACGGTGGATGTTGAAGCACCTTCGGATGTTAAGTATCTCTTCACTACCAAGACTTGCCCGAACTGCAAGCTTGCGAAGGAATACCTTAAGAACGACAGTTACATCCCGATAGATGCCGAGGAGAATATGGAACTTGCTACCCGCTACGGGATAATGCAGGCACCTACTTTAGTAGTCATAGACAACGGTGAGTACACCAAGTATGTGGGAGCAGGCAATATCAAGAAGTACGCCAATGAGCGCAACATGGCGGTCAGATAAGATGAATTACATAAGCTACCACCTGTAATTTAATAGAGTTACATGCAATCGGGCTAAGGGCGTTATACCTTTAGCCCCTTTGCCGTCAAGAGGAATACTAATATGATCAACAAACTTATAAGCGACATCAAGAAGAAAAATGCACCCATAGTTGTGGGACTCGACCCGACAGAGAAGTTAATTCCTGATTATATTATTGCAAAGCATATCAGAGAACAGGGCGAGACACTCGAGGCAATGGGTGAAGCAATATGGGAATACAATAAGGGTCTTATAGATGCCCTGTATGAATACATACCGGCGGTTAAGCCTCAGATAGCGATGTATGAGAGATACGGAATCCCCGGACTTAACGCATATCTTAAGACCGTTAAGTACTGTAAGGAGAAGGGACTTACGGTAATCGCCGATGTCAAAAGAGGCGATATCGGTTCCACAAGTGCGGCATATGCCGATGCACATCTCGGTGAAGTGAGTGTCGGCGGAAGCAGGTTAAGACCTTTCGATGCGGATTTCGCAACGGTCAATCCTTACCTTGGTTCTGACGGAATAAGACCTTTTGCGGATGTCTGCAAAGAGCACAATAAGGGAATATTTATCCTTGTTAAGACATCGAATCCCAGCAGCGGAGAGTATCAGGACAGACTCATAGACGGCAGACCTTTATATGAGCTTGTGGCAGAGAATGTTGCGAAGCTTGCCGATGAGGTTATGGGTGATGAGTACAGCTATATCGGAGCAGTTGTCGGTGCCACATATCCCGAGCAGGGCAAGATATTAAGAAAGCTCATGCCCAAGAGTTTCATTCTTGTTCCCGGATACGGAGCACAGGGCGGTAAAGGCAGTGACCTCGTACACTTCTTTAATGAGGACGGACTCGGTGCGATCATCAACTCTTCAAGAGGAATAATCGGTGCGTACCAGAATGAGAAGTATGCTTCATATAAGGAAGAGGGCTTTGCAGAGGCTGCGCTTGCTGCGGTTAAGGATATGAAGGAAGATATAGCATCGGCCTTAAGATAAGGAATACGGATTATAGATATAAGGATACAGAGAGAGGTTAAGATGACGGAATACAAGCAGGAATTTATTGAGTTTATGGTAGAGCAGAACGTTCTTAAGTTCGGTGATTTCACACTTAAGAGCGGAAGGAAGTCTCCGTTTTTTATGAACGCCGGAGCATATGTAACGGGAGATGCGTTAAGCAGACTCGGTAAGTACTATGCCAAGGCAATCCATGAGAGCTACGGTGATGACTTTGATGTTTTGTTCGGACCCGCATACAAGGGCATACCATTAAGCGTAGCCACCGTAATGGCTTATAAGGAGCTTTACGGCAAGGATATAAAGTACAGTTCCAACCGTAAGGAGATCAAGGATCACGGTGATGTCGGCATATTCTTGGGAAGCGTTATTAAGCCCGGCGATAAGGTTGTCATCATAGAGGATGTGACCACATCGGGCAAGTCTATGGAGGAGACCGTTCCGATCATCAAGGCGGTCGGCGATGTGAATATACTCGGCCTTATGGTTTCTTTGGATCGAATGGAGAAAGGTAAGGGAGAGGGCAGTGCTCTTAAGGAGATCAAGGACCTCTACGGCTTTGAGACCGGTGCCATCGTCAATATGGCTGAAGTTACCGAGTATCTTTATAACAGGGAAGTGGGCGGCAGAATCGTGATAGATGATGAGATTAAGTCACGAATAGATGCATATTATGCGGAGTATGGGGCTAATGTTCTCGCGTAAGTATATTTATACCGATAAACAGCACACAAATAAGGGAATAATGTCTACAATATTGGGCATTTTGGACTTGGCATCGATAGCCTATGCCATATATAATACATATGACAGAGGCGGTCAGGCGCCGCTCCGTTACGCAGCGGCCTGCGTACTTATACTCCTGTTTTCTTTTATCGGTATAGTCTTAGGACTTATCGGAAGACAGGAATCTGAGAGATTCTATATATTCGCCTATATCGGAATACTGCTCAATATAATTGCCATAATGGGAATAAGCGGAATACTTTATGCAGGAGCTTATATATGACCTGTTGAAAAACAGAATATCGGACCTTAAGGACGAGCTTAAGGGTGATGATGCCTGGGGTTGCTATTTTACCGAAGTAACTGCATTCATAACAGATGTTATAGAAGTATATGAATCGGTTAAGACAGGATTATATGATAAGCTTCCGACTGCTGAGAAGAAGGCATTTATCGACAGACTCTACCGTAATATAGTGCCTGCCGGATACGATAAGAGCTTTCTTAATCCTGATTTTGCCACGGCACGCTTTGGTACGGACATCGGCAGAGTGCTTTCTGCGATATATGCAGAGCTTGTGTCGATGATAAGTTATGCTTATGAGTCGGATATATATTCGCTTGTTATAAGACTGGGACTTTTCCTTGAACTTTACGGTGCATACGAGGCTGAGAAGCTTGATGGCAATGAGATAGCGGCAGAAGAGATTCTTGCGATATACAAGGATTACGCCTTCGATCATTCGAAGGATATGACTGACCACAGTGCCGAAAGCCTGTATTGTAAAGATAACGGTGTTGCCGGCAGGATAATAGAAAACGCCGATCTTACGGATACATCCTATCTTTATGATTACGGAGAATACATAAGCGATAACGAGATTAAGACGGCAGAGTACCTTGCTTCACTTCCGACGGAAGATATAGAGTCCATGGCTTCGGTATATGTAGAGGGCTACATCAAGGGCTTTGAAGTAACGGGCAAGGATGTCAGTATTAAAAACCTCACGGAAGTCAGGTATTGTCTCGGATTCGAGCGGGTCGTAAAAAAAGCGGCCGAACTGTTTAAGAATCATGGCCTTGATGTTTCATTAAGAAGAAGCGAGCCGAGTTTTGTTGCCGGAAGAAAGCTTGTCAAAGTCGGATATTTCTCGACAATAGCCAATAAGCAGTTTGAAGCCGATCATGAGAATGACAGGGTACTGTTCTTTGATAAGAAGATGCTTGAGCACAGGCTCACCTGTTTTAAGAATTCTTTGGAAGAACGTAAGATACAGACTTCGGGCTTCGGCGGACCGGCCGTAATAGAGGTCTTCGGCGAGAAGCCGACAGAACTTGCGGTCAAGCAAAGCGTTATTAAGCCCGATGATGAGATGAATAAGCTCTTTGCCGAATATACCGTAAGGTCTGTTGACATACTTAACGAATATGTCAAAGGCGAGGAGAGAAGCTTTACGATAATAGCCTTCCCCACACCTGCCATAGGTAAGGATTTCGAGGCGATATTTAAGGAGACCGTAAGGCTTAATACGCTGGATTATACATTGTACCGCGATATACAGCAGACGATAACGGACAGTCTTGATAAAGCGGATTACGTTATGATAAAAGGCCGTAACGGCAATGAGACGGATCTTAAGATCAATCTGTGGAAGCTTAAAGACCCGGCCAAAGAGACGATATTTGAGAACTGCGTGGCGGATGTCAACATCCCCGTGGGCGAGGTGTTCACATCACCCGTGCTTGAAGGCAGTGAAGGCCTGCTTCACGTTAAGAACGTATATCTTAACGAGATGCCTTTTAAGGATTTAAGGCTTAGATTTAAAGACGGCAAGGTCACGGACTATTCCTGTGAGAACTATCCTGATAAGAAGGATAATGAGGAATACATCAAAAAGTACCTGCTGTTCTCACATAAGACGCTTCCGATCGGTGAATTTGCGATAGGTACGAATACTACGGCATATATGATGATGAAGAGATACAATCTTGAAAGCGTCATGCCGATCCTTATCGCAGAGAAGACGGGACCGCATTTTGCACTTGGAGATACCTGCTATTCTCATGAAGAGGACATGGTCACATATAATCCCGACGGCAAGGCGATAGTGGCCAGGGAGAACAGCATATCGGCGCAGCGTAACGATAAGCCGACAGAGGCATATTTCGGATGCCACACTGATATCACGATAGAATACGATGAGCTTGACAGACTATACGGAGTCAGCGCATCGGGTGAAGAGATCAATATAATAAGAGACGGAAGATTCGTACTTAAGGGTACGGAGGAGTTGAATAAGGAGCTTGACAATGAATAACGAGATTAAGGTAAGCATAGTAATGGGAAGCGATTCCGACATGCCGGTTATGAGCAAGGCAGCGGATATTTTGGAGCAGCTGGGCGTGGGCTTTGAGATGAATATAATCTCTGCGCACAGAGAGCCCGATGAGTTTTTTGAATATGCTAAAAATGCGGAGTCAAGAGGTATTAAGGTTATAATCGCCGGCGCAGGCATGGCGGCTCATCTTCCCGGAATGTGTGCGGCTATTTTCCCGCTTCCGGTAATCGGAATCCCCATGGGCGGCGGAGCACTTAACGGTACTGATGCACTTTATTCCATACTTCAGATGCCTTCGGGCATACCTGTAGCCACCGTTGCAATTAACGGCGGAGCCAATGCGGGTCTTTTGGCGGCAAGAATGCTTGCCATGAGCGATGATAATTTAAAAGCTAAGCTTGTTGAGTACAAGGAAGGCCTTAAGGACCAGGTCGTAGCCAAGGACAAGAAGCTTAAAGAGACAGGATACAAGAACTATACAAAGTAATCTTTATATAATTAGGAGGAGATATGGCACTGGATTATAAGACAGCCGGAGTTGACATTGAGGCGGGATACAAGTCCGTAGAACTGATGAAGGAGTACGTTAAGACCACACTCAGAGATGAGGTTATAGGAGGTCTCGGAGGGTTCGCCGGAGCTTTCTCGCTTGCCAAGATTAAGAATATGGAGGATCCCATTCTTTTATCCGGAACGGACGGATGCGGGACAAAGGTTAAGCTTGCCTTCCTTATGGATAAGCATGATACGATAGGTATCGATGCCGTGGCAATGTGTGTCAACGATGTGGCATGTGCCGGCGGAGAACCGTTATTCTTCCTTGATTACATAGCCTGCGGCAAGAACATCCCCGAGAAGATTGCCGCAATAGTTAAGGGTGTGGCAGAGGGATGCAGACAGTCGGATGCCGCACTTATAGGCGGTGAGACAGCCGAGCATCCGGGTCTTATGCCTGAAGATGAGTACGACCTTGCAGGATTTACTGTAGGCGTTGTGGACCGTAAGGACATGATCACGGGTGAGAACATAGCCGAAGGCGACGTGCTTATAGGAATATCTTCAACAGGCGTTCACAGCAACGGATTCTCACTTGTACGCAAGGTATTTGAGATGACAAAAGAGAGTCTTGATACCTATTACGATGAACTCGGAGAGACATTGGGAGAGGCGCTGCTTCGTCCCACAAGGATATATGTAAAGGCTCTTAAGAATGTGAAGGAAGCGGGACTTACCGTTAAGGGATGTTCGCATATCACGGGCGGCGGTTTCTATGAGAATATTCCCCGTATGCTTCCCGACGGAGTGAATGCGAAGATCAAGCTTGACAGCTATCCTATACCGCCTATCTTTAAACTTTTACAGAAAACGGGCGGAATAGATGACAGAATGATGTATAACACTTATAATATGGGATTGGGAATGGTTTTGGCAGTTGATAAGGCTGATGCCGAGAACGTAATCAAAGCCATTGAGAAGGCCGGAGACAAGGCATTTGTTGTCGGTGAGATAGTAAAGGGCAACAAAGAGGTAGAGCTTGTATGATGAACATAGTCGTATGTGTTTCGGGCGGAGGCACCAATCTTCAGGCGATAATCGACGGAATAGCAGACGGTAAGATATCGAATACGTCGATTGCCGGAGTCATAAGCAACAACAAGGATGCCTACGCACTTAAAAGAGCCGAGAATGCGGGAATCAAGGGAGTATGCATAAGCCCTAAGGATTATCCTGACAGAGAAAGTTTCAATGAGGCTCTTTTGGAAGGTGTTGATAAATTCAATCCTGATTTAATAGTTCTTGCGGGATTCCTTGTGAATATCCCCGAAGCTATGGTTAAAAAGTACAGGAATAAGATAATCAACATTCATCCTTCACTTATTCCTTCTTTCTGCGGTAAGGGTTTTTACGGCCTGCATGTTCATGAGAAGGCACTTGAAAGAGGAGTTAAGGTGACGGGAGCAACCGTGCACTACGTGGACGAAGGAACCGATACGGGTCCGATTATCTTACAGGAGCCCGTAAGGGTACTGCCGGATGATACTCCCGAGGTACTTCAAAGGAGAGTAATGGAGCAGGCTGAATGGATTATCCTGCCCAAGGCGATAGACATGATAGCGAAAGGAATGAACAGATGAGAGTACTTGTAGTAGGCGGCGGTGGCAGAGAACATGCCATCTGCACATGCGTGGCTAAGAGTAAGAGAACGGACGCACTTTTCTGTGCACCCGGCAATGCGGGCATAGCTAAGATTGCAACCTGTGTCAACATCGGCCCCATGGAATTTGACAAGCTTACGGACTTTGCAAAAAAGGAGAAGATTGATTTCTGCATAGTAGGAATGGACGATCCTTTGGTCGGGGGACTTACGGATCGCATGGAAGAAGCGGGTATTAAGACATTCGGACCGAGGAAGAATGCGGCTATCCTTGAGGGAAGCAAGGCATTTTCAAAGGATCTGATGAAGAGATACGGCATTCCCACGGCGACTTATGAGAATTTTGAAGATTATGATAAGGCAGTGGACTATCTTAAGAATGCAAAGATGCCGATAGTATTAAAGGCGGACGGTCTGGCACTTGGTAAAGGCGTGCTTATATGCAATACGCTTGACGAAGCACTTGAAGGTGCCAAGGAGATCATGCTTGATAAGAAGTTCGGTGATGCCGGTTCCAAGATGGTTATCGAGGAGTTCATGACCGGAAGAGAAGTATCCGTTTTATCATTTACTGACGGCAAGACAATCAAGATCATGACCTCGGCTCAGGATCATAAGAGAGCCGGAGATAATGATACGGGACTTAATACCGGCGGTATGGGTACATTCTCACCCAGTCCTTTCTATACGAAGGAAGTCGATGAGTTCTGCAAGAAGAACATATATCAGGCTACAGTCGATGCAATGAAATCCGAGGGAAGAGAATTTAAGGGAGTCATCTTCTTCGGACTCATGCTTACACCCGAAGGACCGAAGGTTCTTGAGTACAATGCAAGATTCGGAGATCCCGAGGCTCAGGTTGTACTTCCGAGGATGAAGAATGATATACTTGATGTCATGGAAGCATGCGTTGACGGAAGACTTGAGGATATCAATCTTGAATTTGAAGATAACGCCGCAGTGTGCGTTGTGCTTGCAAGTGCGGGATATCCCGTTAAGTATGAGAAGGGCAAGGTTATAACAGGCCTTGATGCATTTGACGGCAAAGATGATTACTTCTGCTTCCACGCCGGCACCAAGCTTGACGGAGACAAGGTTTTGACAAACGGCGGAAGAGTACTCGGTATCACGGCCAAGGGGGATGACCTTAAAGATGCCAGGAAGAAAGCTTACGAAGCAACCGAGTGGGTTGACTTTGAAGGCAAGTATAAGAGGAATGACATCGGAAAAGCTATAGATGAGGCTTAAGACCGGGTTTTGTAAAGCAATACAGTAAGATATTAAGACAGTATGTAGGGACAAGAACTAAAAGGAATGGAGATTGTTATGAAAAAAAGTTTCAAGATGATGCTGACAATAGTAGCGTTTGCAGTCGGAATTACTTTATTCGGTGCAGAAGCCGGATATGCATTGGCTGCAACGGTTACGGTCACGGACGGACCTTCGTGCAGAATCCGTAAGGATGCAAGCACTTCTTCAGAGCCCGTATCAAGCGTCGATAAGGGTAAGGTACTTGAGGTTGTAGGAGAGAAGACAGCTTCCGACGGATATACCTGGTATGAGGTTAAGGTTGAAGGTAATACAACAGGTTATATAAGAGCCGATCTTGTATCAACTCCCGACGGCAATATAACTGCTTCTTCTACATCTACAACAAAGACCGAGGAGAAGAAGGAAGAGACCAAGAAAGAAGAGACAAAGACCGAGACTAAGAAAGAAGAGACAAAGACCGAGACTAAGACAGAGACCAAGAAGGAAGAGCCTGCGGAGGTTGTTGATTCGGAGGCACTCTCTGCAACAGTTACGGCAGACACGGTTACTGTAAGAGAGAATGCTTCAACAAAGTCCAATAAGGTAGGTTCTGCCAAGAACGGACAGGAGCTTTCAATCAACGGTGAAGCAACGGATTCCGAAGGCAAGTTATGGTATAAGATTAATTACGAAACTGACGGCAAGAACGTTGACGGATTTATCAGATCAGACTTCCTTGAGGTTACATCTACGGTAGCGGATCTTGAACCTGAGACGGTTGAAGAACCCGAGACAGTTGAAGAGCCCGAACCCGTAGTCAATACCGATTATGAGGTAAGATACGAATCCAACAGCGAAGGCGTAGACGAGTGGTTCTTATATGACCATATAAGAGGAACAAAGCAGAGCATCAACAACATCCAGGCAGTTATGGAGCAGAGCCAGAACATGGTTGTTGACAATACCGAGCAGGTTAAGACAATGAAGATAGTCATAATCGTTATGGCTGTTATAATGCTTTTGCTTATCATCGGTATCGCAATTCTCTTATTCAGATTAAGAGATAACTACGAAGACTTCGACGACATCGATGAAGGATATGAGGACGATGAAGACGAAGAAGAAGAAGATATAGAAGAGATGGACGAGGAAGAGGAATCACGTTCTCGCGTCAGAGGCAAGAGAGGCTTCGGATTCAGTAAGCGCAGAAAGAACTATGAAGACGAAGACGACTACGAGGATGATGAGGAAGAAGACGAGGAAGAGGAGAGTGAAGTTTATACCCGTCCCGTCAGAAGAACACGTTCCGTAGCTCCTTCATCAGCACCTCAGAGAAGAGGAGCAAGCGAGGAGACATGGTCATCAAGAAGTCTTATGGACATCGATGATGATATGGAATTTGAATTCCTTGATCTTGAGAATTAATACAAGCCGGATTAACCGGAGGTAATACTGTGAGACTTGATTATACCGACAAGGCCCGTACGGCATTACACATGGCAGAAAGGGCAGCTAAAAGGCTGCACCAGAGTTATGTGGGTACAGAGCATATACTTTTGGGCCTTATACAAGAGAATACGGGCGTGGCTGCCAAAGTCCTTATGCAGAACGGCGCAGATGAGGAATCTGTTACAGAACTCATCAGGGATTTTGTGGCTCCGGAGACGGGTACGACCATAGCGGAACGCGGCGGTTATTCGCCGAGAGCCGTGTCAGTACTTAATGAAGCCGAGGCCGTGGCATTAAAGTATAACAGTATGTACATCGGTACCGAGCATATTCTGCTTGCTATAATAAACGAAGGCGAGAATGTCGGTGCAAGACTCTTAACAACCATAGGCATCAGTCTGCAGAAGTTATATGTTGACGTACTTGTTGCCATGGGTGAGGACGGCAGACTTGCCGCTGAAGAGATTAAAAAGGGTCAGAGCAAAAAAAAGGGCGGACACTCGATGCTTGAGCAGTACAGCAGGGATCTTACGGCACTTGCGCGTCAGGATAAACTGGATCCCGTTGTAGGCAGAGATGAAGAGATCAAGCGAGTGATACAGATATTAAGCCGCAGGACCAAGAACAATCCCTGCCTTGTCGGCGAGCCGGGCGTAGGTAAGACCGCCATTGTTGAAGGCTTGGCAAGGAAGATCGTACAGGGCGAGGTGCCCGATACGGTTAAGGATAAGAGACTTTTAACCCTGGATTTATCCGGAATGGTAGCCGGAAGCAAGTACAGGGGTGAATTCGAGGAGAGAATCAAAAAGGTCATGAAGGAAGTCATCGAAGATGGCAATGTCCTTTTATTCCTCGATGAGATACATACGCTTATAGGAGCGGGCGGAGCAGAGGGATCGATCGATGCCTCCAATATAATGAAGCCTTCGCTTGCAAGAGGTGAGATACAGCTTATCGGTGCAACCACAATGGCCGAATATCGCAAGTACGTGGAAAAAGATGCCGCACTTGAGAGAAGATTCCAGCCCGTGGATGTAACCGAACCCTCTGAAGAAGAATCCATACGCATACTTAAGGGTATAGCGTACAAATATGAAGAACATCATAAGGTGACGATTACCGATGAAGCAATCGAGGCAGCAGTCAGACTTTCGTCACGATATATCAATGACAGGAATCTGCCCGATAAGGCGATCGATCTTATCGATGAGGCGGCAAGTGCGGTTAAGCTTGGTGTGACCGGAGACTCCGGCAAGATCAAGGAACTTGAAGAAGAGATCGCCAAGATCGATAAGCAGATAGAGCGTTCAATAAGGATAGAAGCCTTTACACAGGCCGGAGAACTCAAGGCTGAGGAAGACAAGCTTATACAGAAGCTTAACAGAATCAGGAAGAGAGCAATGTCCGATGCGCGTAAGAAGCAGTACTGTGTAGGCGAAGATGAGATAGCTGCGGTAGTTGCGTCATGGACCAAGATTCCGGTATCTAAGCTTACAGAGAAGGAATCAAGCAGACTGCTTAAGCTTGAAAGCATACTTCATAAGCGTGTTATCGGCCAGAACGAAGCGGTCGAGGCACTTGCCAAGGCCATGAGACGAGGCAGGGTAGGCTTACAGGATCCGAAGCGTCCCATAGGTTCGTTCTTATTCTTAGGCCCTACGGGTGTAGGTAAGACAGAGCTTAGTAAGGCATTGGCCGAGGCGATGTTCGGTTCGGAGAATGCACTTATAAGAGTGGATATGTCTGAGTATATGGAGAGCCATACCGTATCCAAGATGATCGGTTCGCCTCCTGGATATGTAGGCTTTGAAGACGGCGGACAGTTATCGGATAAGGTAAGACGTAATCCATACAGCGTAGTTCTTTTTGATGAGATAGAGAAGGCACATCCCGATGTGTTTAACATACTTTTGCAGGTACTTGACGACGGTCATATAACCGATGCCAAGGGCCGCAAGGTAAGTTTTAAGAATACGATCATAATCATGACTTCGAATGCCGGAGCCATGAAGATAGTCGAGCCCAAGAATCTTGGATTTGATACGGGCAAGAGCGAGAACAAAGACTACGAGCGTATGAAAACAGGTGTTATGGAAGAGGTTAAGAAGATGTTTAAGCCTGAATTCCTTAACCGTATCGATGAGATCATGGTATTCCATACGCTTACGAAGGACGATATGAAGTCCATCGTAACTCTTTTGGCCGGCAACTTAAGCGACAGATGTAAGGAGCAGATGGATATATCCCTTACGCTTTCGGCTACGGCCAAGAAGTATATAGTCGATAAGTTCTCCAACCTTAAGATGGGTGCAAGACCTCTTAAGAGAGCCATCCAGACTGAGATAGAGGATAAGCTTGCCGAGGAGATACTTCTTAAGAATATCAAGCCCGGCGATAAGGTAACCGTAAGCTACATTAACGGCAAGGTGACCTTCAAGGTTAAGAACTGACTATCATATTAAGAGATAAGCGACGGCGAAGGCCGTCTGACGGAATATATTCAACATATTATTGATGGAGGATCACTAAGATGGCAGTAAGTGAATTATTGCGCAAGGAACAGGACGGAAGCTTAAGCTTCGGTAATCATGAGTTAAATGAGAAGGCTAAGCTTGAGGATTTTAAGTACGGCGGCAATCTCATGAAGGTCAAGACCTACAAGCCCATGACCAAGCTTGAGAAGAACGGAATGCTTGCATACGAATCCGTACCGGGTACAAGCGTGTACCGCTTCAATGAGACCGACAAGGGTGTGTCTTTTGAGGTAGAGGGCGATGAGGATGCTCAGATAACCGTAGGCTTACAGGAAGAAGTCGAGTACGAAGTCGTAGTCGGTGGCGTAAGTGCAGGTAAGATGAAGACAGGAATGGGCGGTAAGTTAAGCTTTAACGTTGAACTTTCCGGAACGCCCGTGGAAGTTAAGATTCAGCGCGATTAATATGGCGAAAAGCAATATAAGAAGTGTATTCTTCTGCAATGAATGCGGATATGAGTCCACGAAGTGGACGGGCCAGTGTCCCGCATGCAAAGCGTGGAATACTATGGTCGAGGAGAAGGTTGATAAAGGGAGGAGCAGCCGTGCATCGGGCCTTAAAAGGAACGATAACGACTCTGCTCCCGTGACGGTATCAGAGATATCCTTAGACGACGATAACAGGATATGCATAGGCATAGGGGAACTCGACAGAGTGTTAGGCGGCGGTATTGTATCGGGGTCGCTGACACTTGTGGGCGGAGATCCCGGTATAGGCAAGTCTACCCTGCTTCTGCAGGTCTGCAAGAATCTCTCGGACAACGGAATAGAGGTATTATACATCTCAGGTGAGGAAAGCCTAAGACAGATTAAGTTGCGTGCCGTAAGAATCGGACAGATGAACGAGCACCTTAAGTTATTGTGCGAGACCAACCTTGAGAACATTGTCGATCAGGTCAAAAGAAGCGGTGCCAAGGTAGTCGTTATCGATTCAATCCAGACGATGTACAGCGATAATTTAGACGCGGCAGCAGGCAGTGTCTCGCAGGTAAGAGAGGCCACGGCCGTGCTTTTGAAGATGGCCAAGGAGCAGAACGTATCGGTATTTATCGTGGGTCATGTCACCAAGGAGGGCACGGTTGCCGGTCCCAGAGTGCTTGAGCACATGGTGGATACGGTGCTTTACTTTGAGGGTGACCGCCACGCATCCTACAGAATCCTTCGCGGTGTTAAGAACAGATTCGGTTCCACCAACGAGATGGGTGTCTTTGAGATGAAAAACGAGGGACTGACTGAAGTACCTAACCCCTCGGAATACATGTTATCGGGGCGACCTGTCGATGCATCGGGTGCAGTTGTATCATGTGCAATAGAAGGCACAAGGCCGATACTTATAGAATTACAGGCCCTTGTTACAAGAACCAGTTTCGGATTCCCCAGGCGACAGAGTACGGGAAGTGATACGGGCAGACTTAACCTTCTGATGGCGGTACTGGAAAAGCGCCTGGATATGCAGATAGGCGACTATGATGCCTACGTCAATATAGCAGGAGGCCTTAAGATATCGGAACCTGCGATAGACTTGGCGGTTGTACTTGCGGTAGTATCAAGCTTTCGCAATAAGCCGATATCCGGTGATACCGTAGCCTTCGGAGAGGTCGGATTAAGCGGTGAAGTAAGAGCCGTAAGCAATGCGGCGATAAGAGTGGCCGAGGCCAAGAAGCTTGGGTTTAAGCGGGTGGTATTACCCGAGGTAAGCCTTGAATCGGTGGATGTTAAAGGAATAGAACTCATCGGAGTCAAATCAATAGAAGAAGCAATAAAAAAGGTGGTGTAGATTACACCACCTTTTTTAGCAGGGGATGAGAGAATCGAACTCCCACCAAAGGTTTTGGAGACCCCTATCATACCATTTGACCAATCCCCTGTACGTATGCAAATATACGTATTGCCCTGTATACGGGCATTCGGACCAAAACAGTCACAATAACCATTATACATGCGGCTATAATAATGTCAAGCACGAATCTGGTCATATAAAATTATTTAAAACAGGTCATTTATATATATCAGATTGGTGCTATAATGATAAAAACGCAAAGGAGATTAAAACTTATGGAAAGATTACAGCTTAACCGTGTAATATACGCCGCATTAATGGCTGCAGTTACATGCATCGCAACCATGGTAATAAGGGTACCTTCGGTAGGTGCCGTCGGCTATGTTAATATAGGAGATACAGCCGTACTTATATGTGCATGGCTTATCGGAGGGGTGTACGGAGCACTTGCTGCAGGAATAGGTTCTGCGCTTGCGGACCTTTTGGCAGGATATGCTTACTATGTACCCGGAACATTCATAATCAAGTTCACAATGGCTTTGGTGGCCTATATGATATTTAAGCAGCTTAAGGAAGTCACCTCGGATCATACGGGAGTTAAGAGATTCATTCCCTATATCGTATCCGGCATACCCGCTGAGATCATTATGATAATAGGTTATTTCTTCTACAAGGCACTGATACTCGGTAAGGGATTTGCTGCAGCGATTCCTTCGGTATTTTCCAACTTGGCACAGGGAATTACCTGCTTAATCACGGCATTATTGCTTGCGGTTGCTTTGGAGAAGGTAAGACTTCCTGAAAGAGAATAAATTAAGGAGTGACATCATATGTATGAAGACATCAAGGCGCAGGCTAAGGCCGTAGCCGAAGAGATATGTGAGAAAGCGAAGCTTTCGAAGGGACAGATTCTTGTTGTGGGCTGTTCCTCATCGGAAGTCGGCGGCAAGAAGATAGGAAGCGATTCAAGCCCTGAGGTGGCTAAGGCCGTATTCGAAGGCATATATGAAGTGCTTAAGCCCAAGGGAATCTATCTTGCGGCCCAGTGTTGTGAGCATCTTAACAGGGCTATCATTACGGAAAAAGAGGCAGTTCCCGGTTACGACATAGTCAACGTTGTTCCCCAGCCCAAGGCGGGCGGTTCTTTTGCAACGGCGGCTTATGCGGCTTTCACACATCCGGTGGCTTTAGAGGAGATTAAAGCGGATGCGGGTATCGATATAGGTGATACTTTGATAGGAATGCATCTTAAGAAGGTTGCCGTACCCGTAAGACTTGAGAATAACTTAATAGGCGAAGCACGGGTTGTGTCCGCCAGGGTAAGGCCTAAGTTTATCGGAGGAGAGAGAGCTCATTACGATGATGAGCTTAAGTAAAATAAGCTTAAGCTACCACTTTTTCATGGGGCAGCGTGATGCGGAAGCGTAAGCACGGTATTCGACGTAGCAGCCGCAGGCATCGCAGGTAGCGTCATGAAGCTTATCACAGGAAGTGCATATTAAGAGTCTGGCCTCGTAGGTATCATTATCTGCGCGGTCGGACTCTTTTATCATGCTTAGATACTTATGAAGGTTGGCGCGGTCTTCTTCTGCCCTGTCGCGAAGTAAGCAACGGGGGCAGATGCGCGTATAATCTGTGTCAGTCATGAGTTCAGTATATCATAAATTCACAGGGGTTATTACCATATTTTGTCGGGGTGACAGGAATGCAAATATACTCTACAATAGATATGTTATGGTCTGCGGTATGCGCATGCGATATTGTTAAATGTTGAAAGTGAGGATGGTATGGCAAGACTTGTAATTAATGAGACAAAAAAGCTCGGGACGATTGAGCCTGAGGTATACGGACACTTCTCGGAGCATCTGGGAAGATGTATATATGAGGGATTGTATGTCGGAGAGAATTCCGATATTCCCAATGTTAACGGCATGCGTAAGGATGTTGTCGAAGCGCTTAAGGAGATGAAGCTCCCGGTGCTTCGCTGGCCGGGCGGATGTTTCGCCAATGAGTACCACTGGAAGGACGGTATAGGCGAGAA
>JAEEGJ010016631.1_pt1 | contig 16827 bp, 9 predicted proteins | sample 8958761 | NCBI WGS metagenome assembly JAEEGJ01 (sample SAMN16246546, study PRJNA631951) | gut metagenome | biome: gut microbiome; feature: rumen; material: RS-attached | host: Bos | place: Iran: Karaj | collected 2018-10 | reverse complement strand
AACAAAGACTTTGGATGCTATTCGCCATGCAAACGTTGCTGCCGGAGAAGCTGGTGGTATTACTCAGTCTATCGGTGCTTACTCAGTTTCAACTCCTAAGGGAAAAATTACATTCCTTGATACACCAGGTCACGAAGCATTTACTATGATGCGTGCACGTGGTGCTCAGGTAACAGATATCGTAGTTCTTGTAGTAGCTGCTGATGATGGTGTTATGCCTCAGACTATGGAAGCTATTGCTCATGCTAAGGACGCTAAGGTTCCTATCATCGTTGCTGTAAACAAGGTTGATAAGCCTGAAGCTAACCCGGACCGTGTTAAGACTCAGCTTTCTGAGCAGGGACTTACTCCGGAAGAATGGGGTGGAGATACTCAGTATGTACACATCTCTGCTCTTAAGAAAGAAGGTATTGATGATCTTCTTGATGCAATTCTTCTTCAGGCAGAAATGCTTGAGCTTAAGGCTAACTATGAATGCCGTGCAGAAGGTAAGATTCTTGAGTCTCGCGTAGACCAGGGACGTGGTGTTGTTTCAACTGTAGTTGTACAGCGCGGTACTCTCAAACAGGGAGATCCATTTGTTGCTGGTATTTACTCTGGACGCGTTCGTGCTATGTTCGATGACAGAGGACGCCGCATTCAGGAAGCAGGTCCTTCAACTCCAGTAGAAGTTCTTGGTATGGAAGAAATGCCAAATGCAGGTGATCCATTCCAGGTAACAGAGAGCGAAAAGGATGCACGTGCTATTTCAAGCAAGCGTCAGGAGCTTAAGAGATTCGAAGCTGCTAAGGCAGTTAAGAAGACAACTCTTGATACTCTCTTTACAGATATTAAAGACAGCGAAGTTAAAGAGCTTAAGGTTATCATTAAGGCAGACCTTCAGGGATCTGCAGAAGCCCTCAAGGCTTCCCTCGAAAAGCTTTCAACTCGCGAAATCCGCCTTTCAGTTATTCACTCAAGTGCGGGTGCTATCAACGAATCAGACGTTACTCTTGCTGCGGCTGACTCAAATGCAATTATCATTGGTTTCAATGTACGTCCTACTCCAAAAGCAAAAACTCTTGCCGAGCAGGAACAGGTTGAAATCAGAAAATACAATATCATCTATAAGTGTGTTGAAGAGATTCAGCAGGCTATGGAAGGTATGCTCCAGCCGGATACAAAAGAAGAAGTTATCGGTCAGGTGGAAGTACGCAATACATTCAAGGTACCAAAGGTTGGCGTAATTGCCGGTTGTTCTGTATCAGAAGGTATTGTACGCCGCACTTCAAGTGTAAACCTTGTTCGTGATGGTATTGTAATCTTCACTGGTAAGATTTCTTCCCTCAAGCGCTTTAAGGATGATGCCAAGGAAGTTTCTACTGGTTATGAATGTGGTATCGGCTTAGAGAACTGGCAGGATATCCAGGTTGGTGACCGTCTCGAAGTATTTGAGATCATCGAAGTTGCTAAGAAACTTGGTAAGACTATTGCCGAAGAAGAAGCTGAGGCTGCAAAACGTAATGTAACTGCAAGTGGTTCAGAAGGAGCTCAGTAATGGGACAGTATCGTATTCAAAGACTGAATGACCAGCTCCGCGATGAGATTTCCCAGTTGATTCTGCGTGGAGAAGTAAAAGATCCACGTGTTTCAACCTTTTTGAGCATCAATCGTGTTGAAGTTACAAGCGACTTAAGCTACGCAAAAGTTTACGTATCTTCTTTCTTGCCTGATAATCAGGTAGGAAAGGGAGTAGACGGTCTTAATGCAGCAGCAGGCTTCATTCAGCGTGAAATTGCAAAAAAACTTAGAATCCGCCAGTTCCCAAAACTTCAGTTCCACGTAGACTCAGGCATGAAAGCCGGCTTCGAAATGGTTCAGAAACTTAATGAACTGGAAAAAGAAGAAAAAGAAAGAGAAACTTCTTCTTCTGAAGAATAAATAAAAGGGGCTGTCCAAAAAGAAATGGGCAGCCCTGATTTTTTTAAGACATTTTATTGGTATCTATTACTTATTTATTTAAGAAAGCACCAAATACCCAGCCTTCAATTCCTTCAAATTTAGGTTCTGATGACTCAGAATCTAATTCACTAACATAATACCAGCTGTCTGTGATACCATCAATTTCCTCGGTACCGTCTGTTTTCATGCTGACAAATACAGCTGGATTATTTACTGATTCGAATTGTCCAATAACTTCGCCAGCAGTTCCTGGTAATGAACGAACATTTACTTTAGAACCATCATTAGTTTTAATATATGATGAGAAGCCATCAATAGAAATTATTGAATCATCACTAAAAAGTGAAATATTATAGATTTTTGCGATTTCATCAGAAATATAAGAACTGATAAGTGGAGATGTCTTCATTGATTTAGCATTATCAAGGAATTCTTTTTTCAAGTCTTCGTTTTCAGTTTTTCTTCCTTTTTCAAGAAGAAGAACAGCTTTTACATCTTTATCAGAATTACTGATTGTGTTTGAATAAACATATCTTGAACGCTTAAGACCATCGTTTGTATCATAGAATGTGATTTTTGTAAATTCATTGTTAAACTGTTTTACTGAATCACCGATAACTACAAGAGTTCCTCTTTCAAGAATAGCATTTCTATAAGAATAAAGTGTAGGTTTTGTAAAAAGAAGTGCATCTTTTTGAAGAACAGAGGCTGATGAACAGATTTCAACATCAGATTCCTGAACAAAATATGTATTTTTGTTGTATTGTACTTTGTAGAACTTTACATCAGAATAAGTTTTAGAAGATGTAACAAGATCTTTAATTACTATTTCATCAGATTCAAGTTCAAGTTCTGTTCCAGCGGTTACAATTTCGGCCCATTCAACTCCGTTTGAATCATTTGCCTTTCTCAAAGGACCATTGTCGCGTAACATTATAACTTTTGAAGATGCTGCAAATGCATTTAATGTAAATAAAACAGATATTACTAAAATAAGAGTTCTTTTCATATTAATTTCTCCTTTTTTAATTACAGATCAGATATAATATCTGCAACATAAGATGAAACAGGCAGGCTGTTTAAAGAATCTATCAACTGTGTTTTTACATCTGGATTCAAGTTTTCATTTGACTTCATCTTTGCAATTGTCTGTAAAGCAACAATATCTGCTGAATTAGTAGAAACTAAATCACTCTTAACATAGATTCTTTTTCCAAACGCAGCTCCGCTGTAATATGTGATTTCAACGAACTCGATATCAAGATCTGTATCTCTTGTTTTAGAAGATTCGTTTACAGCTACGAGTGTTCCAGCTTCAATTTTCTTCGATGTAGCAGAGGAACCGTCTGGAGAACTGTAGGTAAGAGCCTGAGCGGTAATACACCCAGCCGTAAGAGCAGCATCATTTGTGATGAAAATATCTCTTGTCCAATAATCTTTATCAAAATATGCAACGTGAACAAAATTAAAGGTTTCTTCTTTACCTGAGCTCAAAAGACGAATTGCTTCTTTCTGTTCAATGCTGTTGTTTTTAACATAAATGCGGATTGTTTCTCCCAAAGGAGCTTCATCTGCATAAACCATTTTACCGTCTGCATTCTCTGAATAGAACGGTGTACCGTCATAAAGAACTACAGAAGTAATAGTTTCAACTTTATTTTCTTTTGCTTTAGTGCTGTTAGTTTCATTTGCTTTTTTTGCAGAAGATTTTTTCTCATCTCCACAACTAATGAAAAGTGATAATGCACATAAAATGAAAATACTTATTGTACTTTTTTTCATAAAACCTCCAAGTTTTAATCTTTATATTTATATTTTAATAAATATTTTAGTATTTATCTATTTAAATATTGTTAGTTCTCAAGAATTTCAAATTTTCGTTTCAATATATTTCCATTACTATCTGTTACTGTAAGAATATGAGTTCCAGGATCTGGCGAAATGGTCATTTCATGGACTTTTTCTGTGTAACCTAAATAAATACCATCAACATCCCAATAAACAAAAGTATCGGAAGAACGAACTGCAGCCTGCATTACCATAGCTCCCTGGGTGCCATCAATTTCTACAGGTATGATAATTTTTGCATTAGGCTCAGGAAATACAATAGAAAGATTGTCAGCAGAAGTAGAATGGTGCCAGGGCACAAAATCTGGCAGGGAAGAATAAACTACACTTGTATTTTTATACCAGTATTCCAGATTTGGCGGCAGTACAAATCGTTTTTCGATTGTTGGAAGAGTTCCATTATATATTCCAGCCTTTTCTCCTGTAAGGTCTTCTGTTGTTGCTCTATATTTTTTATCAAAAGTAAATGAAATTTTCTTACAGTATGGGCATAGTTCCGGGGCAACGGCAGCTCTGGATCTAAAAATAGATTTAGTTTCTTTGCAATCAGGAGATGCTGCAAAGCCTGAATGAGAACAAACTGTTTGTTCTGTTAAATCATCATAAGGAATATCTGGCCAGGATGTTTTAGGTAGAAACGAGAAAATATCAAACATTACGGGAGCCGAAGTAGAAACACTTTTTAAATCTGGATTTCCCATTCCATTTGCATTTCCAATCCAAACAGCAACTGTATATTCTCGTGTAATACCAATAGCCCATGCATCTCTATTACCATTTGAAGTTCCTGTCTTCCATGCAATTCTTTTTGAATTTGCATATTTTTGCCAGTTAGCTTCATCTTCTGGTCGTATTCCTGTAGAAAGAACATTTACTGTTATCCATGAACTGCCTGTAGAAATTGGAAAGTCAGATTGTTCCATGCAGGCTTTATTCATTAAGTCAGCATAAGCACGTGCTGCTTCCCACATTGTTATTTCTCCACCTCCCAGAATAAGAGGCAATCCATAATATTCGGAATCATGATTGAAAGTTGTAAAACCACATTTTCTAAGACAATCAAGAAATCTGTTTATTCCAAATTTTCTCAGCTCACGGATTGCAGGAATATTAAGGGAACGGGTAAGAGCTTCTGAAGCTGGTACAACACCACTGTATTTTTTTATATTATTATCTGGTCTGTAATTGCCAATGCGGGTTGGAATATCAATTACCAGCTGATCTGGTAAAAGTTCTCCTGCATCAAGCATAGCTCCATACAGAAATGGTTTTAAAAGGCTTCCGGAACTTCTTTTTGATTGAATCATATCAACTGCATAACTGTCAGGATTACGTAATGCATTTCCAGAATTTCCACAGTAAGCGAGAACTTCTTTTGTTTTAGTATCCAGAATAAGAGCTGCTGCGTTTGAAATTCCTCTTCGGGAAAATTCAGAAGACCAGTGTTCAATTATTCGGAATGTGTTTTTTTGAATATTGTAATCTAGTGTCGTATAAAATTTTGTCTGATTTTTTTTATGAGTTTGTTTCAAATATTCCAGATAATGAGGAGAATTTGAAGGTAATGGGAAAGGTTTTGAAGGAAGTGATTCTGCAAGAGAAAGTTCATAAGTTTTCTTATCAAAATACTTTTTTTGATATAGCTTATTGAGAAGATAATTTCTTTTTTCTAAAAGTATTTCAGAATTTGCACCAGGATAAACCAAAGATGGCTGGTTAGGAAGAACAGCAAGGGTTGCTGTTTCAGCCCATGTAAGTTCTGAAGAGGGGCGGTTAAAATATCTCCAGGATGCCGCTTCAAGTCCAACAACGTTTCCTCCAAATGGAGCATTTGCACAATATAATTTTAGGATATGTTTTTTTGTATATCGTATTTCAAAGAGTACGGCAATGAAAGCTTCTTTTATTTTTTGAGTGTAAGTACGTTTCGGATGATTTTCCAGAAGCCTGATAGTCTGCATTGTTAGGGTAGAACCACCGGATACAATTCTTTTTTTACTAACATTTAATTTAATTGCTCTGGCTATGGATAATATATCAATTCCAGAATGAAAATAAAAACGTTTATCCTCATAGGCAATAATTGCCTTTTTAAATTTTTCTGGAACTTCATCTGGGGCAAATCGCCATTGTTCGTCAGCAGCAACTTGCCCACCTAAGAGGATACCATTTTTATCGTAGAGAGCATAAGAATAATTCTGTGATTTTCCTACAAGACTTGCCGGAATTATAAAAATAAGGCTGGCTGAAAATAAAATCAGAACAGCAAGTAGAATTATATGCTTTCTTTTTTTTATTTTCAGCCAAAGTTTTTGGATATCAGCTTTTTTCATTATTTAAGCATTTTTACCTTAAATCCAGGATAAACAGCCCTTATATTATTATCATACATAGCTTCAGCATAAATTGCAGGTATTGTGAAATCTCCACTATAGGCAGCGGTTGCCTTAAAATAGAGAGTAACTGTACCGTTTTTATTTAAATCAAAGTATGTATATATTACATCATCTCTTATATCCTGATAGGTATAAGTTGATGAACTGTAGGATTCGTTTGAAATGCGTTCATTTGCAAATTCAAGACAAGTTCCAATAGGTACTGTCAATACAAGATTCTTAAGTTCTGTTGAACTTGTATTTGCTATCTGTACTCTTAAACTAACTTCTTCACCTGGTTTAATGTTCTTCAACTTATTAATACCATCTACCTGAAGAGAGATTCCTTTATTCTGAACAAACTCTGTTCCAGCAACAGACATTCCGCTGCAAATTACTGTTCCATAAAGTGTATTGCTGCCGGTGTTCTGGATAGTTACCATCTGACCAGGGAACTTATATGAAACTGGAAGATTTTCTGAAATAGAAGCCTGTGTGAATGTATCAGTTCTTTCTGCTATATCATTCTTTACAATATAACTTCCTCCAGAAGTTTTCTTTGCAGAATAATATGGCAGAAGAGAGAAGAGTGACCATGCAGTTTCCTGTGTATTGAGCCATTTATCAGAAGCAAGTGTTTCTGCAACGCTCTTTGCGAGGTTGTCAGTTTTTGTTGAGAAGTTATCATTTGTAAGTGTGCTTACAAAGAGATACATTGCTTGTTCTCGGATTGATGAATCAAAACTATCTCCCAGAGATCTAAAGATATTTGTAGATGGACTGAATGCATTCAAAATATCTGAAGCAGTATCTTTTCTTCCAGCCAGTGAGTAAGCTCCTGCAAGTAAAAGTTTCGCATCTTTAGATAGATCTGTTCTCATATAAAGTCTGTTCATTGCGCCAATGTCAGCTTTTCCTGCAAGTGCAATAACGAACAGTCTGTAAGCCTGAATACTTGAAGATTCAGAACTGTAGCTGTTTGACTGCCAGTCAGAAGCTGTTGTTGTAAGCCAGTTGAGTGCTGGCTCTAATATAGACTCTGGTACTTCATATCCATGATTCTTAGCTTCAATCATAAAATGAGTTGCATAACAGGTTCCCCATGAATGAGGATTACTGTTTCCAGGCCAATATCCCATTGCACCAATTGCTGTCTGATATGTTGGATAACGATCAAATACAGATTTTACATTATCTTTGATTTCGTTAATTTTATCTGGTGAAAGTTTTGTAAAATCTGAAATATAAAGTTGTGGGAATCCTCCTGAAGTAATCTGTTCAATACATCCATGTGGATACTGAATAAGATAATCAAGACGATTGTTAAGATTTATCTGTGGTAATGTAGAAAGTTCAACTTTTAAGGTTGCACCACCGCGTTCTGATGGTGTTTCTGTATTTACAGTTGTTGAACTACCAGCTTTTACAGTGAAACTCTTGCTGTAAACTACAGGTATACCTCTTGATTCAATTTCCATAGGAATTGTTGATTTTGAGGTATTCTTGTCATCTTTTACAACTGTTTCAAACAGAACATGGCCAGCTGCTTTAGTTTCAACAGTAAAGTTTACAACAATATTTCCATTTGCAGGAATATTAACTTTTTCTGTCTTAGCAAAGTTCATAATGCCTCGAGCAGAGAATGTAACTGTAATATTTTTATCAAAGTCTTCACCATTAAATATTGTTACAGGGACCTGAATAGTTTCATTTGTACCCATTGTTCTTGGTAATGCAGGTTGAGCCATAAGAGAAGATTTTACAGGAACTGATTTTTCTGCAGTTCCATAAGCACCGTTATTACCTGCAACAACAACTGCACGTACAGCACCAACATAGTAAGGCATTTCAAACTCAGTTGTTTTTGTTTCATTTGCTTTAACTGTAAATGGTCCAAAATATCTTACTACTGGAGCAAAACGGTTCTCATTATTCTTTGCATTATTAAGAATATCTTCCGAACCACCAATTGCAAGCAGTGTTTCAAGTTTTCCACTATATGCATTTATTACATAACGGTAGATATCCCAGTTTACAATTTCAGAAGCTTCTTTTTTATAGAATTCACTTCTAATTGCCGGTGCATGGTAATTTGTAAGACCAAGTAAGCCTTCATCAACAACTGCAAGTGTATAAGTCATTGGTCGTCCATTCTGTTCTGAAACAGTAAAGGATGCTTTCTTATTTGGTTCAAATGTATCTTGAGATTTAATTACCGGTGAAAGTTTTGTTAATGGATCATCTACCATTATAGGAATGATACCATACAATCTTACCGGAAGACTGTTTGCAGTCTGCATATGTGGCTGAATAAGAGAAAGGTGAACATAAACATTAGGTGCCATGTCACTTGTAATAGGGAGTTTATAGATATTTGAGCCTTTTACAGTATCTATTCTCTGTGTTTTTATAATGTGGCCACCTTTTTCAATTGAAATATAAGCGCTTGCCTGTGCATTTGAAGTAAATGTAATTTCAGCATTTTCACCAGGTGTGTATGATGTTTTGCTTGCTGCAAGAGGAAGCATTGCGGCACTTCCTGTTCCACCTTCCTGAGCACGTCCTGCCCAGCCTGGCCAGTCAATGTAAACAATTTTTGCTGCACAATGGCCATAGTTTCCATCCCGAACTTCAAGAAGGTAACGACCCCATTCTGGATATTTTACATTGAACTTAAATGAGCCTTTTCCATTTTTTGTATATAATTGTCCTGATGCAATTTTACTGTAGTAACGTGATGAAACATGAGTTGCGCTTGTATATGCATCTTTTTCCCACCACCATTTCCAGTCAATTTTATAAAGTGTATAAGTGAGATTACTATCGTTTGCAGGTTTTCCTTCTGGTGTTAAAAGAACAACATCAACTGTATGATCTGTATCTGTAAGAAGCATGTTTCGAGTAGCATCACCCTTTGGTAATTTTATACCTACATATCGGTCATAAGGTGAGTATTCCATTGATGTTGATTGTGTAGAGAAGTTGCCGGAAGGTTCATAAATTCTTGAAACAAAATTTGCACGTAATTTACCAGGCAGATTATTTCCAGCATTGAGCTGTGTATTAAATGATGCTTCTGAATCTGAGTTTAGTTTTCCAGACCAGATTTCCTTGCGGTTGAAATCAAAATCAGTTTCATAGTTAGTAAATACAAATTCAGAATATCCATCGAAATTTGTTTCTGCTTTTGAGAATGCCACTGATACATCAGCTTCGTAATTTGGAATTGAAGCTCCGTGCAGCCATGCACCTTTTAATGTGAATGAGTTATTATTCTTAGTCAAAACTTTCTGTGTAGTTTCAAGAGAAACTGCAAGTCTGTTTGGAACAATAGATTCAATGTTAAGATATTTTGACCATGTGTTTCCACCTATAGATACACGGCCTGTCCATAAACCTGTCGGTGCATCAGATGCAGTTTTAGTTGTAATAGGGTAGAAGTAATTTTCAGATTCTGTTAATAACTGAGTATCAGTTACACGTCCCATTGGATCAAGAAGTTCAAAGGTTACAGGTATATCTTTTGGTAAAGTTTTTGTAAGATCCTGTAGAACAAAAGTAAGGAAAAGACTGTCACCAGGTCTCCAGATTCCACGTTCTCCGTAGATAATTCCTTTAAGTCCTGTACCAGATTTTTCACCACCAATTTCAAAATGGCTTGTGCTTAAATTTGTTCCGGCAGAAATTTTTAAATAAGAAGTTTGTCTATTCTGTTTAGCAGTAATTACAAATGCATTTTTAATATTTCGAAGAATAAGATTGCCATTACTGTCGGTTTTTCCTGCGCTGACAGTACTTCCAACATAATTATTTACTATAATATCTACATTTGGAAGTGGTTTTGCTGTTTTTATATCTGCTACAGTAATATAAAGTGTATTTGATGAATCTTTTTTAGCCATAATACCTAAATCAGAAACAAGAACGTTTCTTGAAATGGTATTTGCTGAATTATAGCTTGGAATATAAAAGGCTGGATGGTACGGATTGTTTTTATTTCTCCAGTAAGTACTTGTGTCTAATTTATTTTCCCAATAATCCCAGCTACTTTTTTCATTAGGAATAGAGTATTCTTCAATTGTATCTGGAGGCATTGGTAAGTCTGCATAGTCATCCATACCAGCTTGTCTATATTTAATTTGATCTCTTCTGAAAGAAACTCTTATGTGATACATTCCCTGTGGATATTTTTTTACAAGTTCAGAAAGTTCAAGCCCACGGGAAATATATTTATTCTGCATGGAATCATTCCAGTTGAAGTTGATTTTCTTTTCCCATACAGGTTCTCCAACTCTGAAAATTCTACTTGTACCATCAAGTTCATTGTCCTGAAGAAACTGATTAATGTTTCTTTCGTAAATTTGATAAACCTGAACAAGTACACCAGTAAGGTTTCTTGTTTCGATAGGTAATACTGAACCTTGTGTAGTTGGAAGAATTACATTTTGATTCATAAATCGAACTGATGGAAGTTCCCAATTTTCTGACAAAGAAATTTGAGATGCCTGTGCAAGATAAATTCCTTCAGAACTTTTTATTCCAGGTTCGAATGCTACAGTTTGAATATCTGACCAATTTGAGTCACTGAATAATGATAAGGTATTTCCATGAATTGAAGTTGAAAAATCTGTTTTCTTTTTTCCGTTTAAATCCAAAGTTCGTATAAAAGAAGCAATGTCCTGAGTTGAATCAAGTGCTTTTGAAAAACTTACAAGAATTACATTCTTTTTAGAATTATTGATATCAATAATAGAAAAGGCTGTTTTTGCAGGGAGTGAAATAATCTTCTTTCCTGAAGAAAGTTTTTCCTTTGTATTTGACATACCAAGGGCTTTTCCAGACCACTTTAATTCAAGGTCTTGAGCCTTATCTGATGTATTATCAATGTTAATTGCAAAATTCCATTTTTCTGGTGTATCGGTCTTTTTCCAATTTATTTCCTGATTTTGAAATTTCATCTTTGCATTAAGAATGGTTTTAATTTCTTTTTCAGAAACAGGAATATCTGTTGAAACATTTCCTGAAACTGTATAAGAGGAACCTGTTTCATTTAGTCTGACTTCATCAAAAGTTACTTCATATGATCGTTCTTCAACATAGAAATTTCTTTCATAAATTGAAGAGCCATCCTGGAAAAGCTTAGCAAGATCAGCTTTAAGTGTAAGTTTTGAATTACCTTTGTAAGGTTCATCTGGTATAAAAGTTGCTTTATTATCTGTATATTCCCAAACACCTTTTATTTTCGGAAAGAGCTCTACAGCATCTCCAATTGGACATTTAGGAGTTTCCATAAAACTTATAGAAACAGGTGTAAGCCGTCCAATTGTAAATGGCGAGATAAATTCAATATGTGAACTATCTGTAACGCTCTGGCTGTTATAGTTCGAATTGCGTGTGCAACCAATAAAAAGAAATGAAACAAACGTAATTAAATAGAATACCTTACTTTTCATATTAAAAATTATAATATGAAAATAAAATAAGTTCTATTAATATTTTATTTAAAATTTAATTACGTTAAATAAAAAAAAGACTTGGTAAAACCAAGTCTTATAAAGTGGGCAGTGAGAGGATCGAACTCCCGACACCCCATAATCGGAAATCCGTTAAAAACAATTGCGAAAGCAATTGTTTAGGATTCTCCGATAAACGGGTAGGAGCGAACGGCAGAGAGCGACATCTGACAGAATGTCGGGAGAAATGAGATCCGAAAAAAAACAAAAAGTATGAAAAGCAAAAAAAAAGACACTTCAAAAGAAGTGTCTTAAGTGGGCAGTGAGAGGATCGAACTCCCGACATTCTGGGTGTAAACCAGACGCTCGTACCAGCTGAGCTAACTGCCCGAAACAACTGTTAGTTGATATTCAATTTATATCATTTATACGCATAAGTGTCAATATCGTTCACTAAAATAAATATAAAAAAACGGTAAATTTAGCCTTCTGTTAATGACGATGATTATAAAGTATGCTAATATAATTAGCATCGAATTTATTATTCGGGAGTTTTTGTTGAAAAAAGTATTTAATTCTGTAATTCTTATATTCTCTTTTTTAATTCCTTTACTAACCATTTCATGCAGTAATACACAGGAATCAAAACTCGTATATACAGAAAATAATACAATTAAACAGAATGTAAAAGAAAAGGAACAGGACATTACCTGGACCATGGAACTTGAAGGTGAAAGACTTACAAAGAAAATCAACCGTGGTTCAATGCAGTTAGGTTCGGATGTTCCTTATACAAAAGACTTATATAAAATATCAAAAACATATCAGCGTCCTGTTTATCCTTCAATTGAGGATTTTGGAAGTCTTGATACAAGAGATTTACGTGTTTCAGTAAAAGAGAAGGTAAATACTTTTTGTACGGCTTTTGCATCTGAAGGACATATTGGAGCTGATTCTTATTTCAGTAAAAAGTATATCTTTAATTATGTATTTTTCCTAAAAGACTTTGAAGAAGGCTGGATAAAATATTTCGGAAAATTAAAAACAAACAAATCTTCACCTTTTAAAAAATGGCTTTTCGGTGAACCTTTTAATGGTCCGGATTTTATTCAGATTCCTGTGCGTTTTTACGCAGACTGTGGTACAATAGATATGACAATGTTTCTTAATTCTTCTGGAAACAATGAATTCTACCAGATTACTATAGACAGGTGGCAAAAGTATGATGGAACACGACAAACTGACAGGAATTGAACGGGAACTTGTTCTTCAGTATCTCATTGATGGAAATGTTCCTGTAACCCTTACTCCAATTGAAGATAATATTTCATCTGATAAAGAAGACTTTGAAGGTGAAATCCGTTCCCTGACTTCTCAAATTTTTCCAGTAGCAATAAAAAGTGAGAATATGAAAGTAAAGAAGGATGGAATGATTCTTCTTGAAAATCCTGCCCAGGCTATAAAAAACTTTGCAAATAAAAAGGTAAAGGTAGAGTTCTATTTCAACAGAGTAGGCTTATATTTTATTTCCCCCGTAACAGCTACTAAAAAGGGCCTCACTCTTGCTATCCCGGATCAGATTGAACGCATTGCAGATATTGAAGAAGATTCAGATTACGATTTTTCTTCTGTGATTTATTTTGATTGCAAATCCCGCCGTGATTTAAATCTTAAGTGTATTCCAACAGAAGGTATTGAACTCTTTGTTAGACCTGTATGGAAAATAATAGCACTGGAATATCAGAAAAAAGCAAAAGAACTGTTAGAGCAATTTGTAGAACAGGCAAAACAGGAAAAAAATGCAGGAAATGGTATTCAACTTATTCCTGTTTGTAAATATCTTTCAGAACCTCATAAAACCGGTCTGGAAGCAATGGAAAACAGGGTAAAACCTTTTTCAATTCTTTTTGTTGATCATGAGAGACTTGTTGTAGGAATGGAAACATCTTCCTGTACTTTCTTTGAAAACGAAGAGTATGGAATTAAACTTTCTTTCTCAATAAAACGAGGTCCTATTCTTACAAGAGATATCTTTGTTACTAGCCTGGTAAATAAAATTTACCGTAGTGCAGACGGACTTTATTCCAGTGTTGATTTCCGTTATACAACACTTCAGGAAGAAGATTTACGCTTCCTCTATGAAAAGGCCACAAGTACTCTGTTTAATTAGTCTGCTGTTTTATTTGAGTTAGACTGACGCGGATCATTTCCAAGGAAGATTGCAGCACCTTTCATATAATCAAGATTCTCACAGATAATCTTAATAATAACTGTAAGTGGTACTGCAAGAAGCATTCCTGTAAATCCCCAGATATATCCCCAAACAGAAAGACTTATCAGAATAGCCACAGGAGAAATACCAAGATTTTTACCTTCAATACGAGGCTCGAGAATATTTCCGAGAATCATATTTATGGCTGTCAGGAAAATCAGAATAAAAAGTGTTTTTCCCCAGTTTGGATAAAACTGAATCAAAGAGAAAAGGGTAGTTAAACCTACAGAAATGATTGAACCGAAAATTGGAATAAAGTTCATGATAAAGGCAAGGAATCCCCAAACAATTGGGAAATCCAATCCGAGAAGCCAGGTTGTAAGAAAACTGAGTACACCAGTTGAAAGTGAAATAAAGAACTTGATGGAAACGTATCTTACTGTCTGATTTACAATCTGATGAGAAATTCTTGAAACTTTCTCGCGGTTATCCTTAAATGCATAATAAATCTTACGCTTTGTAAGGCGCATTTCAATGAGAATAAACGCAGACATAATAGAAATTAAAAACAGTGTTTTGCTGAATGAGATTACACCTGAAGAAAGAGCTACAGCGGTTTTCTGTGCATATTCACGAACCTTTAATGAAGTCCAGAGATTCTGGATAAGGCTCTTTGAATTATCTATTTCAAAATCAAGATTCTGAGCAATCAGCTGGAAAATAGACATGAATCTACTTTCATATTTAGGATATTCAGCAACAATTCCGGAAAGGCTTCCAACTAAGATAGATGTGATTCCAAGTAAAGCAACGAAGAAAAGTATTACGATTGTTAAAGAAGAAACAACCCATGGGATTCCGGTTTTTAGGTTGACTTTCTTTATGATTGGAAGAAGAACCAGTGAAAGTATAAAAGAAAGTACAACCGGAATTATAACGGAGGATATGGTTTTCAAAAGAAAACCAGCCAGCACAACTGAAAGAAACAGAATCAGATAGAAGATCATTTTTGTGTAGCCAGGATTATTCTGATTGTCCATTGTATCCTCCGTATATTTATTTATTTCTTTGGTAAAATCTTATCAAATCCACAGTAAGGAACAAGTACTGGTGGAATTGTAACTGAACCGTCTGCATTCTGATAGTTTTCAAGAATTGCGAGCATTGCGCGTCCTACGGCAATTGCAGTACCGTTCAATGTGTGAACATACTTGTTCTTTCCGTCGTCGTCCTTGAACTTAATGTTGAGGCGGCGAGCCTGGTAGTCTGTACAGTTAGAAGTAGAAGTAACTTCACCGTATTCACCACCGTTACGGCCAGGCATCCATGCTTCAAGGTCCCACTTGCGGTAAGCTGGAGCACCGAGGTCTCCGGTACAAGTATCTACAACATGGAATGGAAGACCGAGGCCTTCGAAAATCTCCTCTTCAATCTGGCGAAGCTTTTCGTGAATCTCGTCTGACTGTTCTGGAGTAGCATAAGCAAACATTTCTACTTTGTCGAACTGATGAACGCGGTAGAGTCCCTTAGAGAACTGACCGGCAGCACCTGCTTCGCGGCGGAAACAGTGTGAAAGTCCGCCGTAGAAACGTGGAAGGCTTGCCTTGTCGAGGATTTCATCCTGATGGTAACCACCGAGTGTAATTTCTGCAGTAGCTACGAGACAGGTTCCTTCTTCTTCGATTGAGTAAACGTTAGATTCGTTTCCGCGCGGGTTAAAACCGATTCCCTTAAGAACTTCTTCCTTTGCAACATCAGGTGTAATGAACATCTGGAAATTGTGCTTACGGAGTGTGTTCAAAGCGTACATAATCAAAGCCTGCTCAAGGAATACAGCCTCGTTTTTAAGATAGTAGAACTTTGGACCAGATACTTTAGTACCGCGGTCAAAGTCGATGATGTCGAGAGATTCACCGAGCTGAACATGATCCTTTGGTTCAAAGTCGAACTTGCGTGGAGTTCCAACCTTCTTTACTTCAAGGTTTTCTGTGTCGAGTTTTCCAACTGGTGCATCTGGGTGAACCATGTTTGGAATCTGGCGTGCAGCTTCTTCGAGTGCTGCTTCTGTTTCTTTTGTTTCTGCTTCTACAGAAGTAATTTCATCTTTAATTGCTTTTCCGGCTGCTATGAGCTCGTTGCGTTTTTCAGGGTCGAGCTTCTGCTTCATAGCCTGAGCGTTTTCGTTACGCTTCTGCTGAAGTCCCTGAAGTTTTGTTACAAGGGCAGTGCGCTTATCAAAAAGTTCAACTACCTTGTCTGCATCAGCTGTCATATTACGGTTGATGATGTTCTGTTTTACAGCGTCAAGATTGTCTTTAATGAATTTGTAATCCAACATTTATTGTACCTCTTGTATAAGCCCGTCGTGAATCTTGCTACGGGCATTATTTTATATTTACTTAGTTTGTAAGTTCGTATGTAATAGTTACATTAGAAGAAATTGTAATATTTCCTTCTACAATTGGTGTAGTTGGTGCAGCGTCTTCCATAGACATTGCAACAGCTTTATAGAGCATATCATTTGCACGACCTACACTGGTGTAATCTTCTCTTATTCCCATTACACCGCTAATTTTACATCCGCTTGCACCGGCAAGAAGGGAAGCTGCATCCTGAGCATTTTTTACAGCCAGAGTGCGTGCTTCACGAAGGGCAGTTGTTTTATCAGATACAAGATATTCAAAAGATGTAATACCATTTGCACCAATATTATTCTTTACGGCAGCGTCAATTACTTTTCCTGTAATATCAAGGTTTCTTACAATTACAGAAATTGTATTCTTTGCTGTATATTCACCTGCATATGCATGAGTGTTATCCTGAGTAATTGAATAATCGTAAGTAGAAATGTCAGACTCTGGAATTCCAGCGTCTTTAATAGCATTAAGTGTATTTGTTGTGTTAATTGCGTTTCTTTCCGAAACCTGAACAATGTTCCATCCTGTGTTGCGAACAACAAATTTCATGGAAACCATATCAGGTTTTACGCTAACACTGC
>JAEEGJ010016626.1_pt1 | contig 16829 bp, 14 predicted proteins | sample 8958761 | NCBI WGS metagenome assembly JAEEGJ01 (sample SAMN16246546, study PRJNA631951) | gut metagenome | biome: gut microbiome; feature: rumen; material: RS-attached | host: Bos | place: Iran: Karaj | collected 2018-10 | reverse complement strand
GAAATAGGCATAGTCGTAAAAGTAGTTGGTCGTGGTGCCGTCGGCTTCCTTCTCGGTCATCTCGGCATAGAGCTGATACTCGTTCTCGGTGGAGTCATCCTCTCCCTCCAACGCGCCGTTTCGGGCTATATAGTGACACTTAGTCCCGGCGTTCTCTAAGGTTGATTCGCCCACAGACAACACCTTTCCGTTGAAGGCGAACAGCAGTTTGAGCTGGTGAAACAAGTCCGTGATTTTCTCCTGGCTGCCCATCAGTTCCTCGGTGTTCTGCTTAATCTGCTTCTTCAGTTCGTCTATGTTCTGGTGCGCATAGAGCTCGGGATGTTCGTAAAAGATACGATTCACCAGCTTGTCCTGATAGTTCAAAGCGTTCTTGTAGAGGTCTTTCCAGTTGATGATTTCCTGAAAACTGCCCATTTCATCGGTAGAAAACAGCACCTTGGTGCCTAAGGCCATACGGGCGGCCTCTAAAGTCATCCTACCTTTCACCGAAGTGGAATCACGCTGCCACACATCGGTGTTGACAAGTTGCATGGTGTAGCCTTTCTTTGTGGAGTCGGCCACACAGATGCGGAAATCGTTTCCCGCAGCTTCCACCACCGTGGTGTCTGTTCCGACGACATCGGCCACTACTTGCGAAAAGGTGTATTCCAGGGTGTCTGTCTTGCAAAACCATCCAATCACTCTCACCAGTGAATCGGTTGCAACGCTGTCGGCAGTTTCTTGATTCTGGGCCTGTACTGCCATCGACAGGAACAGCAGCACGGCGCAAAGCATTGTTTTAAGTTTCATCTTTGTTTACTGTATTTGTTGGAAAAATCGTGCAAAGGTAGTTATTAAAATCATAATAACGCAAGAAAAATAGATTTTTTCTTTTGGTTTTTCCACTCATTTGCACTAACTTTTCATAAGAAAAGACGGCACTCGGAAATCCAAAACACAAAAAGTGCTTTTTTTGTTTTGATATTTCTCTCATTTGCACTAACTTTGCACCAAAATATAAAATATATAAGAAGGATGAAAAAGATTATTTCCAAGACGATAGTTGCAGGGGTTGCCGTGCTGGCGCTCTCTGCCTGCAACCAAGAGAAATTCCACATCAAGGGTAACATCTCTGAGGCAAAGGACTCGATGCTCTATTTCGAGAACATCAGTCTCGACGGACCGGTAGCCATCGATTCGGTGAAACTGGGCGAAGACGGCAGCTTCGACTTCTCGGAAGCCAGACCCGAAGCCCCTGAGTTCTACCGTCTGCGCATTGCCAACCAGTATATCAGCCTCAGCGTTGACTCCACCGAGACCATCACCGTGAAGGCCCAATACCCCACCATGTCGACGGGCTACACCGTGGAAGGCTCTGAAAACTGCTCAACCATCAAGGAACTGTCGCTGAAGAACATTGCCTTATACAATAATGTGCTGGCCATCCAGCAGAACGCTCAGATGGGCATGGAGGCCACCAACGACAGCATCAGCAAGGTGATTGAAGCCTACAAGGAAGACATCAAGCAGAACTACATCTTCAAGGCGCCCATGAAGTCGAGCAGCTATTTCGCCCTGTTCCAGACTTTGGGCAACATGCTTATCTTCAACCCGCGCGAGAACAAAGACGACATCAAGGCCTTTGCCGCCGTGGCCACCTCGTGGGACACCTTCTATCCGAACGCCCTGCGCAAGGAGAACCTGCACAACATCGCCCTTGAAGGCATGAAGAACATCCGCATCGTGGAGAGCAAGAAGAACCTGCAAATAGACCTGAACAAGGTGAACACCACGGGCATCCTGGACATCGAGCTCATCAACAACCGTGGACAGATGACCAAACTGAGCGACCTGAAGGGCAAGGTGGTGATGCTCGACTTCCACATCTTCGCCACCAAAGAGAGCACTGCCCGCATCATGAAACTGCGCGAAATCTACAACAAATACCACGACCGCGGCTTCGAAATCTACCAGGTGAGCCTCGACCCCGACGAGCATTTCTGGAAACAACAGACCGACGCACTGCCCTGGATCAGTGTGCGCGACCCGCAGGGACTCCAGTCGCAGGTCATGCAGACCTTCAACGTCCAGGACATTCCGACGTTCTTCCTGCTGGGACGCGACGTGCTGCTCCACAAGCGTGACGCGCAGATTAAGGACCTCGACGCCGAGATTCAGAGTTTACTTTAAAACAAAAATACGACATGACAAAAGGCGTACTGACAACAATCCTGCTGTTCAGTATGCCTTTTGTGCTTACTGCAACAGCTGAGGAAAAAGCCGACAGCGCCGTGTTCTCGCTCCGGCAGGTCAACGACACGCTCCACGTGTTGGAACTCAGCAGCAAGCAACAGGTGAGCAAATGGCCGCTGCCCTACCCCGTCTACCAGTTCCAGACGGGCGATGTGGACGGCGACGGAAAGACGGACGCCATGGTGGGTGTCATCAAAAGCACCCGCTACTTCCCCGAAAAAGGCCGGCGCCTGTTCATCTTCAAGAACTATGAGGGACATGTCAGGGCGCTTTGGCTGGGTTCTCGCCTAGGTGGTATCCTTCAGGATTTCCGTTTCGTTGACGGTCTTATCCGCAGTCTGGAGACCACTACCGACAACCGTTACGTGGTAGCCGAATACCAATGGGAGCACTTCGGGATGGGTTTCCGGCGGTTCCTGGCCAAGAACGTCACCCGCGAAGAAGCCTTGCAGGTCTTCAACCAATGAACATTAACTATAAACATTCAATATTATGAGAAAAGCAATCCTATTCGCCCTTTTGCTCTTTACCTTGGGAGCAAGCGCACAGCAACTGAAGCCTTCACGTCTGGACGTGGAAAAGCTCAACGGTAAGATAGATCTCAACCAGGACATCTCAGGCTACAGTCTCAGCGACCTGCGCATCCTGCGCAATGCCTTCTCTGCCCGCCAGGGTTTCTGCTTCATGAATGCCGACCTGCGCGGCATCTTCGGCAGCACTTCATGGTACAACACCGTGCTGGAGAAACGCTTCTGGGACAGCGAGGAATACAATGAAAGCGGCGAGAAGAACACCAAGCGCAACAAAATGGCTCCTATCAGCTACACCAAAGAGGAGCAGGCTTTCATGGCCAAACTGAAAGCACGCGAGGAAGAACTGAAAGCCAACAATTTCCCGGGAACAGCCGGGCAACTGGTGAACATCGCCAATATCGTGAATCCTTTCCAGCTCTCCACCTTCGACCCGCGGCTGCAGAAAGCCCTCAGCCGTCAGGGATTTGCCATCGTGCCCGGAGAGGAAGACCAGCTGTTCCACGTCTACGAGCGCAACGACTATCACAACTTCCCCAGCTTTGTGACCACCGACCTCTTCCTGCAGGCCTTCCACATGTATTTCGACTGTCTGCTGCGCGACGTGGAGGAACAGAAGATGCTTCCCGTGATGACCGAGTTCAGCAAGACGGCCTATCAGGAAATAAGCAAGATGGCCAGCCAGACCAAGAATCCCGACATGAAGGCTGCCGCCGAATACGACATGGCCTTCTTTGCCATTGCCCACACGCTGCTCACGGGTAAACAGACACTGGCATTCCCTGCCGCCTACAAAGCGTCAGCCGGAGTGGAAATCAAACATGTCAAGGATGCCGGCATCGAATATTCAGAGTTCCTGGGCTATACGCCTGAAAACGAAATGCCCAAATATTTCTATAGCACCTACCGCCCACGCGGCCATTACACGCGGTCGGAGAGTCTGAAACAGTACTTCATGGGAATGATGTGGCTGCAGAGCGCGCCCTTCGGCACGGATATGGAGCGCTATCTGAAGAGTGCCCTGCTCATCGCAGACGTCATCGGCAAGAACGACAAACTACACCGGCTCTACGAAACCGTGAACCAGCCCATCACCTTCCTGATGGGGCAGACAGACAACGTTTCACTGCTGCAGGTTTATCAATTAATGAAGGAACAGAACCTGACGGTTGAGGAATGTCTCAAAAACAAGGCGAAACTTGCAAAAATCCGCAAATCCATCGAGGATTTGGACAGCAAGCAGACACGCATCAAACCCAAGAACCTTATATCCAGTGCGGTGAAGCTGAACGTGATTCCACAGCGTTATCAGCCCGATGCCGAAGTGCTGCAGGAGATGGTTGACTACGACAACAAGCCGACGCTGCGCCCCGAGCCTACCGGTCTTGATGTGCTTGCCGCCATCGGCATCCAGTCGGCCGAGCGCATCCTGCTGAAAGAACTCAACGAACAGGGACGCTGGAACAAGTATGGGGAGAATCTGCAGCGCATGAAACAGCGCATGAAGGAGATTGACTGGAACTGCTGCGTGGCCAACCGCTGGATAGCTTCCACCAAGGACATTAACGCCGTTCCGGAGGGTGCACCTTATTTTATGAAGACACCGCAATGGGACAAGAAGTCGCTCAACAGCGCCCTGGCCTCGTGGGCAGAACTGAAGCACGACGCCATCCTCTATGCCAAGCAGCCGTTCGGTGCCGAATGTGGCGGCTATGGCATACCGGAACCCATCACCCGCGGATATGTGGAGCCGAACATTGCCTACTGGACGAAAGCCCTTGAACTGATCGACGCCACCAATTCGCTGCTCCAGAAATACGACCTCACTACTGAGAAGAGCAAGAGCTGCACCGAGGAACTGCGCGACAAGGCCGAATTCCTGCTCAACTGCAGCAAGAAGGAACTGGCCGGAAAGCGCCTCAGCGACGAAGAATACAGTCAGGTGGAAGGCATCGGCTCTGCCTTCGAATACATCACGCTGCACCTCATCCAGCAGCCCAACCAGATTCTGGAGGGGTGGAATGACGTAGAGGGTGCCGACAAGAAAATCGCTTTGGTGGCCGATGTCTATACGGCCAATGCACTCAACAACCCGAATCCGGCTGTGGTCTATGAGGCCGTGGGACCTGCCCACGAGATTTACGTGGTCGTAGAGATTGAGGGCTACCTGTATCTCACCCGCGGCGCCGTCTTCTCCTACCGTGAATTCCATGAAGCCCTCGATGCTCCGCGCATGACCGACGAGGAATGGCAGGAGCAGTTGCAAACCAAGCCCAACAAGGGCATCCCCGAGTGGATGAAGGAAATCATCGTGCCGCTCAACGGAAAATCGCTCGACAACGAGAAGATTTTCTATAGTTCCGGTTGCTGATTAAGTGAAGAGTGAAGAATCTCGTTCAGCCAAACCTCGTTCAGGCGAACCAACGGTCGCTGGCCGAAGGGAATTGAAAATCGGCGGCCGAAGGGAAAGCCAAAAGCAATTTGCAATTCGCCTGCCATGAGCATAAGAATTTGTAATTCGATAAACCAATGGTCGGGCTTTGCCAACCTCCCCAGCGAAGGATCTTGAACTCCCCTCCCATCGTAGGGGAGGGGCAAGGGGTGGGGTCAGTATTCAGAAACGAGGCTGATAACAAACATTACACTCCCCACCCCTAACCCCTCAGGGGCGGGGAGTTAGTTTCGAGCGAAGCGACCATATAAGCGAAAAGTGAAGAATTTAATAACATATTATTGCCTCCCAGCTGTTATAACGACACTCGTATTCGCAGCCACAATATCCGCCTCAAATAGGACGGCAGCCGATTCTTCACTCTTCACTCTTAACTCTTCACTTCATAAAGACACCATAGAGGTGCTCTTTACCGGCGACATCCTGCTCGACCGTGGAGTCCGCCAGCGTATTGAGCATATCGGCATCGAGCGTCTTTTCTCGAAAGGCATCGATTCGTTGTTCCGTCAGTCTGATTACGTGGTGGGCAATCTGGAGTGCCCTGCCACGAAAATCGTACAGCCGAACTTCAAGAAATTCGTTTTTCGCGCTGAGCCGGAATGGCTCTCCTCGCTCCGCGAGCATCACGTCACTCATCTCAACCTGGCCAACAATCACAGCATAGACCAGGGACGCGCGGGACTGGTGGACACCTGGCAAAACATCCGTAAGGCAGGAATGACGCCCGTAGGGGCGGGCAATAACTTGGAAGAAGCCTTCCAGCCCGTGCTTATTTGTGATAATCCCCGTCCGGTATGGCTGTTTGCCTCTCTGCGACTGACGCTCGAAAACTATTCCTTCCTGCCCGACAAACCATGTGTAAGTCAGGAAAGCGTCGATTCCCTTTGCCAGCGAATCATCCGCCTGCGCCAGTCACAGCCCGAAGCCTATATCATCGTCAGCCTTCACTGGGGAGGAGAACACACCCTGAAACCCGTTCCCCAGCAGCGCAAGGAGGCCCGCCAACTGATTGATGCCGGAGCCGACGTGCTCATCTGCCATCACACCCACACCCTGCAGACCATCGAGGACTACAACGGCCACCGCATCTACTACAGCATCGGCAACTTCATCTTCGACCAACAGCACCCCATCAACACCCGCGCCTGCATGGTCCGCCTGAAAATCACACGAGAATCCTCCCTGATAGAGACGATTCCCGTGGAAATCCGTAAATGCGTACCGTATCTATTGGAGAATTGTGAATGAAGAATGGAAGATTATGAGAATATTTGGAGGATATAGAAATAAGTTGTATTTTTGCAAGCAGAAATACTGAAATAGATGTTATAGTCAAATATCCATCCCTAAATCATAAAACAAACGGAGGAACAAAAAATGAAATGCTCTAAACTTGTATTATCATTGCTTGCAACCTGTTATTTAACCATTGCACATGGTCAGGGAATTTTAGATAGTTTGTACATTGATAGTCTTCATCAAGAATACTATGCCAATTCACCATTGTCTATAAGATTTACGAATAAAAGTAAAGTCCCATTATATGTGACTATAGCTTTAGAAAAAATTGACAAAGGAGGAAACTGGCATTTGATATTAAGAGATATACTTTTAAAATATCGATTTGAACATACTCCAACAGGTAATATAATAATTCCAATGCCGCTAAAAGCAAACAAGAATATACAAATTATTGATAGTAAAACTGTCGAATGGACTATTGACGAAAGGCTTCTATTGGAAGACAGACAAAGGTATCGTCTAAAATATAGAATAAGGATAGATCCTAAATATATGCCCCATGTAGAAAATGACAATGCTATAGAAGAACGAATAATATACTCAAACCCGTTCTATTTAAGGGTGCATAAAAATAGGGTCAGAGGGAGCAGGCACTGAACGTTCAGGCGAACCAACGGTCGCTGGCCGAAGGGGAAAAGCAATTTGCAATTCCCTGTTCCCACGACCCCTTGGTTAATTCAAGAAATATCTTCAATTGAATTATAAAACGTAGAAACATGAAGAAAACAATTATTCCTATAGTGATCCTCTATAGTTTCGTGTCTTGTTTACCTGTTTTTGACTTCGCGGAATCAATGAGTATAAAGAACTGCACAATAGACACTATAATTTGCGGAACTTCTATTGACGATAGCATAGATAGTATATATGTGAAAGAACGTGGAATTTTCAGTTTCCACAATCGAAGGGGGGCAAAGTGGGATTCCACATGGACCGTAATGAACAACAAGGGCATGCTTGACATTAGCAAAAACGAATTAATACCACCAGACTCCATGGCAGCGTATGCAGAACCGGGAAGATTATTTAAACGAGACAACAAGGGGCTTTTCTTCATCATCAAATTAGAGACGGCAAGAAATCACACATGGGATGAAATCTGCAGGAATCATCTTTACGACACATTGGTTGTCACCCGAGAAATGCTGGAACGGACGGGTAATATAATTGAATATAAACGTTGAACGGAGGAGATTACTCCGTTCAAGCAAATTTGCAATTCGCTTGCCGTAAGTAGAAGCATTTGTAATTCGATTAGATAAGTCAACAAACAAAACGGTGGAAGGTGCTCAACCTTAATTTCTTCGCGCGCGTATGCGCGCATAAAAAATTTTTTCTCGAAAAAAAATGCCACTTTGCCACTTTCCCTGTGTTTATGGGGGCTGAGGCGGTGGCATTATGGTGGCATTAGTGGCATTTTCGGGCGATTTTTGCTGAAAATATCATGCCGAAATGTGGTTTTTACGATATTATTTTAGCATATAATTGAAGAAGTGCAACCCTTTGGCACTAGTAGTGCAAATAGGCTGCACTTTTAGTGCGAAAGGGCTGCACTTCTCCAACTAATACGATTTCACATATTTTCTATACTTCAATTGAGCTTAAATATATTTACTCCCCTCCATTTAGGGAGGGGCTGGGGGTGGGTCCTCTTTTTAGAAACTCTGCAACCAGGCCTTCAGTTCAAGCAGCATTTCGATGTGATACTTGAACGAGGAACGCATGCCCCAGCCATGACCGCCCGTGGGATAGACATGGATTGAGGCGGGAACATCCTGCTTGTAGCAAGCCTGATAATAGCTCACGCCGTTGGCGGGCAGCACTGTGTGGTCGTCGTCGCTTAGCGCAATCCATGCGCGCGGCGTCAGACGGCTCACTTGCATGTCGTTAGAATATTCGGTCTCCAGTTTTTTCTTGGCATGGCTGCCCAGCAGATTGTCGTGCGAGCCCTTATGCGTGATGTCGGGCATCATGGTGATGACCGGATAGAATAGAATCTGGAAATTGGGCTTGGCATCCTTCACCGAATGGGTGGCGATGGTGCTTGCCAGATGACCGCCTGCCGACGAGCCCATGATGCCAATGTCGTTGGGATTGATGGCCCACTGGTGGGCATTGGCGCGCACCAGCCGCATGGCCTGCTCGGCATCCGAGATGGGCACTTCGTATTTGCCGTGGGGCATGCGGTATTTCAGCACGATGCCGGCAATGCCTAGCTGGTTGAGCCATTCGGCCACCTGCTTTCCCTCGTGGTCCATGGCCAGATGCTGATAGCCGCCGCCCGGACAGATGACCACGGCGCGCCCAGTGGCCATCGACTTCGGCGGAAGATATACGAAAACCTTGGCGGTATCGTTGGGGTCGGCACTCTTCACCTTGGGTTTTCCATCCCACAAATTCAATTCGAAAGGTTTGTCGGCCATAGCCGTCAGACTGGTTGCTAACATAGCAAAAAGAATAAATAAATGTCTCATATCAGATTAATTTGCTTGCAAAGGTAAGAATAATTCTTAATTCTTAATTCCTAATTCTTAATAATTTATTATCTTTTCACAAGAAAAGGCTGCACTCGGGAATACAAAACACAAAAAATCTTTTTTTGTTTTTTGTTATTTCTCTCGTTTATATAAAAAACTCACGCTCAAGAAAGAATATTTCATCTTCTTTCTCTTCACTAAATCGTTTTTTTGCACTATCTTTGCAGAAAGTTTATAAACTATTAGCACAATTATGAAAAAGTTCTTATTGACAGCCTTTGTGGCAGTCGCTATGGCCAGCGCCCAAGCCAAAGTGACACTTCCCTACGTGATGGGCAACAACATGATTCTGCAACAGCAGACCGAAGCCCGCCTGTGGGGCAAGACCACGGCCAAGGAAGTGAAGGTTACCACTTCGTGGGACAACGAGGTCTATACGGCAAAAGCATCGAAAAACGGCGATTTCATCGTGAAAGTGAAGACGCCCAAGGCCAGTTATACACCGCTTTCCATCACCTTCGACGACGGCGACCAGCTGACGCTCAGCAACATCCTCGCCGGCGAGGTGTGGGTCTGCGCCGGACAGTCGAACATGGAGATGCCCGTGAAGGGATTCGGCAACTGTCCCGTGGAGGGATACAACGATGCCGTGGTGACGGCCAACGAATATAAAGGGGTGCATTACGTGAAGATTCCGTCGGTGATGCGCGTCGAGCCGCAATGGAACTCAGAGCCGACGGAATGGAAAGAGGTGTCGCCGCAGACCGTTGGCGAGGCCTCGGCCACAGGCTATTTCTTCGCACAGGTGCTCAACAAGACGCTCGACGTGCCCATCGGACTCATCATGGCCAACAAAGGCGGAACCCGCGTGGAGAGCTGGCTGACCAAGGAGAACCTGAAGAAATACACCAAGGAACCCACCGACTCGGCCGGCATCGTGGCCTTCAAGCCCGAATGGGACTACCACCGCGCCATGCTATGGGGCAACGGCACGTTCAACCCCATACTAAACTACACCGTCAGGGGCATCATCTACTACCAGGGCTGCTCGAACGTGGGCGACCCCGGCGACCAGTATTCGGAGCGCATGAAGATTCTGGTGGACCAGTGGCGCGGCCAGTTCGGTCTAGGTGAGATACCTTTCTATTTCGTGGAGATTGCTCCCTATCACTATGACAATGTGAATGCCGATAACGGAGCACGGCTGCGCGAACAGCAGTACAAGGCTTCGCAAATCATTCCCAACAGCGGACTGGTATGCACCAACGACCTGGTGTATCCCTACGAACCCGCTCAGATTCATCCGGCACAGAAGAAGCCCGTGGGCCAGCGTCTGGCCTATCTGGCGCTGAACAAGACCTACGGACTGACGGCCGTGGGCTGTATGAGTCCTTCGTTTAAGGATATGCGGGTGACTGGCGACATCGTGGACATTCATCTGGCCAACGACCTTGGTGCCATCAGCCGCTTCGAAGACATCCAGGGATTCGAACTGGCTGGCGAAGACCACGTGTTCCATCCCGCCAAGGCCGAACATTTCTGGCAGCCCGGCGGCGGTTATTGGGACGAGACTATCCGCCTCTCTTCGCCCGAGGTGAAGAAGCCGGTGGCCATCCGCTACTGTTTCAAGAATTTCCAGATTGGCAACCTGAAGAACGCTGCCGGACTACCCTTGTTCCCCTTCCGTACTGACAATTGGTGATGCATCCGTTAGAAAAATTCCGTTATTGTCCGGTGTGCGGTTCGCCCCGGTTCAATGACTCATCAGAAAAAAGCCGCCGCTGCGCCGACTGCGGGTTTGAGTTCTTCCTGAACCCCAGTGCGGCCGTGGCTGCCTTTATAGTTAACGAGCGCGACCAGCTGCTGGTGGTGGTCCGCGCCAAGGAGCCTGCCCGCGGCACGCTCGACCTTCCCGGCGGTTTCACCGACATGCACGAGACCGTGGGCGAGGCAGTGGCCCGCGAAGTGAAAGAAGAGACGGGCCTAACGGTAGGCAATTCGGAATTTCTGTTCTCGATTCCTAACACCTACGTATACAGCGATTTCCGCATCCCTACGATGGATATGTTTTTCCGCTGCACGGTAGCCGACTGTTCGTCGGTCACTCCCGACGATGATGCCGCCGAGGCCCGCTGGATTCCCATTTCAGAGTTGAATCCCGCCGATTTCGGTCTGCAGAGCATCAGTCAGGCCGTCGCCCGCTTTGTGGAAATGAAGTCGGCAAACGGCTAAGGTTTCTAGGACTCACAAAAAGGCACCTGTTCCTGTGAATTTTGTCTGACGGGCACCTGTGCAAATGCTTCAGTGTTTTTTTGTGAATTCTGTGTTCCTTTGACATTGTTCTAGCAAACGTGCGTTTGACAAAAAAAGCTAAAAAGGGCGAAATAAGGAACAAACATTTGGTTTTCTCATTAATTCAGCCTACCTTTGTCTATCAAACTAATAAAACAAACAAAAAAATGAAAAGATTTGCATTCAAAATGATTCTTAAACCCGGCTGCGAAGACGAATACGCCAAAAGGCATGCCGCCATCTGGCCGGAACTGAAACAGATGATCAAGGACCAGGGTGTGGGCAACTACAGCATTTTCTGGGACAAAGAAACCAACCTGCTCTTCGCCTACCAGGAATGCGAAGGCGAAGGCAACAGCCAGGACACAGAGAACGTGGACCCCATCACCCAGCGCTGGTGGGACATGATGGCCGACATCATGGAGGTGAACCCCGACAATTCGCCCGTCACCATTCCGCTGAAGGAACTTTTCCACATGGACTGAGGTTTCATGGAGAATGGAGAATGTAGAATGGAAAATGGAAAATTATGATTACCATCAAAGGAAACCATTAACACCTGAAAACTATATGAACAAGATAACGAAGACAATCTGCATACTCTGCATGGTGTTCGGCATAGTACAGACAGCCGATGCCCGCATGAGAAAGAAGGCTCCCCAGCAATGGCCCAACGGGGAAGTCATATCGGAATGGTTTAGCGACACCACACGCATAAACGTCGATGAATTGGGCAAAAAATACGTGATAACCGACTATGGTGTGAAAAGCGACAGCACGTTGCTGCAGACCGAGACCATTCAGGCCGTGATTGACCGCTGCGCCAACGAGGGCGGCGGCGTGGTGGTGGTTCCCAAGGGAACATTCCTGACGGGCGCATTGTTTTTCCGTCAGGGCACTCATCTGCACCTCGTGGAGGGCGGAATGCTGAAAGGCATCGACGCCATCAAATACTACCCGCTGAAGAAAACGCGCATGGAGGGACAGACACTCGACTATTTCTGCGCGCTCATCAATGCCGACAACGTTGACGGCTTCACCATCAGCGGCAAGGGCACCATCAATGGCAACGGACTGCGCTTCTGGGAGGAGTTCTGGATTCGCCGCAAGTTCAACCGCCAGTGCACCAATCTGGAGGCGCTGCGGCCCCGACTGGTGTATATCTCGAACAGCAAGAACGTGCAGGTGCAGGACGTGCATCTCATCAACTCGCCCTTCTGGACTAACCATATTTATAATAGCGAGCGCATCAAGTATATCGGATGCACCATCTATGCGCCCCACGAACCGCAGGACGCCAAGGCACCGTCGAGCGATGCCATCGACCTCGACGTATGCAAGGATGTGCTCATCTACGGCTGCGAAATCTCGGTCAACGACGATGCCGTGGTGCTGAAGGGCGGCAAGGGAACCTGGGCCGACAAGGACCCGACGAACGGACCTTCGAGCAACGTGCTCATCGACCGCTGCCACTACGGATTCGTGCACGGATGCCTTACGCTGGGCTCGGAGAGTCTTCACGACTGGAACGTCATCTTGCGCAACTGCCAGATTGACGAGGCCAGCCGTGTGCTATGGCTAAAGATGCGCCCCGACACCCCGCAGCACTATGAACACGTGACGCTGGAGAACCTGAAAGGCACGTGCGGCTCGTTCCTGGTGGTAAGACCCTGGACGCAGTTCTTCAAGCCCGAGGAGCGCGACGACATGCCCCTGTCGCAGTGCAACAACATCAGGGCCCGCAACATCGACATGAAGTGCAAGAACTTCTTCGACGTAGGACTGAGCGACAAATACAAGCTGAAGGATTTCAGTTTCGAGAACATCAACGTGCAGGACGAGAAGAAGGCTTTCGACAAGAACCTCATCGAAAACACATTCGTCCGCAACGTCATCATCAACGGGGAGAGCTTCTGAGCTCTCCTTTTTCGTTTACCGTTTCATGCGGAGATGCAGCTGATAGATGGCTGGCAGGAAGACAAGCAGCGAGAATCCCAAAGCCTTCAGCACGTTAGCCTCGCTGCCGAAGAAATCGGTCAGCGTGAGGTCTTCAAGGTTGGGGTAAAGGCGCATCATGACATACGAAGCGGTGTTGTTGACCACATGGTAGACCACACCGGGAAGAATGCTGCCCGTGCGCCAATAGAACCAGCCTAACAACAGTCCGACAACGAAGGCATGGGGCATCTGGGCGGGGTTCATGTGAGCCAAGGCGAACAGTAATGCCGAGATGGCGATGGCTATCCAGACTCCTTTCAGGGAATTGTCTGCACCAAAAGACTTCAGAAGCACACGCAGAATGGCTCCACGGAAGACGAACTCTTCGGCTACAGGAACAAGAATGGCCAAGGCCAGATAGCCGCCAGGGGTGTTCACTATGCTATTGAAACTGTCTTTAAGCTGATTGGGCAGCTCGGGTATCTGCTCCTGGAACCAATCGGAAGGCAGGAGGAAACCCAGTGCTGCCATACCGGCCCAGAACAGAACGCTCCAAGGGCGCGTCTTCAGATAGTTGCCGTTGACGGGTGTCCATCGCCGCCATCCGAAAAGCAGCATCGTGACAATGCTGAAAAGCAGGGTACTGATAACAAGGAAAGCTCCCCCCTCACCGGGCATCACTCCCTTGACAAGATACCATACGCCCATCACCGCAAGCGAACAAATCGCCTGAATGGCGAAAAACATCACCAGATATATAATAGCCTTTTTCATCTTCACTTATCACTTATCACTTATCACTTCCCACTCATCACTTCCCTCACCTTTTCGGCATCCTGCTGCAACTGGTGCGCCAGTTCTTCCGGACTACGGAACTTGTGTTCCTCGCGAAGCCGGCGGACAAAACCCACGGCAAGGCGCTCGCCATAGAGATTGCCGTTGTAGTCGAGGATATGTACCTCCAGTGTCTGGGCATTCTCTCCGAACGTAGGACGGGTGCCGATGTTCATCATGGCCGGGCGGGCCGTGGCTGAATTCTCTAAACGTGCACTGACGGCATACGCACCGGCAGCAGGAATCAGCTTGCAGGAATCCACCACAAGGTTAGCGGTGGGGAATCCTAGCTTTCGCCCTTCCTGAACGCCCGGCGACACTTTTCCCAACAGAATATACGGATAACCCAGACAGCGCTCGGCCATCTCAACCTCGCCCTCCTGCAGGAAAGAGCGGATAACCGACGACGACACACTGACGCCGTTCAGTTCGTAGGCCTCGCTCTGCACCACTTCGATGCCCAGTTCGCGGCCGTAGCGGACATAATCTTCGAAGCCTTCCTCGCGGTTGTGCCCGAACCGATGGTCGTAGCCGATGTAGAGTTTCTTCACGTTGAGCAGTCCGCTCAGCACGCGCTCCATAAACTCCCGAGCAGACAGGCGGGCCATCTGCGCGTCGAATGACAAGACGGCCATATTGTCGACGCCTGTCTTCGAAAGCATCACCTGCTTTTCGTCGAACGTGGTGAGCAGCTGCGGCTGGTAGTCGGCTTGCAGCACCTGGCGCGGATGACGGTCAAACGTGATGACCGTAGACTCCAGCCCCTTCCGCTCAGCATCTTCCATGAGCTGGCGGATAAGGAAACGGTGGCCGCGATGAACACCGTCGAAGAAACCGATGGTGGCCACACTGGGGCGCATGGGCTGAATGCCTTTGTCGAGATAAACGGTACGCATTGTGTATGGGTTTAAGTTGTTGGGCGTCAGCGGGTATAGGCTGCCAGCGGCGACTTCATCTTGCGCAGTCCTGTGCGAACGCTCCTGGCGTTCTCCTTGGCACCGGCAAGCGATGAGTGGGTATGGTCTTTGCAGAAGTAGGCCTTCACCTTCTTCTCGCCTTTTTTGTCGTATTTATCGGCAGTGATGTTATGCACGTCTATGATTTCCACGCCGGTCTGCTCGGCCACCTCGCTGTACCACTTCCCGTAGGTGTCGTTGCGGCGCTCTATCTTGCCGTTGCGCCAGATGTTGCGCGGCGTCAGACTGACAATGATGGGCGTGGCGCCCTTCTCGCGCGTGTCGTCGATCATCTTGCGCAGGTACCAGCCAAAACTGTAAACCACCTCATATTGTCCGTTACTCTTCATCCGATAGACATGGCACGTGTCGGCCGTACCCACTATCTCGCCCCGTTCCTTCAACGAGTCGATAGGTCCCACATCGTTGTGACCAAACTGGATAAGCACATAGTCGCCTTTCTCCAACGAGTTATACACTATATCCCAATGACCTTCGTTCAAGTATGTGCGCAGGGAGCGTCCTGCCTTGGCTACATTTACGACCGTGATCTTCTTACTGTCGAAAACCTCGTCAGCCACAGCACCCCATCCCCACATGCCGTCTTCGTCTCTGTCGGTGTTTTTCACCGTCGAGTCGCCTGTCAGCCATACCACAGGCCTTTTCCCCACAATCAGGTACTTTTTCAATCTCCAAGAAGCCTCCGTCGGTAAGAGCAGTTTCTTCAGCGGTGCGATGGCAGGATGCTCGCAAGCGAAAATGCCCTCTGCTACAGAACGGGCGTTGAGTTCGGCACCGAACTTGCTCGTGTGGATATTATCGCCATAGAAATGATAGTTGCATTTCCACACGCTGTAACTCTCCAGTTTTTGGGTGGAAATGGTATTCAGATCCACAAATGGCACGTCCAGTTCGCGGGCGATCTCCTCTGCCCAACGACCGAACTTATGTTCATCGCCGCGGAGTTTAGAACCGTCGGCCGTGCGGTATTTCTTCGGTGTGAGCGACATCAGCACGGGATTGGCTCCCTTCGCACGGATATCAGCCACATAGCGGCGCAGATAGCCACCATACGTATAGATCTTCTCCTCACGATAGGTCGTGTCACCTTTGTTGACAACCTCCACGTTGACCAGCATCGAGTCAGTGCCCGTTCCGGGAATACTTGCGCGTGCGCGTCCTTTATCGTAGGGGCCGTTGTCATTATGTCCGATACTCACAATCACCCAGTCGCCCGGTTTCAGGGCTTCACGTATCTCCGGCCACAGATTACGATAGAACGTACGACTCGATGTGCCTCCCAAAGCCTGGTTTTCCACCGTGATACGATCCCATTCAAAGAATTTCTGGGCAAAATAACCCCATCCCCACTGGCCGTTGTTGCCGTTGCCCAACGTTCCGTTGCGCATCGTGCTGTTACCGATTAGGAACAAAACGGGATGGTTACCCTGTCGGCTTGTTCCCGGTTTGATGCGTGCCGAGCGCACCTTGTTGAGTGAGTCGAGTGTCAGGTCAGTCACATGATTTAAGTCTTCGATGGGCTTTTGTGTCTGGGCACTTACCGGTATCATGCTTCCTGCAACAAGCAGGAGCAAGGCGCCCAGCAATTTTTTCTTTTGATTCATCATAGTCGTTTTTAAATTATAGTTGCCGAGTCACAACAAAATGAGTCCTGTCTGTAATGTTGTTTCGGCCTGTCTTTGCAATTTTTCTGCAAAGATAGTGCAAAAAATCGATTTAGTGAAGAGAAAGAAGATGAAATATTCTTTCTTGAGCGTGAGTTTTTTATTTAAACGAGGGAAATATCAAAATA
>JAEEGJ010016625.1_pt1 | contig 16829 bp, 9 predicted proteins | sample 8958761 | NCBI WGS metagenome assembly JAEEGJ01 (sample SAMN16246546, study PRJNA631951) | gut metagenome | biome: gut microbiome; feature: rumen; material: RS-attached | host: Bos | place: Iran: Karaj | collected 2018-10 | reverse complement strand
GTTCCTGAAGACTTTTGGGAGGAAGGTCGCCGCCGCATCGAAGTTATCAAGCCGAACGTCATCATGCTCGCCGAAAGCGAAAATCCGCTTGCGACCATCAAAGCCTATGACATCAGCTACGGCTTCACGTGGGCAAACGCCATCCGCAACGTTTTCCTTAAGAAAATGCCCGCCACCCATCTCGTCGAAAGATGGACCGCCATGCGGGACAAAATGCCGCAGGGCACCCTCTTCCTGCGCAATCTTGAAAACCACGACATTTCGATGGATTTGGGCGATGCCCGCTGGAACATGATCGGTTCGCCCGAACTTGTCCAAGCCGCCATGCTTCTGAACTTCACCATCGATGGTATCCCGTTCATTTACAATGGCGAAGAAATAGCGGACAACAGCCATCATTGTATTTTCGCCAACCGTGACCACGGCAAAAATCTCGTCATTGATTGGTCGCTCGCCCTCTCCGAAGTCGGCGAAAACCGTCTTGAATTCACGAAATCACTGACCACCCTCCGCCATGGCAATATCGCCTTGCAGGAGGGCGAAACCGTCTGGCTGGACAACGACCGTCCAGAGGCCGTCGTTTCCTTCCTCCGCACGGCGGAAGAGCAAACCGTTCTGACCGTTGTCAATACGACGGATGAACCGCTCACCGTTGCCGTCAAGACGGAATGCGGCAACATCGATCTGTGGGACGAACTTCTGGCCAGTGGCGTCGCATGGCGCCGCCTGCCGGACGGCATGGCGAGATTCGATCTGCTGCCATACGGCTACGCTGTGCTCAATATCTGAGGATGGCCGCGCTCCTGCGCAGCTGGTCGCGCAGGAGCGCAACCCTCCCGTTTTATTTCTTTGAATTAATGGCATTTAGGCCATAGCCGCGCAGGATTTCCGCCGCCGCCTCCAAATCATCGACGGTCGGCGGCTCGACGTGCGGCATCGTGTCCTCCACACCAATCGCCGTGAATTTCGACCGCGCCATCGCATGGTATGCCAAAAGCCGCACGGCCATGATGTTTTTCAAGCCGGCGAGAAACTTGCCGGCCTGTCGGATGTCGTTCTCTTCCATATTGTAACATGGAATCAACGGCATCCGTATTTCAATCGGCTTGCCAGTCTTGGACAATTTCACAAGATTCTCCAAAATCCGTTCATTGCCACAGCCTGTCCCGTCGCGGTGTTTCGCGGAATCCATTTGTTTCAAATCGTAGAGGAACATGTCCGCCAACGGCAAAACCGTCTCGAACCGCTCCCACGGCACCATGCCGCAAGTATCGACAGCGCAATGGATTCCTTCCTTTTTCAACAACGCAAACAGCTCCGTGCAGAAATCCGCCTGCAACAACGGCTCGCCGCCAGAAATCGTCGCACCACCGCCCGAATGCTCGTAGAACGCCTTGTCCTCCAAAATCGCCGCCGCCACATCTTCCACTGACTGCTCCTTACCATACCATATTAAAGCGTCATGGAGGCATTCCGTCGCGCAACGTCCGCAGGCGATGCATTTTGCGCGATCGATGCGGTGGCCATTTTCATCGAAGACATGAGCGCCATGCGGGCAGACCGCCACGCAATCGCCACATTGGACACACTTATGGACGAGAAACGCCAGCTCGGGTTTCGTCTCGCGGCTCTCCGGATTGTGACACCAACGGCACCGCAACGGACAGCCCTTCAGAAAAACGGTCGTCCGAATGCCCGGTCCGTCATGCACCGCAAAACGCTTGATATCGACCAATCTGCCATTCATTGTCATATTTTGTCCTGTTTCATGAAAATTTATCATGCCTTTTCCTTATAAATATAATCAAATATTAAGGTTATTCTTTTGACAGATGGAAATTAAGCATTATTTTTTTAAATTAGCTAAAATCCGATAATAGTATCAACCCTTTAACAGAGTGACCGCCGTGTTAGATATTGATGATTTCATTGTCGATCTGCTTGTTCAGCAAGGCCTTGTCGATGACGAACAGCTAAAGGAGGCGAAAGAGCGTGCAGCCAGCGAAGAAGGCTCTACCGTTCTGGAAGCCCTTTACAACCTGAAGTTCATCTCGGAACAGGATGTCATGCAGCTCCTTGGAGCTGAATATGGCATGGATACGTATGACTTCGACCACGCCTCCGCCAAGGTGCCCACAGAAGTCATCACGCTCGTCCCGCGAGATGTCGCCTTCCGTTATAAAGCCGTTCCTATCTCCTTCGCAAACGGCATCTTGCGTGTCGCGATCGCGGATCCGACGGATATCGAGACCATCGACTCCATCCGCTATCTGCTGAAAATGGAGGTCGAGCCAGTCGTCTCTACGAAACGCCAGATTGAACAGGCTCTCGGTAGCTACTACGGCAGTATGGAGGGTGATGCCAGTTCTATTCTTGAAGATATGACTGAAGCCACGACGGATTTGACTGTCGGTGCCACGCAGGATGTCACGATGGATGCGAAGGACAACAAGGAGAACGGCGAAGACTCGGCCCCGATCATCCGCTTCGTCTCCCTGCTCATTCTGGAAGCCTTCCGTACCCGTGCATCCGATATTCATCTGGAGCCGTTGGAAAAACGCTTCCGCCTCCGCTACCGTATCGACGGTGTTCTCAACCAGCAGAAAGACCCGCCGAAATACCTCCAGAACCAAATCATCTCCCGTCTGAAACTGATGGCCGGCATGGACTTGTCCGAACATCGTATCCCTCAGGACGGACGTATCCGTATCACCGCTCTTGGACGTGACCTGGACTTGCGTGTGTCAGACATCCCCGCCAACTTCGGCGAATCCATCGTCATGCGTATTCTTGATAAATCCGGTGTTATGTTAGGTATTTCCGAGCTTGGATTCTTCGAAGACGACCAGCAGACCATCGAACGAATCATCAACATCCCGGACGGCATCTTCCTCGTGACTGGCCCTACCGGTTCCGGCAAGACCACTTCCCTCTACTCTTTCCTCCACGCCCTCAACCAGCCGACGCGTAAGATCATCACCGCCGAAGACCCTGTTGAGTACGAACTTTCTGGTATCAACCAAGTCCAGATCAATACAGAAGTCAACCTCACGTTCGCCGCGGCCCTTCGTTCCATGCTACGTCAGGCTCCTAACGTCATCATGGTTGGTGAAATCCGTGACTCCGAAACTGGTGAAATCGCCATCAACGCCGCTCTGACCGGCCACTTGGTGTTCTCCACGCTGCACACGAACGACGCGCCTTCCGCCATCCCGCGACTCATCGATATGGGCATCAAACCCTTCCTTGTCGCTTCCTCCGTCCGAGCCATCATGGCTCAGCGACTCCTCCGCCGTGCATGCAAATTCTGCTCGCAGAAGCACATCCCGACGGAGCTGGAGGCCGAGAAACTCGGTCTTTCGAAGGAAGACATCGAAAACAGCACATACGTCCAGGGAACTGGTTGCTCCGAATGCAACAAAGGCTACAAAGGCCGTCTTGGAATCTATGAGATCTTCATTCTGGACGCCTCCATCGAAGGCCTCATCTACCAGATGGCGGACGCGTCCGTCATCCGCCGCCGCGCCATGGAAATCGGCATGCGCACCCTGCGTCAGGACGGCTTGAGAAAAGCCGCCGCCGGTCTCTCCACACTCTCCGAAGTTATCCGCATCACCGTCAACGACGAGGCTTAAGCCGCCTGAAACCAATCAACAACATTACCATTATATATAATAGGGATACATATCATGCCGAACATGGACATTGACGCTGATGCAAGTGTGATCTGGCATCTACTGCTAGACGCAAAAATCGCCACCGAAGACCAGCTCGAAGAGGCATACGAAGAAAGTGCGCAGTACAACCAGCCTTTCGTCAACATCCTCTACAACTTCGATATCATCACGGAAGACCAGCTCCTCCAACTTATCGCCGAAAATCTCGGTACGGAGGTCTATTCCTTCCACAAGCATGAAATCAACGAAGAAATCATGAAGGAAATCACGGCGGATATCGCACGATTCTACGGCGTCATTCCAATCGCCGTCGAAGACGACAACGTGCTCGTCGTCGCCGCACGTGAACCACTGAACCACAAGCTCATCGATGAACTGCCCTTCGCGTTGGACCGCGAATGCCGTGTCTATGTCGGTATTCCCGCCGAAATCGATGAAATGCTCGATATCTACTATCCAGAGGCCAACAACTCCATCGATAGCATCTTGGACGAACTGAAGCAGATCCATGATGCGCAAGGCGTTGATCTCAACGATGCAGATGCCCTTGAAAAGGCCGCCAACGACGCTCCTATCGTCCGATTCGTCAATCTTGTCCTCCAGCAGGCCATCCGAGACAAAGCGTCCGACATCCACTTCGAACCGTTCTCCGACGAATTCCGTATCCGCTACCGTTTGGACGGTGCTCTGATCGAAATTGCACCTCCGCCGAAACATCTGGCCATTCCGGTCATCTCCCGTATCAAGGTTATGGCCAACCTGAACATCGCTGAACGCCGTATCCCGCAGGACGGTCGTATCGAACTGCGCATCAACAAACGCCCGATCGATATCCGTGTTTCCTCCCTCCCAACGCGTTACGGCGAATCCGTCGTTCTCCGTATTCTTGACCGATCCGTCGTTAACTTGGATTTGGACGCCCTCGGCATGACGCCGCAGACCGTCAAAGACATCCGCGCCATCATCTCCCGCCCGAACGGCATTTTCGTCGTCACGGGGCCTACCGGTTCCGGCAAGACCACGACGTTGTATTCCGGTCTGAAGGAAATCAATACCATTGAAGACAAACTGCTGACCGCAGAGGATCCTATCGAGTACGATATCGACGGTATCATGCAGGTTCAGATCCGTGAAAACGTCGGTATGACCTTCGCATCCGCGCTACGTGCCTTCTTGCGACAGGACCCGGATCGAATCATGGTTGGTGAAATCCGTGATACGGAAACCGCCGCCATGGCCGTCCAGGCCTCCCTGACGGGACACTTGGTTCTCTCCACGCTACACACCAACGACTCCGCCGGTGCCGTCACGCGACTCATCGATATGGGTATCGAGCCCTTCCTTATCGCCTCCACCATGATCGGCGTTCTCGCTCAACGACTTATCCGCCGCGTCTGCCGTAACTGCAAGGAAGCGTACGATCCAGACGATCAGGAACTTAAGCTACTTGGCCTCTCGCGCGAAGAACTCGCCGGACGCAAGTTCTACCATGGCCGCGGCTGCGATGTTTGCAACAACACGGGCTATAAGGGACGTGTCGGTATCTTTGAACTTCTCCATATCTCGCCGGAAATCCAGCAGCTCATCACGCAGCGTAAACCGACGCAGTACATCAAGGAATGCGCTGTCAAGCAGGGCATGATCACCATGCGTCAGGACGGTATCAACCAGGTTCTCCAAGGCATCACGACCGCTTCGGAAGTCATCACCTACACCATCATGTAACCATCGGCGGGAAAACGCCTTCTCATTTATATTCAGGTAGATAGAATATGCCACATTATGAAATGACCGACTTGCTGGATCTCGTCCTCGAAGAGGGCGCCAGCGATCTTCACATCCACACCTTGGCTCCGCCAGTTCTCCGTATCCATGGTGAAATGACGCAGTTGGACGGTCCAGCGCTCACGCCGGAAGACAGTGAATACCTCATGAAGGCCATCACCTCCGAAGCCAACCAGCAGAAGCTCCAACAGGATGGTACCGTGGACTTCGGTTTCGCTTTCGGCGACCGTTGCCGTTTCCGTGTATCCGTCTTCAAGGCCAGAGGCGATATCGGTATTGTCATGCGTACCATCCCGAACGACTTGCTGACCATGGCCCAGATCGGTCTGCCAAACTCCGTGAAAGACGTCCTCTTCCGCCCCCGTGGCCTCGTCCTCATCACAGGCCCAACCGGTTCCGGCAAGTCCACCACCCTCGCCTCCATGATCGACGTCATCAACGTCGAAAAGAAAGACCATATCATCACCATCGAAGACCCGATCGAGTTCTATCATAATCACAAGAACTCCATCGTCACACAGCGTGAAGTCCACAATGACGTTCCGACATTCGCTGACGCCATCCGACGCGCCTTGCGTCAGGACCCTGATACCATTCTCGTCGGTGAAATGCGTGACTTGGAGACCATCGGCGCCGCCATCACCGCCGCCGAAACCGGTCACTTGGTCTTCGGAACCTTGCACACCACGGGAGCCGCTGAAACCATCGACCGTGTCGTGGACTCCTTCCCGACCACCCAGCAGGCGCAGGTTCGTACGCAGCTCGCCTCCACGCTGATCTGCGTCATCTCACAGGTGCTCTTGAAGCGAATCGACAAGAAGGGCCGTGTCGCCGCATTCGAAATCATGATCAACACGCCGTCCATCGCCGCTCTGATCCGTGACGGTAAAACGTTCCGTATCACATCCGATATCCAGACCGGTGCGAAATTCGGCATGAACACGCTGGACGCGCATCTCCTGCAGCTCTACACGGAAGGCAAGATCTCCTACGGCGATTTGGTCACCAAATCGAAAGATCCTGAAGGCCTCATCCACCGCATGCAGCAGGAAGCTCTCGAAAAAGCGAAGTAATCGTCATCAATTCTTTCATACAATATATAAATAAAAATATCAATAGACTTCCAATCAAGGAGCAATTATGGCGAAATTCCAATATGTGGCCATGGATACCGGCGGAAAAGAGAAAAAAGGTATCATCGAGGCCGAAACCGAACAAGATGCCGTGAATGCGCTAAAACAACAGCAGCTGTTCCCGACCTCTATCATCGCCGCCAAAACCACGAACCCCGGCCAAACGGCCGCCAAAGGCGGCAAAGGCATGGGATTCGGCATGCCCAAGATCCCGCGTAAGGATCTGACCACCATGACGCGTCAGCTCGCCACGCTGCTGGAAGCAGGTCTGCCGCTCGTCCGCGCCATGCGCACACTCCAACGCCAGGCCCGCGGTAACTCGCCGCAGCTCTTCAAAGTCCTTGGCGACCTCGCCGACCAAGTGGAAGGCGGTGCCACCTTCTCCGAAGCTCTTGCGAACCATCCGAAATCCTTCAACAAACTGTACGTCTCCATGGTCCGCGCAGGTGAAGCATCCGGTGCTATGGAAGTCGTTCTGGTCCGACTCTCGGAATTCATGGAAAAGGCCGCCCGAATCGAAGGTAAGGTCAAATCGGCCATGGTCTATCCTATCTCCGTTCTCTGTATCGCCGGCGGTATCACCGCAGGTTTGATGATCTTCATCGTCCCGAAATTCCAGAAGATGTTCGAAGAAATGCTCCCTGGCGAATCTCTGCCGATGCTGACGGAATTCGTCATGAAGACATCCGAATTCATGGCAAAGAAAGCGCATATCGCGGCCATCGGTCTCGTCGCCTTCATTATCTGCTTCAAACTGGCCCTCAAGACAAAGATAGGAGCGACGCTCTTCGATATGGCATGTCTGAAGTTGCCGCCGTTCAACACGTTGATTATCCGTAACGTGTCCGCGCGTTTCTGTCGTACGCTTGGTACGCTGATGGCATCCGGTGTTGCCGTCTTGCAGGCATTGCAGATCGTTAAAGACACGTCTGGTAATGAAATCGTCGCCAAAGCCATTCAGGACGTCCATGACGCCGTGAAGGAAGGTGAAGGCATGACGAAACCGCTTGAAAAATCCGGCGTCTTCCCGTTGATGCTCTGTTCCATGGTGGAAGTCGGTGAAGAGACTGGTGCTCTGCCGGACATGTTGAACCGAGTCGCTGGTGTTTACGAAGAAGAAGTTGACCGCGCCGTCGAAGGTCTGACCTCCCTGATCGAACCGTTGATGATCTGCTTCCTGGCCGTCATCGTCGGTGGTATCGTTATCGCTCTGTTCGCGCCGCTGGTCAAGATGATTGATAAACTCGGTGGTTGATTCCGCCGTCACGCGAATCCGCGCAAAACAGCCTGTTTTCAGACGAAAATCATGTTTTTTCGATGAGGCAGTTTGTCTTGCGCGGAATATGCGTTATATTAAATAATGTTTGAAAACAAACGGGGCGTGGCTCAGTCTGGCTAGAGCGCTGCGTTCGGGACGCAGAGGCCGGAGGTTCAAATCCTCTCGCCCCGACCAATTTCCCAAAAACTCCCATGGAATCCCATGGGAGTTTTTTTGTGTTTTCGACAATAAATTACGGCAAAATTACGACACAAAAAACGTCGTCTTACATCATGATTTTTTTACCACTTCAGACACAATAGTCTTGAGTTGCATATTCTTTATAAATAGTAACTTAGAAAGAAAAAGCCTCTTGTTTAAATGCCGAGATAACCCGCCAAATTCGGCATTTTTTATCGATTTTGGCGGATTATCGGGCAGGTGATAGTCTGTCTATTGCAGGGAAAATTCACCCTCTGTTGAAAATCCTGTCAAATGATTCAAGCAGTTCCTTTATATCACGCATATAGGCCATAATATTGCGATTCAATGCATTATTCAAATATTTCTTTATCAAAGACAAATGCTCGGAGGGACAGTGCACATGTCCATAGTTGTCAATCCACGGATATTCCAAATTTTCCGAATGACTACGGGCATTGCTTGGTTGCTTTGAATTCAGTTCTTCTCGCAAAAACCTAAATGTACTTACATGTCTGTCACGGAACGCCTGAAAATTTGGATTTCTGGCCAACACCGCCTCAAGGAATAAGATAAAATCATGGTCTTTTGAAGGCAACTTTCCACTTATTCCACGCGCCTTGCAATAAGCCGCTTTCGAAAGTTTCTCCACACTCATCTGCAAAAGCATGAAGAAAGGTGCCCCATGAAATGGCGTGGACAAGAATAATGGATGGTTTTCCTTTTGTGCCTTTTCTCCACCATTTTGAAAATGAGACAACATGATTGCAGACGCCTGATAATCTTCACGCGCCTGAAGCAGAAAAGCCTTATGGACAGGCATCTTACTTCTCATGCCATCGCCTTCCGCCTTCTTGGACGACGGTTTCGTGGGCAGTCTATTCCGTCGGTAAAACATCCCCAACCAGTCGGCATGGACAATAATCCATTTTCAAGCCGTTTCCAATCTTCATGGTTGACGAGAATGACAGAGCTTGGATATGGGATACCCTGCCGAGGAGCCGCATCAAAGGAAATGACGGAGACGTCGTTTTCTGTAGGAACCGCCTCGGTCAGTTCAAGCAGACGAATTATCTGATCATCCGCGGAAAAGAAGATCTTGGCTTTCTCCATCCGCCTGTCATTTTGATAATGCGCCTGTACCAGCTTGTCCGCTATTGTCTTAATTTCTGAATCATGAACCATGTCTGCTGCCTCCTCAAAGAAATAGGTTGTAAATAACTTACCTATACTTTGAAGAATTGCAAATGGGCTGTGTGCTTTTTATGTAACAGAAAAAACATGTACTTGAAAATAACTCGCCAAATTCGTCATTTTTCATCGATTTTGGCGGGTTATCTGGGTCGTCGGCTTATCGCTTTTTGATACTTAAAACACGATAACTGCTTTCCGTCCATGTCTTCTGGCCGTTCATCGACAATGGTGTGATCGTGATGCGAAGTTTCTTCTTGCCTGCGGTGTAAGAACTTGGAATGCTGAAGGAATCATCGCGCCAACGGTAGAATGGATTGTTGTCGGGAGCATACCAAATCCGCTCTTGAACTGGCATACCATCCACCATGACTGTAGCCGCCTGTCGCTTTTCGTCCTGCGTCCCAGTCCGTATCAGGATAATTCCATCATTTTCAGAAAGGATATCAACCGTAAATGAAATGGATCCAGTAAATTCACTGAAAGCTTTGCCGTCGAAGGCGTTATCCAAATTGATTCCATTGGCGTAGGCGCTTGTCACATCCAATACCTTATATGTTCCTTCTACTTGATATTCATGCTTTTGGCGCGATGTTTCATCTGCAAGTTCCAGTTGGTCTGTCTCCACCGAACGCGATTCACCAACATAACAGAAAATCTGGCCAGAATGGTCGCCCAAACCATCGTTGCTGCCACCATGCTCCAGTTCAAACGTCAGCGACTGCTTAAAGAAGTAGGAATCCCCTAATGTCAAACGGACTTCAGACCAATCTGAATTGGAATTCCATGCGCCGTTATAGCCAGAGAACGGATTGAACTGCGGCGGCGTCACGAAGCCCCATCCATAAGAAGCCCAGCTCTCTGAACCATCACTTTCCATTTCGGGGGACTGCCGTCCATCAAAAAACACACGCACATCCCCTTCGCAGCCCGCGCCAATGCCATAGCCGGAAAGGACGCCATAGACCATGTGGCCGCTGCCGGAGATGGATGCTATTTTCGAATTGCGGCCTGCGACATTCGCATGGCGTTCATAATAATTCGACGAAACGAAATACCCGCAGTCCTTTTTCTCGTATCTGACGACACTTTCAGGCGTCACTTCCACATCGATTTTGCGAATCACCACAGGTTGCTCGCCAACCGTGTATAGTTCCATCCGCGCCGCCTTCCAATAAGGCATCGGGAAATAGTTGTATCCCTTGAAATAGACGCCGGGCATGAAGTCCATCCCAATCATCAGCAATGTGTTATGACATTGACGATACCCATATTCACCGCCAAAGAACGTCCCGATTGGAGCATCGACGGACGGTTTGACATCATCATCCCAATAAAGTCTCAATCGAAGTTCCGACAAAATTTCGCACGCCGCATTTTCGTTTTCCAAATCCAATTTGATCGCCGCAATGGCCCCTGCTCCATTCTGTTGAAAAATCGGCACGGCACGACGCGGTGGCACAATCACATTCTCAAGATGCGTCTTCAGATTTTCAGCAGAATATTTTGGATCGAATCCAAGATTGCCCGCCTTGCCAAACAGAACCTCAAGATTCTGCCCAAGTGTGAAAGAAGGAGTGCCGTCGGCCTTGTCAAACAACTCGTAAGTCACGTGTCCCCAGCCACCTTCGCCTTTTTCCTTCCGATAGCCCTCCAATTTGACACTGCTTGTCACCTTGCAATGGCGGTTGAACATCATCGGGACAAAACTGCGGATGACCCATATCGGCCCGCGGCCATTGTCCACAGGCCCTTCGTAGATGTCCGACAACGGCGACAGGAAAGGCGCCTTTTTGCCAAATTCGGACTGACGGATGGAAAAGGCCGGATTGTCGTCATCGTCTATATAGAAACGGAACGTCGGTTCTTCGCTAGTCGGATAGCGATGCTGCGTGAAATTATAGATACAGCCTGGCCCAAACGCCTCAAAGAGAACCCATTCGCCCTTTTCATCCTGATAGATAGCCCAGTCCCAATCGGCATTGCCGCCACGTTTGTCGATACTCCCAGAGTAACCTGTTGTGGCGGAAACATCCAGTAACGGCAGCGCAACAGGTTCCGCTAAACGTTCCACTCCGCGTAAAGGACGCGTTGGCTGATATTTACGTGGCGTATAATTGGATTGATGATTTGGCGGAAGGAGGATTCTTCTATCCATTTCCGCCTTGACAGTCGCGATGGCGCGGATGTCTTCATGGCTCAACGCGGTCGTGTCGATGCGCACGGTGGAGAGCTCTCCTATGAACGGAAGTGTTCCGTCAATCAGGCTACCCAATGCAAAGGAAGCCGTATTGGCGGAAACAGCGCCTTGTGTACGCCCAATGGTGGACGGCACACCATCCAGGTAGGCGACCCAACGGCCACGGCGATAGCTGAACGCCACATGGTGCGGTTGGTTGTCCGCCACGAAAATATTCGTGTAAACGGCACAATTCCGATTGATTTCAGGCGCATAAAACGCAAATTCCCCCCTGTTCAGCCACAGTTCGTAATGGCCGTTGGTTTTCGGCCCTTTGGCGAAAAGCACTTGGATGGCGTCCTTTACGTCCGTCCGGATCGTGGCCGACAATGTGAATTCATCACCGATGTTCACAGCGAAATCATCCTGCTTTTCACAGGCGTGACCAGATTTATAGACATGTTTTTGCTCAAGAGCAAGATAGGCGGGGGCATCCGCCAACGCCATCGCTGTCAACGCCATCAATCCCATGACGACTCCCTGTTTCACTATTTTATTAGGTACTATTTTCATAAGTAGTTGTTGTAAAAAGAAAAGGAGGACTGTCTTTTGGACAGCCCTCCTAATGATGCTATCGGATGACGTTCTTGCCGTCTTTGCCCAACAGGAAGCATTGAGCCACCTGCCCAATGGCAGGGCTGAGGCACTCCCAGACGATGCGACCGTCTGGCGTGGCTTCGAATATGTGGCTCGCCTTCTTGCCGTTGCGGCCTTGCGTGTTCCAATTACAGACAACTGTGTTGCCGTTCGGAAGTCGTTGCACGCCAGCCAGTATTGCAACATCGATATCGTAAAGATCCATGTTCGGTCGGAGCTCCCAGACGATGCGGTTTCCTGCAGGATTGAACTCCACGACTTTTCCGGAGCCTGTCGCCAACGTGTTGCCGCTCGGCAGTCGGACGGCGCAGACTGGCGAACTGAGCTTCGGGAACGTCCGGACGACGTTTCCGTCCGCATCGTATTCGCGCAACGCGCCTTCCGCCGTAAACGGCACAAGATACGTGCCTTGCGGCGTCATACGGCACATGCGGAACTGCGCATGCGGCTCCTTCACGGTCGTTGACAATTGGATGGAACGAACTTCACGGCCTTGTCGATCAACTTCCACCAGACGGCACTGGCCAACGACGCCGACTAACGTGTTTCCATTCGGAAGTGGCTGGACGCTAGGCACTTCGTTCGGCGCTTCGACGTTGTATTCCCACACGGTCTTCTTGTCCCGCGTGATTTCGCGTGCGCCATGCTGCCAGGCGATCAGCACGTTGCCGTTGTCAAGCATCCACACATCCTGCGGATGCGTGATCGGATAGTTCCAGACGATTTCGCCCTTTTCGTTCATGATGAAAACGTCATTCCGCTGATGGCTGGAGCCGAGAAATTCGTACGGCCCGTAATGGTTTTCATGCCAGAAATTGCGTTTCAGGCCGCCGAGCCGTTCCAAGCCCTGCGGATTGTCTGGATCGACATCCAAATCTGGCCAGACCAATTGGCCTTTCTCCTGCAAGGTCGTCTCATAGAAAGCACCTAACCGCAACGAGTTGCAGTCCAGCCACAGGTTGATGAGATGCCGTTCGTACGGCGTGAATTTACCGATATGGGCGGCGTTGTCCAACTCCGCCGCCAGCGGCGCGACGCGGGCTCCGAAACGGCCTGGAATCGAACGGCTTCCGCCGTGGATGCCACAGTAGTCTCCCGTCATCGTGCCGAGCATGCCGCCGGAGAACCAGAACGTCTTCTCGCGCAATGCGTTATAGTCCAGTTTTCCGTTTTGGAACCAATCGTGGCCGCAGTCCCTGCATGTCCGTTCGAGAATCGGACGAATGTGGCGTTCAAAGCTAATCGGTTCAATCGGAGACATTTCCGGCTCCAGTTTCGACGGCGCGCGGCGCATCGCCATCGGCACTTTCATCGACTTCGGCGCCGCCTGACGCGGTTCATGGCAGCCCAGACAGGTCATCTGCTCGCCCGGAAACGCGAACGCCACGGAACGCATCGACTGGACGGCGTTGCGATTTTCATCCAGCACTTGGAAGATAAGCTCCTTTGCCACAGGGGCTTCGAAATACACGCTGCCATCCTCCTCCACGGGAACGATGCCCAACGGGACGCGCGGCGTGTTTTCGCGTTCGAAACCGATCATCGGCACGCCCATGGCGTGATTCGTCTTCAGAATGTTCTGTACAACGCGCAGCCATTTGATTTTCACGCCCTCCGGCATCGGCTGGTCGCTGTCATAAACGTTCATGACGCTGATAGTCGCTTTTGGCGCATCGGACGTGGCCCGTTCGCCCTGCCGCGTGCGCGGTGGCAGCGCGGCGGGGCATGGACGCGGCCGCAATGGGATGGGATCGACGAGGCGGAAGCGTTCGTCTGGATCTGCCTGCCAGTCGCGTAAATCGCACAGCAGCTCCTGATTGCCGAAGCGATCGACGGTCACGATATGCTCCCAGCAGTTGGCCAGATAGGTGTCTTCGCTCAGCGGCCATGGCATACCATATTTATAATGGAGGCGGTTGGACAGTTCCATCTCCGGATACGGTTCGTACGGCGTGATGCGCTTCACTTGGCTGTGGCGACCGTCGTCGTCCACGCTCAAATCCAATATGCAGAGCGAGCCGTAGCACTGCCCATGGTGTGGTGCGGCTGTAAAAATGTATTTGCCGGAATTCGGAATGGCGCGGATGCCCATGTGGACAAGCGGCGTGCCCGGACGGCTCCCCAAGCCACCATAACCCATGTTCGGGAAACGCTTTACGAAATCCTGCCGAGCGGAATCGTCGAGCGTGTGCCATGGATACGGATAGTTCCCATGCGGTGCGCGCGGATTCGTGCCGTCCGGATTGGCGATCCAGAAACGGCCGCCGATGCAATTTTCACGGTCCGTGTAGTCCCATCGCGCATACACGAGCATGCCGTCGTTGTTGACGGACGGATTCCATTCGGAGGTCTCGAAATAGCTCATCGGCACGATGTCCGAACCGTCGTCCTTCATCGAGAAGAGCGTGTGGTTGCGCACTTTGATGTAGGCGTCGAAGCAGCGGATGTAGCCGCCGCGCCGTTCGGAGACGAATGCCAGACGGCCGTTCGGCAACCAGCATGGATCGAAATCGTCGTAGGCTTCATCCGTCAGCATCCGCAGGTTGGAGCCATCGACATTGACCGTGAAAATATGCCAGCAGGTGTCGCGGGAGAAGACGTTGAACTGGTGGTAGCGGTTGGCCGTCCACGCGAACGCGATCCGTTTGCCGTCGTAGGACAGATCCGGCGTGCAGAACGCGCCAAAATTCAATTTGCGGCCTTTGAAACGACCATTCTCCACAACGGAATTCTCTAGAATATTCTCGAACACAGGCGCTTCATCTCGCCATGCATGGACGCGATAGAGGCCGCCGCCTGGAATCGTGTTGTAGCCGAAATATTGCGTCGCAAAATGGCCGCCGATGCCGTCGTTCGTCACGGGAATGGAACGGACGGAGCCTTCGAACACGCCGCGGGAGACACACAGAAAGTCGCCGACATCAACCAGTTGTGGATTTTCAAACACAGCCTCGCGTCGTAATGCGCAGGCGATGTAGTACAGGCTGGGCTTGAACTCCGTTTCAGCTTTCCAAATGTCCAAAAGCTTCTGGCGGCGCGTTTCCAGACTTGCCCAAACCGTCTCCTTCTCTGGATGCTTCGTCCGCATATCCGCAAGAAACACACCCAGACGGCGGAGAATCGTTCCCGCTGGATTGCGGTCGTCCGCCTGAACAAGCGACTGCGTATCGAAGACTTGCCCATCCGCAGGACGGAAATTTGGATTGAAACGGCGCTCCTTTGCGTAATCGACCTTTCCATGATTCCGCAAATTGAACCGCCATTGGTCCCATACGGCGTCGCGTGCGGCGAGTTTCGGGAAAAGATCCTTCGAGAGATTATGGGCGGCGAGCCATTCCGCCGTCTCGCGACGGATCGATGTTGTATCTTCCAACAACAGAGAGGCCTTCTTCTGTGATTCCGCCATTTTGATGTCGTCGGAATTCATGATTTTCGCGTCATGCCCATGGCCCGAAAGATCTTTGAAAACGCCTTTTTCAGGAGCTTTTTCACAGTTCCACAGTCCGACAGTCGCATCATCCGCTGTCCAATCGACATTGCCATCGTCGCTGACGCGATGCTCCAATTTCGCACGTTTCAGCGTACCTTGGCAGGTGAGATTGTCGATTTTGCCGAAATAGAACGGTTCCGTGACTTTCGGCGGAGCGGATGGAATCGACTGGATTTGATGTTCACGCATTAATGCGCCATCGACGAATAATCGCAACCGCTTCTCTTCAAACATCAACACGACGGTGTGGTATCGTGTATCCGCGATGGACCGCCCAAAACCGACCTGCTGCGGCCTGAAGCCTGGCATATAGACGGTTAGTTCGTTGGAATTTGGCATGGTGAATAGTTCCCAATGCCATGGATTGCGTTTCGACTGGCTGGCGGCGTAGATCTGGAATGTATTGGATCCTTCCTGCAGGATTTCCATGGACAGCCGCAACGGCAACGCCGCAAACGCATCATGCGGTTTGATTTCCAACGCGTTGTCCATCAAGTCATGATCTGCCCGTAAAGGTACTGTACACAGAAGAAGCAGGAAGAGTGTCGAAAGGTGTTTTTGCAGTCCTCCGATTATTCGTTGCTTCATGGTATTCCTTGCAAAACAAATGAAAATGGTTGGATGACGCAAACACCTTGTCATCACGGTTGTTACCATAACATAAAAAGATGTTTTTGCTACTTTTTTCTCAAAAAATACCCCGCCAAAATCTCTGTTTTTTGTTAATTTTGGCGGGTTATGTGCTAAGTGTGTCACACTGTCGTGCAACGCACCCTATTCGGATGGAATGGTGACGTATGCCCATCCATGGTCAGTCAAGCCGCCAACGGGCGCCTTCGATAAAGCAGACGGGCCGTTCGCTTGTCTGGTGATAATAGACCGTGACAATGGAACCGTCATTCAACTGCGCGGAGACAGGATAGCCCAGATCTACATCCATCCCGTTGTTCTGGATGACGAGTTCGTTCTTGATGTCCCATGTGCGGCCGCCGTCGTGGCTCAGGCAGGCCCGGACTCCGAACGGATAATAACGGTAGCCGTATGTGGCGAGAAGACGTCCGTCTTTCAAAGGAAGAAGATGGATGGGAAAACCACGAACTGGCGTCTTGACTGGTTCGGACCAAGTGACGCCATCGTCCGTTGAACTACTGGTGTACATGTAGCCGAAATTCGGTTCACGGAGGGCAGTGATCAATGTTCCATCAGGGAGTATCGTGGTATGTGGCTCTTGAAAATCCAGCGGTTTATTCAGAGGAAT
>JAEEGJ010016612.1_pt1 | contig 16840 bp, 13 predicted proteins | sample 8958761 | NCBI WGS metagenome assembly JAEEGJ01 (sample SAMN16246546, study PRJNA631951) | gut metagenome | biome: gut microbiome; feature: rumen; material: RS-attached | host: Bos | place: Iran: Karaj | collected 2018-10 | reverse complement strand
CCGGGCAGGATTTGGCACCACCGCCGGACATTGCGTCCGGCGGTTACGGGCGATGTCCGCCCCGAGCTCTGGGGGCTCGGGACGGACGCCCGTTGCCGACAAGAGCGGTAGCTGCCCAGCCATCAAAAAAACGGCACTACTGTGGGGGAAAGCACCCACAGTAGCCGAGGGGTGAAGGGGGTGGCGGGAGCGGGGACGGGCGGGGACGGGACGGGGCTAGGGTTGCGGGAGGTAGCCGGTGGAGGGTTTCTTCCAGCGGTAGGAGAGGATGATCAGCACGATCCCAGCCACGATGAACGGGATGGAGAGGAGCTGGCCCTGGTCCAGGGCGCGCCCCACCTCGAAGTCGACCTGCGGCTCCTTGATGAACTCGATCAGGAAGCGGGCGCCGAAGCAGCCCAGCAGGAACGCACCGAAGAAGAAACCGCGGTAGACCTTGCCGGGCCGCTTAAAGTAGACCCAGAGCAGCACCAGGCCCAGAATCAGGTAGCAGAGCGCTTCGTAGATCTGCGTCGGGTGCCGGGGCTCTGTCTCGCCGGCGCGGCGGAAGATGAATCCCCACGGCAGTGATGTGACATCGCCGTAGATCTCGGAGTTGGCGAGGTTGCCCAAGCGGATCAGGCAGCCCGCGAAGGCGACCAGGATGCACAGGCGGTCCATGATCCACAGGAAATCGATCCGGTGGCGCTTCGCATGGCGCAGCATGAAGTAGAGCATGCCCAGCAGGATGCCGACGGCGCCGCCGTGGCTGGCGAGTCCGCCGCGCCACGGCATGAAGATCTCCCAGAATCCCTGCCAGGACCCGAAATAGTAGTCCGGCTGGTAGAAGATGACATGGCCGAGACGCGCGCCGATGAGCGTGCCCAGGAGCACGGTGTAAAAGAGCGGATCCACAAAGGCCGTGTCGATCTTTTCCCGTTTGCAGAACTTGGCGAAGAGCCAGCCTCCCGCCGCGAAGATGACGAGGAAAATCAGGCCGTACCAGCGGAAGTGGAAGTTTCCGATCGAAAAGATCACGGGATCGAAATCCCAGTCGACGTAAAGAAGGTTAAGCATTATCCAAGATATTATTCCGTCAATTCGGTAGCGAAGTAGTTGCCCTTGCGCTCGTGGGGGATGCCGGACTGCATCCACACGGGCATCGGGGCGTCCTGCAGGTAGTGGTCGAAGAACTGCTGGAGGCGGACCGAGAGGTCCTTGCAGTTGCGGCGCTCCAGGAGGTTGTGGGCCTCGTCGTTGTATTCGAGCAGCCAGGCCGGCTTGCCGAGGCGGCGCAGGCCCATGAAGAACTCGATGCCCTGGTACCAGGGCACGGCGCCGTCGGCATCGTTGTGCATGATCAGCACCGGGGTCTTGACCTTCGGGGCGAAGAAGACCGGGGAATTCTCGATGTAGAGATCCAGGCCGCCCTCTTCCCAGAGGGTCTTGCCGATACGGCTCTGGCCGGCTTCATACTGCGGGATGCGGCTGTTGCCGGACTCCCAGCGGATGCCGCCGTAGGCGCTCGTCATATTGCCCACCGGAGCGCCGGCGCCCGCCGCGGCGAACATGTCCGTCCGCGTGACGAGGTAGGCGGTCTGGTAGCCGCCCCAGCTCTGGCCCTGGATGGCCATCTTGTCCTTGTTGATGAAGGGGAACTGCGCGCACATCGCCTCCGCGCCCGCGCAGATGCAGTTGTAGGCACTCTCGCCCGGGTGGCCGTCCTTGTAGACGATGTCCGGGATGAAGACCACGTAGCCGCGGCTCATGTAGAAGGGAATGTTGACGGTCGAACGGCTCGGCGCCGGGGCGCGGTAGTCGTAGAGCGACTCGGAATACTTCTCGTAGAAGTAGATCATCATCGGATATTTCTGCGCCGGGTCGAGGTCTTCCGGGACGAAGAGCAGGCCGTCGAGCGGCGTGCCGTCGTAGGCCTGCCAGTGCACCAGCTGCACGTCGCCCCAGCGGTATTCCGCCTGCTGGGGATTGATGGCGGTGAGCTTCTGTCCGTCCTGCGCGAGGGTGCCGCCGACATGGAGGTCCATCGGGTGGCGGAAGTCGCCCTGGAGCCAGGCGTACACCTCGGCGTCACGCGCCTTGGTCAGCTGCGCGAAGGAATGCTCCGCCAGGAAGCCCTGCGGTTCGCCGCCCCTGGCGGCATCCACGCAGGCGAAGCCGTTGCGCTTGTCCACTTCGTTGAACGCGCTCAGCGTCAGGCGGCCCTTCAGCGGGAAATTGTTGATGTTCTGGTAGAGGTAGGGGTTGGTGCGGCGGGACAGGTTCACCGCCGAATACTGCACCTTGTCGCGCCGGCCTGCGCCGCGGGTCAGGCACTCGGCCTTCTTGCCGTCCGGCGAGAAGCGCCACACGTCGTAGCGGTCCGCGATCAGCAGGGCTTCGTCCTCGCCCATCCAGTCGGGCGAAGTGCGCGGGATGTAGAACGGGATCGGGTGGTCGTCCTCATCGTCCCAGAAGGGCACGCCCGTCTGGCCGGTAAGGTTGACGTCGGCGCCCGTGGCGAGGTTCAGGCAATACCAGTTGCCGTCCTCGGTGTTGAACCAGGCGATGTATTTGCCGTACGGCGAAGGGGACGGGAAGCCGACGGCGCCCGCGCGGAGCGTCCGGCGGCTGCCGTCGCGCACGTCCACCAGCGCGAGGTCGGCGCGCGACTCCGCCGCCCAGAGGTTGTCGATGTCATAGGGAGCCGTGTCGAGGGACAGGGCATAAGCGGCCTCCGCGCCATTGAACAGGCGCGTCCGGTCGGAAGGGTGGGTGGAGAGCACCACCAGGCGGCCCGGGCTGTCCAGGTTGACCACCGCCGTGCGGGTGCGGCGGCCGCGGGCCTTCTTGTCCATCGGCGGGACCGTGGCCTTGTTCCAGACCCAGATGTCCAGCGAGGCAGACTCGAAATCATAGACCGTCGTATCCTTGGCGGGGAGCTTCTCCTCGATCTCGAGGACAAGGCGGGAAGCGGCGTTGGAGAACGCCAGGTCAGCGTTCTCGCTGACGACCCAGCCGGCCGGCAGGTCGGCGCAGTCGGCGGCGAGCAGCTCGCACGTCACCCATTTGGCCGTGCGCGGCCGGCGCTTGTCCACCCGCAGGAAGCTCTGGTAGACGGCATGGCGCGGCGTGCCGTCCAGCTTCTCCTCCTCGTCCGTGGCGGTGAAGGCGACGCGGTTGCCGTCCGCGCTGAAGACGAGGTTGTCGTAGGCCTTGCGGTCCGCGGAGAGGGTATCAATGGTGCCCTTCGGGAAATCATAGAGGATCACGGCGTCGCGCGAAAGGGAATCTTTCTTCTCCTTGGCGGTCTTGACCAGCAGGCGGCTGCCGTCGGCCGACACCTTGAAGTCGGACACGCACTTGAGCGTGTCGACGGAACCGGAGGCGACCTCGATCACCAGCAGGTTCTTGGCCTTGCGGTCCTTGACGTCCTGCGCGGCGAACAGATACGGCGCGGCTTCGTAGCCGAGCGCCGTCTTGCCGGCCGCGCCGACCGTCTCCCACGCCAGCGTGGCCAGGTCGATGCGCGCGACGCTGTCCTTGGGCTGCTCGTCTTTCTTCTTCTTGTCGATCTTGGCCTGCCGCACGTCGGCGAAGGGGGCCTTGAGCGTAAAGAGTCCGACGCGGGCGTCCTGCGCCCACTTCAGGCCGGTGCCGCGGGCGATCACCGCCTCCGCGCCGGTCTGGAGGTTCTTGATATAAAGCGTGCCGTCGCCCTCCTGGGGATTGACCTCGTAGCTCACGAGCCGGCCGTCGGGGGTCAGCTGGACGGAGCGGACGGACTGCCATCCGTCATACACGCTGTGGTCGAGGGGTTTCTTCTGGGCCCAGGCGGGGCAGGCGCCGCACAACATAAGTGCGACAAAAGACAGGACAAGCGTCGTTTTCTTCATAAAATGTCGGTTTTCGGATGCGCAAGATACAAAAAAAGGCACGGAAAGCCTTGCAAAATCGATTCTGTTTGCTACATTTGCGAAAGAATGTACCGCACGAACAAATATTGGTGGTGGCGCCTGTTACAACTTCCCCGAGTCGTAAGAGGTTGACGCTCCGTATGTGTATCTGAGAAGGTACTTCGAAAAGGGCCCTGCCGCGATGCGACAGGGCCCTTTCGGGTTTTTAAGGCGAATATAAATCATCCCATGATATGAACAGTTACTTAGTAGACCAAGAAGGTTATTACGGCGAATTCGGCGGCGCTTATGTCCCCGAAATCCTGCACCAATGTGTCGAGAACCTGCAGAAGGCGTATCTCCCCATCCTGGAGAGCGCCGACTTCCAGCAGGAATACCACGCCCTGCTGCGCGACTACGTCGGCCGCCCGAGCCCGCTCTACCTGGCCAAGCGCCTGTCGGAGCGCTACGGCGCCACGATCTATCTCAAGCGCGAGGACCTCAACCACACGGGCGCCCACAAGATCAACAACACCGTCGGCCAGATCCTGCTGGCCCGCCGGATGGGCAAGCGGCGCATCATCGCCGAGACGGGCGCGGGCCAGCACGGCGTGGCCACGGCCACCGTCTGCGCCCTGATGGACATGGAGTGCATCGTCTACATGGGCGAGACCGACGTGCAGCGCCAGCACGTCAACGTCGAGAAGATGAAGATGCTCGGCGCCACGGTCGTCCCCGTCAAATCCGGCAACAAGACCCTCAAGGACGCCACCAACGAAGCCATCCGCGACTGGTGCTGCCATCCTTCGGACACGTTCTACATCATCGGTTCCACCGTCGGCCCGCATCCCTATCCCGACCTGGTGGCCCGCCTGCAGTCCATCATCAGCAAAGAGATCAAGGGCCAGCTCCAGGAGCACACCGGCCGCGACTACCCCGACTACCTGATGGCCTGCGTGGGCGGCGGCTCCAATGCCGCCGGCACCATCTACCACTACATCGACGACCCGCGCGTGAAGATCGTCCTCGCGGAAGCGGGCGGCCTGGGCGTGGACAGCGGCAAGACCGCCGCCACCATCGCCCTCGGGCAGGTGGGCATCCTGCACGGCGCCAAGAGCTACGTGATCCAGAGCCCGGACGGGCAGATCGAGGAGCCGTACTCCATCAGCGCCGGCCTGGACTACCCGGGCATCGGCCCGATGCACGCCAACCTGGCGGCGAAAGGGCGCGCCCGGATCATCCCGGTCAATGACGACGAGGCCGTGGCCGCCGCATACGAACTCACGCGCCTGGAGGGCATCATCCCCGCGCTGGAGAGCGCCCACGCGCTCGGCGCGCTGTCCAAGATGCAGTTCCGCCCGGAGGACGTGGTCGTGCTGACCGTCTCCGGCCGCGGCGACAAGGATATGGAAACCTACCTCAACTACTACAAGAAATGAGCACCTACCGCTATACCGTGGTCAGCCGGCCCCTGCCCGGCGACCTCCACACCCCCGTGTCGGCCTATCTGCGCCTGCGGGACGCCTCCACCCGGTCCATCCTGATGGAGAGCAGCGACTACCACACGCGGCGCGACGCGCGCTCCTTCATCGGCCTGGAGCCGCTCGCCGAGGTGGGTGTCGCCCACGGCACGGGCTTCTGCCATTTCCCGGACGGGACGGTCCGCGAGCACGCAATCGACGGCAGCTACCCCTGCGAGCGCCTGGTGCGCGAATTCCTGGACGCCTTCGAGCTGGACCGCAAGGTCGTGGGGCTGTGGGGCTACACCTCCTTCAACGCCGTCCGTTATTTCGAGGACATCCCCGTCAAGGACGAGACGCGCGCGGAGAACGACGCCCCGGACCTGCTCTACATCCTGTTCCGCTACGTGCTCGAATTCGACCATTTCCGCAACCGGCTGACCCTGCACGAGCTCATCCCGGAAGGCGCCGCGGCGCAGTCCGACCGCATCGAGCGGCTGCTCGGCCGGCCGGCCGCCAACCTCTATGATTTCCGCCCCGTGGGCGAAGTCACCTCCCCGCTCACCGACGCGCAGCACATGGACAACGTCCGCCGCGGCATCGCGCACTGCCTGCGCGGCGACGTGTTCCAGGTCGTCCTCTCGCGCCGCTTCGTTCAGCGCTACGAGGGCGACGACTTCCAGCTCTACCGCGCCCTGCGCAGCATCAATCCTTCCCCATATCTGTTCTACATGGACTTCGGCGGCTTCCGCCTGATGGGCTCCTCGCCCGAGACGCACTGCCGCATCGAGGACGGGCGCGCCTTCATCGACCCGATCGCCGGGACCACCCGGCGCACGGGCGACGAAGCGGCCGACGCCCGCGGCGCGGAGTTCCTCCGCAACGATCCCAAGGAGAACGCCGAGCACGTGATGCTGGTGGACCTGGCCCGCAACGACCTCTCCCGCAACTGCCACGGCGTGGCGGTGGAGTTCTACAAGGAGCTCCAGTACTACTCCCACGTCATCCACCTCGTCAGCCGCGTGGGCGGCACGCTCGAGGCCGGCGTCGACCCCGTCAAGGCGTTCATCGACACCTTCCCGGCCGGGACGCTCTCCGGCGCGCCCAAGGTGCGCGCGATGCAGATCATCTCGGAGCTCGAGCCGCACAACCGCGGCGCCTACGGCGGCTGCGTGGGCAGCATCGGCTTCGACGGCTCGCTCAACCAGGCCATCACCATCCGCTCGTTCGTCAGCCGCGGCGGGGAACTGTGGTTCCAGGCCGGCGGCGGCATCGTCGCGGACAGCAGGCCCGAATACGAATTGCAGGAAGTCAACAACAAACTGGGCGCGTTGCGTACAGCCATCGAACTCGCCTCCCAACTCTAGAAGATTATGCGCATCGTCATCATAGACAATTACGATTCCTTCACCTACAACCTCGCCCACCTGGTCAGGGAACTGGGCGGCGAGGTCACCGTGCTGCGCAACGACCGCTTCGCGCTCGAGGAGCTCGAAGCCTACGACAAGATCCTCCTCTCGCCGGGCCCCGGCATCCCGTCCGAGGCCGGCCTGATGCCGGAAGTCATCCGCCGCTATGCCGGCCGCAAGCCCATCCTGGGCATCTGCCTGGGCGAGCAGGGCATCGGCGAGGCCTTCGGCGGCACGCTCGTCAACCTGTCGAGCGTCTTCCACGGCGTGCAGACGCCCTGCCGCCGCACGGCCGACGACTACCTCTTCGCCGGCCTGCCGGACGAATTTCCCGTGGGGCGCTACCACTCCTGGGTGGTCGACGCCGCTACGCTGCCGGCCTGCCTCGAGTGCACGGCCGTGAGCCCGGAAGGGCAGGTCATGGCCCTGCGCCACCGCGCGCTGGACATCCGCGGCCTGCAGTTCCATCCCGAGAGCGTCCTCACGCCCGACGGCGCGAAAATCATCGCAAATTGGTTGAATCATTAAAAACAAAAACGATATGAAAGCGTATCTGAACCAGCTCATCGAAGGCGAGAGCCTCTCCCGCGAGCAAGCCCACGACATCCTGCTGGGCATCACCCACGAATCCTTCAACGACAGCCAGATCGCAGCCCTGCTGATGGCCATCCAGACCCGCGGCGTGACCGTGGACGAGCTCCTCGGCTTCCGCGACGGCCTGCTGGAGACCGGCAAGCACATCGACCTGGACGACTACAACACCCTCGACATCGTGGGCACCGGCGGCGACGGCAAGAACACCTTCAACATCTCCACCTGCTCGGCGTTCGTCATCGCCGGCGCGGGCTACAAGGTGACCAAGCACGGCAACGGCGCCAGCACCTCCGTGAGCGGCGCCAGCACGGTCCTGGAGCTCCACGGCGCCAAGTTCAGCGCCGACCCGGACGTCCTGCGCCGTTCGCTCGACCTGGCGGGCATCTGCTACTTCCACGCCCCGCTCTTCGCCTACGGCATGAAGTTCGTCGGGCCTGTGCGCCGCGCGCTCGGCGTGCCGACCTGCTTCAACCTGCTCGGCCCGCTGGTGAACCCCTGCCAGCCCAAGAACTCGCTGCACGGCACGGCCACGCAGGCGCAGCAGCGCCTCTACGTCCGCGCTCACCAGAAGATCGGCGACAACTACGGCGTGGTCACGAGCTACGACGGCTACGACGAGATCTCGCTGACCTCCGGCTTCAAGCTCGTGACCCCGAGCTTCGAGAAGGTGTTCACGCCCAAGGACATGGGCCTCAACTACGTGGAGCCGAAAGACATCTATGGCGGCAAGACGGCCGAGGACGCCGTCCGCATCTTCGACGCCGTCCTGGAAGGCACGGCCACGGAAGCGCAGAAGAGCGTGATCCTGGCCAACGCCGCCTGCGGCCTCTCGGTCCTCGACCGCAATCTCTCCGTCGAGGATTCCATCGCCATCTGCCGCGAGTCGCTGGACAGCGGCAAGGCCCTCTCCGCTTTCAAACGATTCCTTGCCGTCAACAGCTAGTATGGACATTCTCGAACAGATCATCGCCACCAAGCGGCAGGAGCTCGCCGGCGAGCGGAAACGCTCGCTGCGGGCGGCGCTGCTCGCTTCTCCGTCCGGCATCATCGCGGAATTCAAGCGGAAGTCCCCTTCCAAGGGCTGGATCCACGCGGACGCGGTCCCGGAGGAGGTCGTCCCCGCCTACGCGAAAGCCGGCGCCGCCGCGCTGAGCGTCCTCACGGACGAGCAGTATTTCGGCGGCAGCCTCGACTTCATCCGCCGCGTGCGGCCGCTGGTGGACATTCCCATCCTGCGGAAGGATTTTATCATCGACCCCCGGCAGCTCGCCGACGCGCGGGGAGCGGGCGCCGACGCGGTGCTGCTGATCGCGGCGTGCCTCACGCGTGAGGCCTGCGCCGCGCTGACCGCGGAGGCCCACCGCCTCGGCCTGGAGGTCCTGCTGGAGATCCACAGCCCGGAAGAGCTGGACTACATCACGCCCGAGATCGACGTGGTCGGCGTCAACAACCGCCACCTCGGCACCTTCGTCACCGACGTGCAGACGTCGTTCGAGATGGCCCCGCTTCTGGCCCCGCGGCCGGACAGCACAACGCCCACGCACGAAGCGGGGCCCGTGCTCGTGTCGGAGAGCGGCATCAGCGACCCGGCGACCGTGCGCGCGCTGCGCGAAGCGGGCTTCCGCGGCTTCCTGATGGGCGAGAATTTCATGAAACAAAGCGACCCGGGCGCCGCCCTGGACGCATTCCTGCAAGCATTATGATCAACAACAAACTCGTCAAGGTGTGCGGCATGACCGAAGGAGAGAACATCCGCGCCGTGGAGGCCCTCGGCGTGGACCTCATCGGTTTCATCTTCTACCCCGGCTCGCCCCGCTTCGTGCGCGAAGTCCCCTCCTACCTGCCCGCTAAAGCGGGCCGCGTGGGCGTCTTCGTGGACGCGACCCGCGAGGAGATCCTCCGCCGCCACGACACCTACCGATTCGACTACATCCAGCTCCACGGCTCGGAGAGCCCGGAATTCTGCGCGCAGCTGCGCGAGCGCGACGGCCTGCGCGTCATCAAGGCCTTCGGCATCGCCGAAGAGAGCGTGCGCAACACCGTCGCCGGCTACGAAGGCGCCTGCGACCTCTTCCTCTTCGACACCCGCACCCCGGGCCACGGCGGCAGCGGCAAGCGCTTCGACTGGTCCATCATGGACGACTATGAGGAGAAGACGCGCTTCCTGCTCAGCGGCGGCCTCGGCCTGGACACCGTGGAGACGCTCCACGATTTCATCTACCCGTTCCTCGCAGGCTTCGACCTCAACAGCCGCTTCGAGACCGCCCCGGGCATCAAGGACCCGGACCTGCTGGAAGTATTCCTTGAAAACCTTCAAAGATAATTGATTATGAACCGTATAGACAGACTCTTCAGCGGCAACCCGCAGCGGTTGCTCTCCATCTACTTCTGCGCCGGCGCCCCGACCCTCGACGGCACGGCGGACGTCATCCGCACCCTCGCCGCCGAGGGCGTGGACATGATCGAGATCGGCATCCCCTTCAGCGACCCGATCGCCGACGGCCCCGTGATCCAGGGCGCCGCCAGCCAGGCCCTGCGCAACGGGATGACCGTCGAGCGCCTCTTCTCGCAGCTGGAAGGCATCCGCAAGGACGTGGACATCCCCCTCATCCTGATGGGCTACCTCAACCCCGTCGCCCACTACGGCTTCGAGGCTTTCTGCAAGCGCTGCCAGGAGGTGGGCGTGGACGGGCTCATCCTGCCCGACCTCCCCTTCAAGGACTACCTGGAAAGCTACAAAGACGTGGCCGAGCGCTACGGGCTGCATACCATCATGCTCATCACCCCGGAGACCTCCGAGGAGCGCGTGCGCCTGATCGACGAGCACACCGCTGGCTTCATCTACATGGTCTCGTCCGCCGCCACCACGGGCGCCCAGAAGGACTTCGACGCCCAGAAGCAGGCCTACTTCCAGAAGATCGACGCGATGAAGCTCCGCCTGCCGCGCATGGTCGGCTTTGGCATCAGCAACAAGCAGACCTTCGACGCCGCCTGCGCCGCGGCGGCCGGCGGCATCATCGGCAGCCGCTTCGTCACCCTGCTCGACCAGGCCGCCGGCGACGCCCGGGCCGCCATCCGCCAGCTCAAGGCCGACATCGGGAAATGAACAATGCCCGGCCGGGGCCGGGCATTGAGGTATAAACGGAATAAAATGACGGAATGGAATGGCTGACCCTAGCGGTCGGCCATTTGTACGTATTCTTTCTCGTCGGTGACGCAACGGTAGGCGGGGCGGATGATGCGGCGGCCTTCGAAGTTGAGCTCTTCGTTGCGGTGCGCGCACCAGCCCACGATACGCGCCATCGCAAACAGCGGCGTGTAGATCTCGCGGGGGATGCCGATCATGTCGTAGACGAATCCGGAGTAGAAGTCCACGTTGGCGCAGAGTGTCTTGCTCTTGCCCTTGACGGCATAGATGGTCTCGATGGCCACTTTCTCGATCAGCTCCATGAACGCCAGCTCGTCCTGGCGGCCCTTCTCGGCGGCCAGCTCGCGGGCCATCTCCTTGAGCAGGACGGCGCGCGGGTCGGACTTGGTGTAGACCGCGTGGCCGATGCCGTAGACGAGGCCGGAGTGGTCGAACGCGCTGCCGGCGAGCAGCTTGCGCACGCAGGAGGCGATCTCGGCTTCGCTCGTCCAGTCCTTGATCTCCTTCTTCATGAAGGCGATCATGTCGCAGACCTTGAGGTTGGCGCCGCCGTGCTTGGGGCCCTTGAGGGACCCGATGCCCGCGGCGATGGACGAGAACGTGTCCGTGCCGGACGACGAAGTCACGCGCACGGTGAAGGTGGAGTTGTTACCGCCGCCGTGCTCGGAGTGCAGGATCAGCAGCACGTCCAGCGTGCGGGCGTCCAGCTCCGTGTAGTCGGAGCCCTTGAGCATGTAGAGGAAGTTCTCCGCCAGCGACAGGCCCGGCTGGGCGTCGCGGATGTGCAGCGAACGGCCACGGTGGTGGTGGCGGTACATATTGAACGCGTAGGCGATGGTCGTCGGGAACTTGGAGATGAGCTCGATGCTCTGGCGCATCAGGTTCTCGCGCGAGACGCCGTCGGGATTCTCGTCGAAGGTGTAGAACTCCAGCACGCTGCGCGCGAGGATGTTCATGATGTCGTCGCCTTCCAGCTCGATGATATGCAGGATGGTCTTCTGCTCAAGCGGCATGTTGTCGAAGATCAGGTCCTTGAAGGCCTGGAGCTCCTCGGCGTCCGGCAGGCGGCCCGAGAGCAGCAGGAAGCAGATCTCCTCGTAGCCGAAACGCTTCTCGGCCATCAGGGCGTGCACGAGGTCCTTGACTTCGTAGCCTCGGAAATAGAGGCGCCCCTCGGTCGGCACGATGGTGCCGTCCTTCTCGCGCTCGTAGCCCACGACGTTGCCGATGTTGGTCAGACCGACCAGCACGCCGGTGCCGTCTTCGTTGCGCAGGCCGCGCTTGACGTCCAGCTTCTTGAACAGGGCGGCATCGATCCGGGTGCTCGCCTTCATCTCATCGGAGAGCTTGTAGATCAGGTATTCCTTCTGGGTCTTCGTGGTCATTTCGACAAGGTGTTGAGGGCAGAGCCCGCCCGGAACCAGGCGATCTGCTGCGCGGTGTAACTGTGGCGGACCGAAATGCGGTCCTCGGTGCCGTCTGCGTGGTGCAGGATCACCGGGATCGAGCGGCCCGGGGTGATCGCGGCGCACAGGATGTCCAGCTTGTCGCCGGAGCGGACCTTGGCGTAGTCCGAAGCGTGCGAGAAGGTCAGGGCGAGCACGCCCTGCTTCTTGAGGTTGGTCTCGTGGATGCGCGCGAAGCTCTTGGCGAGCACGGCGCGGACGCCCAGGTAGCGGGGCTCCATCGCCGCGTGTTCGCGGCTCGAGCCTTCGCCGTAGTTGTCTTCGGCCACGACCACGCTGCCCGTGCCGGCGTCGCGGAGCGCCTTGGCGCGCGGCGCCACAGGGCCGGACTTGCCGGTGAAGGCGTCGACGGCGCCCAGCAGCAGGTTATCGGAGATGTTCTCCAGGTGACCGCGGTATTTGAGCCAGGGACCGGCCATCGAGATGTGGTCCGTGGTGCACTTTCCTTTGACTTTGATCAGCAGCGGCAGGGCCTCGAAGTCCTTGCCGTCCCAGGGGGCGAACGGCTCCAGGCGCTGCAGGCGCTTGCTGTCCGGCCGGATCACCGGATCGGGGCTGCCAGCCTTGGGGGCGACATAGCCCGACTCGTCGGCCAGGAAGCCGCGGGGCGGGAGGTCATCGCCCAGCGGGGCGCGGAGCCAGATGCCGTTGACCGGCTCGACGCGCGGGTCGAAGTCCAGTTCGCCGGCGAACGCCAGCGCCACGGCCATCGACGGCGAGGCGATGAAGGCGTGCGTCTGCGGGTTGCCGTCGGCGCGCTTCGCGAAATTGCGGTTGAAGCTCGTGACGATGGTATTGAGACGCTCGTTGTCGTCGGTCTGACGCTCCCACTGGCCGATGCAGGGGCCGCAGGCGTTCGCCATCACGGTCGCGCCCGCTTCGCGGAGCGTGTCCAGGATGCCGTCGCGCTCGGCCGTGGCGCGGATCTGCGCGCTGCCCGGGATGACGAGCAGCTTCGCCTTCGGCTTCAGGCCCGCATCCAGCGCGGCGCGCGCCACGGCGGCCGCCCGGGAGAGGTCCTGGTAGGAGGAGTTGGTGCAGGAGCCGATCAGGCTCACTTCCACCTTGTGCGGGAAATGTTCCCGCGCCTGGCGGTCCTTCATCTCGCTGAGCGCGCAGGCCGCGTCCGGCGTGTAGGGACCGTTGATATACGGTTCGAGCTCCGACAGATCGATCTGCAGGACCTCGTCATAATACTTCTCGGGATGGGCGACCACGGCGTCGTCCGCGCGCAGCTCGCTGCACAGCGCGGAGGCCAGCGTGGCCACTTCGCGACGGCCGGTGGCCATCAGGTACTCGGCGATGTGTACGCCGAACGGGAAGATGGAACTCGTGGCGCCCACTTCGGCGCCCATATTGCAGATGGTGGCCTTGCCGGTGCAGGAGAGATTCTCCGTGCCGGGGCCGAAATACTCGATGATGGCGTTGGTGCCACCCTTGACGGTGAGCATTCCTGCGAGTTTGAGGATGACGTCCTTGGGCGAAGCCCAGCCCTTGAGCGAGCCGGTCAGGCGCACGCCGATCAGGCGCGGCATCCGGAGCTCCCAAGGCATTCCCGTCATCACATCCACCGCATCGGCGCCGCCCACGCCGATCGCCAGCATCCCCATGCCGCCCGCATTGGGCGTGTGGGAGTCCGTCCCGACCATCATGCCGCCCGGGAACGCGTAGTTCTCCAGGACGATCTGATGGATGATTCCGGCACCCGGCTTCCAGAAGCCGATGCCATAGCGGGCCGCCGCAGAAGCGAGGAAGTCATAGACTTCCGCATTGGTCTTGAGGGCGTCCGCCAGATCCGCCTCGGCGCCTTGCCTGGCGCAAATGAGATGGTCGCAATGGACCGTCGTCGGCACGCTCACGGCCTCACGGCCCGTGCTCATGAACTGCAACAGCGCCATCTGCGCCGTCGCGTCCTGCATCGCCACGCGGTCGGGACGGAATTCGCCAAAGTCTTCCAGCCGCTTGAGCGGTCGGAAGTTGGCGGAATCGTACACGTGTGAGTACAGGATCTTCTCCGACAGGGTCAGCGGTCGGCCCAGCTCCCGCCGGATCGCAGCCACTTTCTCCCCATAGCCTTTGTAGAAGGCCTTCACGGTCTCCAAATCAAACATACGGATCTACTAACCAATATACACAACTAACTTAACTAACCTGTCGCGGCGCTCCCGTCACCCGGGCGGCGGGCCGGGAATCACCGCACCACAAAGATAGTCAAAAAATTGATTAATAAAACACTTTTTCGTAACTAATTGATATTTAACCGCAAAAATAACGAAGCGCGCATTACTCGATTCGATTTATTAACAATTGTAAGATTTTTCCAACCGCATCTTACAGATTATAATAAAAAATGACCGCATCGCTTTCGCAATGCGGCCATTTCAGGATTCGGACCCGCCGTTAAATGCAGGTATAACCGCCGTCCACGGCAATATTCTGGCCGTTGACATAGGTCGACGCCGGGGAGGCGAGGAAGAGCGCGCAGGTGTCCAGCTCGCCCTGCTTGCCGTAGCGGCCCAGCGGGATGTTGTTCTTGGCGATCGCCTGGAAATAGTCGGAGTCCAGGGTGGCGGTGGTCAGGTCGGTGTAGAAGTAGCCCGGGCAGATGCTGTTGACCGTGATGCCGTGCTTGCCCCACTCCGCCGCGAGGGCGCGGGTCAGGTTGACGACACCGCCCTTGGCGGCGTGGTACGGGGCGGAGCCCACGATGAGGTTGCCCACCAGGCCGTACATCGACGCGATGTTGATGATGCGGCCGTAGCCGGCCTTGATCATCTCCTTGCCGAACTCGCGGGAGCAGTTGAACGTGCCGAACAGGTCGATGTCCAGCTCCTTCTTGAACTGCTCGTCGGTGATCTCCTCGGCCGGCGCCACGGCGCCCGTGCCGGCGTTGTTCATCAGGATGTCCACGCGCCCGAAGCGCGCCATCGTCGCGGCCACGGCGGCCTTGACCTTGTCCGTATCGGTGATGTCGCAGGCGAACGGCAGCACCTCCACGCCGAACTCGGCGTGAATGGCCTTCGCGTTCTCCTCCAGAAGATTCATGCGGCGGGCAAGCAGCACCAGATTGGCGCCCTGGCTCGCAAACGCCTTGGCCATCTGCAGGCCCAGGCCGGTGGACGCGCCCGTCACCACGGCGACGCGCCCGGAGAGATCAAAGTAATTCTTCATTTCTCAGTCACTGACTAAAATGTCCTGCAATTTAGCCATTTCCCCCGAAGAAACCAAGCCTCGATCCGTCTAGCACGCTCCGCACACCCCTGGGCACGAATTCGGCCTGTTTCGTGCCCACCCCCACCTTCAAAGCCAGGGGTTGGCCCGCTTTCGGCCATTATCGATCCCACCCCAAAAGCCATCCTTTCAAGCGTTGACTCAAAAGGATGGCCACAAACTAGTCTTTGAAGCAGAAGTGCTTCTACTAAGACGCCTCCGCTACGAAGACTCTTCAGGATAGTCTTCTACATATCGACGCATCTCGCTTCTTCATCAGCGAGGGCCTGTTGGCAGATTTCATCACTGACACAAGGCTGGAGAGAATCCCCCTCAGGAGACACACAGTGCCCTGTACCATCTTCCATGCGCGGTTTATGTACACTCGGGTATTTACCACCCTTTACTTCTTTCATCTGGAGAGATGAGAGTTCATTAGTTTTTTTCATTGTTTTGTGTTTTTAAGGATTTACTTATGACTCAAGTCTTCGAGATCAAATTGTGTCAACAATGGCACCATCTCCACGAAGACTTTCCCACATAGTATTCTACTTCCCAATGCAGGTCGCTCTGTCGTCACCGAGAATTTCTTTGCAGAATGCATCGCTCGTACAAGGCTGCACAATTTCTCCCCAGGGAGTTGCGCAGTGTCCTACACCACCATCATCAACTGACATTCGCGGTTTGTCATAGCCCCAGCCGCCTTTCACTTCTTTCATCTGGCGAGATGAGAGTTCACTTGTTTTCATTTTCATTGTTTTTGTTTTTAGATTGTTAAACTTTTGCCTCGTTACTCTTCCAAAAGCGCTTGAGGCACAGCGCATCTGGTCTATCCTAACAGGATATATTCAATTTCCCCATACGCATATTCTTCGGGTAGTACATACCCGTTGATCAACATCGTTGGCGTCATTTTCACCTTACATCTGGAGACGCATTCTCCGTGGTGGGAGAGTTCTTCCTCCGCCCGCTTTCTTTCATCGACGTTCTCTATCTCCAGATTCACCTTCTTCCGCGCCTTCGCGTCAAGAGAAAACCACTCGTCAAAGACAGCTCCGCCTTTCTTAAAATAGGACGATATCAGATACAGACTGGGGAGGATCAGGTTCTCTTTGTGTGCCGTCAGAACATACCGGACCTTGATTCGCGGATTATTCTTCAGCATCCGGGCAATCACCCGGTGCGCTTCCGCACACGGATAGCAATATGGATTGCAAAACAATGTCAGACAAATCTCGGCCTCCGGATTTCCAGCCAGCATGACCGAATCCTCATCCGTGACTTCGAAATACGGCTGCTGCTTCAGGAAATGGAACAGGACATCTTCGCGACACAACCGGGCACGCTTGGCCACATTGCTTTCCTCAAGAGCGCGTTGCTTCTCCTTTGTCGCAGCATAATAATGGACTGCCAGGACGGCCAGGCAATAGAATGGCAGGGCCAGAAGAGCTGCCAACCGGAACGGGGAATGGTATAAGCCGGTTAGAAAGAAGACAAGCGCAAGCCCCCACAGGATAATCTGCACAATAATACACAGCGTGCACCACCGGCGGATCTTCATCTTTTGATACCACAGGCTCCACAGGGTGTATGGCAGGATCAGGATGTTGATAATACCCAACACGAAGATTACATCCACGGACAAAGAGAGCAGGATGATATTCGACAGGAAGTACCCGAG
>JAEEGJ010016610.1_pt1 | contig 16842 bp, 15 predicted proteins | sample 8958761 | NCBI WGS metagenome assembly JAEEGJ01 (sample SAMN16246546, study PRJNA631951) | gut metagenome | biome: gut microbiome; feature: rumen; material: RS-attached | host: Bos | place: Iran: Karaj | collected 2018-10 | reverse complement strand
TAGCTGTGTCAATACCTTCTATATCAGATACGCCCTCAGCGTAAACAGTGATACCCTCATTGATAAGCGGAATAAGGATCCTGTTAACAACGAATCCGGGAGCCTCGTTAACCTGTACGGGTGTCTTACCAAGATCTCTTGAGATCTCGTTAACCTTCTCTACCATCTCCTTAGGTGTGTTGGCACCTGCTATAACCTCAATAAGCTTCATTACAGGAGCGGGATTGAAGAAATGCATACCAACGATGGGCTTGGGAAGTCCTGCACCGATCTCTGTGATAGAGAGTGAAGATGTATTTGAAGCGAATACACAATCAGGATTCTTCACGATGTTCTCCATGAGATTCTTGAAGCACTCCTTCTTGATATCCATAACCTCAAGCGCTGCCTCTACGATAAGATCTGCATCTACACAGATATCGTTAAGACCTGTCTTGAACTTAGCCATGATAGCGTCAGCCTCTGCCTGAGTCTTCTTCTCCTTGGCTACGAGCTTGTCCATAGCCTTCTGTACCTTAGCCTTACCGCCGTCAGCATACTCCTGCTTGATATCACATAAGTAGACTGTATCTACCTTGTCACACTGAGCAAATGCCTGTGCGATTCCGGAACCCATTGTTCCTGCACCGATTACTCCAACTTTCATTAATGTATCCTCCTATATGTGTAATAAATTATCTACCGACGTAGTTATTAACAATTCTTGAAAGGCTCTTTAACCTTCTCTTTGTTCTTGTCAAGGAAGAACTCCATGCCGTATCTCTGGTCCGCTGTCTCGAAGCAGTCACCGAATAACTTCTCTTCAAGTGCTACGGCATCCTTCATGTTAAGCTCAAGGCCGTCGTTAATTGCCTTCTTGCAGTTACGAACTGCGATAGGTGCGTTCTTAGCGATGCCTGAAGCCATCTTAAGTGCTGCGGGAAGTAACTCTTCCTGTGTATATACCGCATTAACAAGACCTATACGAAGTGCTTCGTCAGCCTTGATATTACGTGCAGTGTAGATCATCTGCTTAGCCATTCCGGGACCTACCAAACGTGCAAGTCTCTGTGTGCCGCCGAATCCGGGTGTGATTCCGAGGCCTACTTCGGGCTGACCGAATACGGCATTGTCAGAGCAGATTCTGATATCACAGCTCATTGAAATCTCACATCCGCCGCCTAAAGCAAATCCGTTCACTGCAGCTATAACAGGGATGGGGAAGTTCTCAATCTTTAAGAATACGTCATTACCCTTCTTACCGAATGCTTCGCCTTCAGCCTTTGTAAGAGTGCTCATCTCACCTATGTCTGCGCCTGCAACGAATGACTTCTCGCCTGCACCTGTAAGTACCACGCATCTGATCTTATTAACATCGATTGCATCGAATGTCGCATTAAGCTCATCAAGTACCTGTGAATTGAGTGCGTTGAGTGCCTTCTCACGGCTGATGGTAACGATTCCTACCTCACCCTGCTCTTCATACTTAATAAATTCCATACTTTTCTCCTTCTTATATAACGCAGTATAAGCAGTCGCATACGCGACTGCTCATACCAATATTATCTTATACTATTCTCTCTCTACGATTGTAGCGCAGCCCATTCCGCCGCCGATACACAATGTAGCAAGACCCTTCTTGGCATCCTTGGCAACCATCTCATGAAGAAGTGTAACAAGGATACGAGCGCCTGATGCTCCAACGGGATGTCCGAGTGCTATAGCACCGCCGTTAGGATTAAGCTGCTTGTCAACATCGATACCTAAGTCCTTACCTACTGCAACAGACTGTGCGGCGAATGCCTCGTTAGCCTCGATGATATCGAAATCTTCAATCTTATATCCGGCCTTAGCCATAGCCTTTCTTGTAGCTGCAACAGGTCCGATACCCATGATCTCGGGAGCAACACCTGCAAGTGCGCCTGCTACGAATGTAGCCATAGGCTTAACACCGAGTTCCTTAGCCTTCTCTTCAGACATGATAACGAGTGCTGCAGCACCGTCATTGATACCTGATGCATTACCTGCAGTAACAACACCGTCAGGATTAAGAGCCTTAAGCTTAGCAAGACCTTCTATTGTAGAACCCTGTCTCGGGCCTTCGTCTGTATCAAATACAACTGTCTCTTTCTTCTTCTTGATCTCAACGGGAACGATCTCTGCCTTGAATGCGCCGCTTTCGATAGCTGCGCAAGCCTTCTGCTGGCTCTTAAGTGCGAACTCATCAAGTTCTTCTCTTGTAAGGTTCCACTGCTTAGCCACATTGTCGGCTGTTGTGATCATATGATAATCATTGAATGCATCCCAAAGGGCATCCTTAACCATTGTATCAACAAGACCGCCCTGGCTCTGTGAAGGCCACATCATTCTGTAACCGTAACGGCCCTGAGGGATAGCGAAAGGTGCCAATGACATGTTCTCCATACCGCCTGCAACAACTACATCGGCATCTCCTGCCATAATCATCTGTGCAGCCTGGTTAACACAGTTAAGACCTGAACCGCAGACAACGTTGGTTGTAACTGCCGGAACTTCTATAGGAAGACCTGCCTTGATAGATGCCTGTCTTGCAACGTTCTGTCCGAGACCTGCCTGGATAACACATCCCATATATACATGCTCTACATCTGTGGGCTGTATACCTGCTCTCTTAATTGCTTCCTTGATAACGATTGCTCCGAGTTCTGCTGCCGGTGTGGTGCTTAATGAACCACCCATTGTACCGATGGCAGTACGACATGCGCTTGCGATAACTACTTTCTTTGCCATTTTCATGACTCCTTTCGTTGATGAAAAAATGATTACACTGATTTGACTTAATAATCTGAATAAAGCGCCAAATTACGGCGGTTGTTTTAGATTGTTATTTTTTTATCATTGTCGTGCCCTATTATTTTAACATAGGCAGATTTGTTTTGCAATGGGACGTTTTGGTCAGAAGAGACCAAAAAGAACTGATTACATTAAAGAATCTCTCGGGTGTCCGTTGATCACGAACTTGTCCTGATCCACCATTTGTCTTATCTTGGCCTTGTCAACGCCCGTGGCCTGGGATATCTGTAATACGGTGGCACCCGGATATTCCTCTAAGAAATGTCTTACCTTGCCGTAATCGTCATATACGGTCTTGTCACATGTACGGCAGAAATACTCACCGAGTCCTTTATAATCTATAGTATGTCCGCACTCGGGACACACTTTTAATTTTACGTCACTTATCATTCTGTCAAGTTCCATAAGTCACTCCTTTTTGACGCGAATAAAACAGCTTCGACCGTACCCGTCATATTCACGCACTATCTCATAACCCTCATCGCCTTCACCGGACTTACCCGATACGGCAAGCTTCTCAACATAGGTCTTAACTCTCTCCGCCGATATGGGATAGTCAAGCCTCTCCGCTATCTGCTCCGGAGTATATCCCAGTTCGTTAAGATGCCTTATCGCAGCTCCGCACGCAACATCGAAGGCAAAATCCCCAAGTGCTTTATCAAAAAACTTATTGGTCTTATCTTCCATAGATTAAAAGCCGACGCCCGATTCACGTCGCCGACCGGCCGTCCTTACGCCGATACACATAATATATCACGAGAAAGAAATTTGTAAAAGTATATTTAGTAAGCGGGGCTTATCTTCTCTCCCGCAAAATATATGTAGTCCGCGTGCGAAGTCTTAACGATATCCGCAACATCTTCTTCGCTCATATCGGCCTCATAACTTGCATATACAGTTGCTATCGGTGCAACGGCATAATTGATATATGTATCATTAACCCAGTGAATACGGCTTCCGTCTCTCATAAACAGAACTCTGTGTCCTTTTATCTCATCATACTCATCTTTTGAAAGCGAATTCAGGTAATCTATATATATTTGACCCTCTTGGTCAATCATATCGGCACGGGCTTTAAGATCTGCATCCCTGTCTGCCATATAACCCCTGAGCATATAGCCGTATGCCGGATAGTCCGTAGTAAGAATTATCAGCAATACTGCGGCCGCAAAAGACATTATGACACGTCTGTCAGCTTTCATGTCGTCAAACATGACACATAACAACAGCATGAGTGTTCCTATAGTAAAAGGAGCTCCGTACCTGGATATTGAGATTGCCATAACCTCAGACGAACCGTACTGAGTCTCCGTTGCAAATATGCTCATGTGACTCATAAGAACTATCACATATATGGCTATTCCCGAAAGGACCGTATATACAATCATTATCCTATGCGCAGGTGTTCGTTCCAAACCGGAGCCGTCTCTTTTCCCCGATAAGAAAGACACAACACCAACAGCCGTAAGGATAATAAACATAGCAAGCGCCGATATATCAAGTACGGGAGTATGTGCCGTATGCATCGGCTCTTTGATAAATCCAAGAAGATAATATCTTAACTTATCCGAAGCATCCTCCGGCATACTCATGCCACCCGTGGCCGTTCTGGCCAGCGCTCCCGTAAGTTTGGCTATACGCCTGTTGATAAGACAGTTGGCCCACCACGAACCCTGAATAAGATATATGCAAAGTGCGGTAAGAAGTGTATTCTTAAACGGTCTTTTCATGCGAATGGTCAGTACGATAAAGAGGATCATCGCAAAGGTCACCCACATAAATCCGGTGTTCTTGCAGAGCGCCGTCACACAACCGTAGAACGCAACCTTTAAATACGGAATAAATTCCGGTCTGTCGTTATCACCGCATATGACTTCGTATATTGCCATGAGCATGGCTCCGTATACGATACCCATGGTCACATCCGCACAGGCTCCGTAGCTCCATACATCATTGACGATTCCCGGAATCAGCATAATGACTGTCATCCATACAATCCTTAACGCTGCGGAAAGCACCCTGTTAAGTCCTGCGGTTACCTTATCCGCAGCTCTAATAAGCGGAAGTAAAAATATCATATTCATAAGGCTGTAGCCGACAAAAGCATAGCCTTCTCTGTATTCATTTAAAGAAAACTTAAGCGCACACCATTTTGCTATCTGGATGGCGGGCGGATAGTCTCCGAATTCCGGAGCCACATTACCGTACTTGCCCGTAAAGCCGCTTAAGTAATAAAGGCCCTTGGCATCGGTAGCCCAGAAATTGACATCATCCCACCACTTGACTACATGATCTTTAATAAGTAAAGAAACCGTCACACTGATGATGACAAAGGCCGCAACATCTGTCACCGTATCGGCAGCCGGACGCCATTTGCTCTTAATTGCACGGATCATAAGATAAGCCGTGTAAAACGCGATAAAAAAAACTATATGCTCCATGGCTTTGGAATACGCAAGCGCATAGAGCACAAGAATAAGCCCTGCCGTCGTAAGCGGCAGGGCATCATAAAACTTAAGTCTGTATCCTGTTCTAATATTCGGGCTCGATGAGTCCATAGGTGTTGCCCTTTCTCTTGTAGACCACGTTCACCTGGTCTGTCTCCGCATTAACGAATACGAAGAAGTTGTGGCCCGTAAGCTCCATCTGGATGCAGGCATCCTCAGCATACATAGGCTTGATGTCGAACTTCTTGGTACGAACTATCTGTACCTCTTCTTCATCAACATAATCCTTCTCGATAAATTCCTGCTTGAAATAATCTCCGCTCTGATGTCTGTCTACTATCTTATTCTTATACTTCTTAAGCTGTCTCTCGATTATCTCCTCTACAAGGTCAATTGATACATACATATCATTGCTGACCTGCTCTGACCTGATAACAGTACCCTTAACCGGTATCGTAACCTCGATCTTCTGACGATCCTTCTCAACGCTTAAGGTTACATGAACCTCTGTCTCCGGTGTAAAATACTTCTCTAACTTCCCGATCTTGTCCTGAACTGCTCCTCTTAAGCCTTCCGTTACATCAATGTTCTTGCCGCTGATGATGAATTTCATACTGATCAGTCCCTTCTTATTCAGATTCGCCATGGGAATACCGTAAGATTGTCTCCCCTTGACGTATGTTTATTTTACCATATCGGGGGCTTGGATGTCTACTTAACAAATTGTAAATTTTCTGACAATTTATATTAATAAATTGGTTTTTTCATTCTTTATTTTTTAACCCAATATGCCTTTATTTTTCATTTTTTGTGCATCTTTTCCAAAACAAAATTTCGATAGTTTACCATAATTTTCCACCATTTCTAACCTGACACATGTGTATAATGTGGATAAGTGGGCGAATAAGTCCTCAAAAAGGCATATATTCCGATTGCGTATGTGGATAACTCACCCCTTTATTGACCGTTTGACCAAATCGGTCACGGGCTCTTTTCGTCATAATAAACAACGTAATCGCTGTCAACAGAATAGTTCAAAAATCAAAAAGTCTGACACTTTAGTGTAAATCGGCCTTTCTGAACCAAAAAAGAACCACGGAAAACCGTGGTCCTTTACTCACATTATTCATTGAAGTTCTTCTCTAGAAGATTCTTCTGATACATACCGGCTGACGGTATGTTGCATTCGATACGATGATACCTGTCTTGGATGTTGAGGCATGTACTATCTGGTTGTTACCGATATACAGACCTACATGTCCCGAATAACAGAACAGGTCTCCGGGCTGAGCTTCCGCTACGCTGCCCACCGCATATCCCATGTTCCTGTCGGCTGTAGCCGAGTGAGGAAGTGATACGCCGAAGTTCTTATATACACTCAATACGAATCCCGAACAATCGGCTCCGTGTGTAAGTGATGTTCCGCCGTATACGTAAGGATTGCCGACGAACTGAAGTGCAAAGTTGGCAACCTGCGCTCCGAGGCTGTCTCCGCTTACATGAGTGACAGGCTCTGCCGGGAAGTATGAACCGTAGGTTCTTCCGCCGCCGTTGTTGTTGCCGGTGTTATTGTTGTTGCCGGCTGTGGCACTTCTTGCTGCCGCATTGGCCTTGTCTCTTTCTGCTCTCTCCTTCTCAAGACGAATCTCTTCTTCTTCCTTGGATTCTGCCTTAACGAACTCTGTATGGAGATTGACATATTCGTCTGATACATATCCGTATCCTTCCTCTATATCAACCTTAACCCATCCGTCGAGTTCCTCAACCACGAGCAGGTCGTCCTCTATGGGAACAAGTCCGAGTACAGGTGCATCCAGACCCGGCTCTTTTCTAACCTTAAGTGTTGTCGTATTAACTATCGCATGTAAAGTTCCGACTTCCTTGGCAAGCTGTACGGCATCGTCACCGGTGACACAATACTCACCCTTAACCCATCCTGTACAGTTACCTGACTGGATCTTGTACCAGCCGTTCTTCTCTTCGATGAACTCACCGACAGACTTATTGTAAAGCTTACCGACTATCTTGCCTTCGTGCTCGTCCGGATAATCCCTGACATTGACGTAGTCATGAACCTGAGCGATAACGAGATTACTGAAATCCTCTCTTGCTCTTTCTTCTATATAATCGGCGGGAGTTCTGACCGTAACTTCAACAACTTCCTTGTCAAAGTCAATCGTCTTCTCCATCGTAGCCTTCTTGGTCTCTTCAGCCTCCGATGTCTCCTCAGAAGCCTTGCTCTTGGTATCCTGATCAGACTCTTCAGCCTCAGGAGTAACCATATTCTTGACCTCTTCCTTAACATCCTTAACTGATGTACCTTCACTTACGGCGATCGAAAAACCTGCCGAAGGAAGTGAATCGGATAATGTAGCCGCATACACGGGCAGACCGCTTACGCAAAGTCCGGTAGTCATTATTCCAATGGTAGCAATAGTTGCTATTATTGTTCTGTTCTTATTCATACCTTTTAATGCCTTTTGTAATAATTTGTTACAAATCCTTAACAAATATACCACGATAAACAGTTATTGTCAACCGCTACATATTGTGCATTATGTCAACTAGGCGGCTTTATAATGTATTATGTTAACTCTGCCCCTCTCAATTGTTACATTTACTACATATTTACGTAAAAAAAGAGGCATGCCTAAAGCATACCTCCGTCCATCGTTATAACCTGCCCGGTCAGATAAGTCGGACCGGTCGCAACCATATATGCCAGTTCGGCAACTTCGGAAGGATCACCGTACCTGCCGGCCGGTATCTGCTCCGTAAGCGCTTCCCTTTCTTCTTTATTAAGATGACTGTTCATATCCGTATCAATCACGCCGCATGCAATAGCATTGACCTGGATGTTGCTCGGCGAAAGCTCCTTGGCAAGCGCCTTGGTGAATGTATTGACTCCGCCCTTCGATGCCGAATAGGCAACCTCCGTCGACGCACCGACGTTTCCCCACATGGACGAAATATTGATTATCCTGCCCTCATGATTATAAAGCATACGCTTTATTGCATGCCTGCATGTATAGAAGACACTGTCAAGATTCGTTGCCATAACCCTGCGCCATTCCTCGCCGCTCATATCCTGAAGCAGCCCGACATAAGAGATTCCCGCGTTGTTTATAAGCACGTCCACTCCGTCTATCCTGTCAAAAATGTCGGCAACTGATGCTTCATCACCCATATCCGCCTTGAAACATCTGACGGACACCTTGTGATTGTTCGACAGCTCTTTTGCCATCTCTTCCATTCTGTCTATGTTGTTAAGACATGTGAGCACCAGATCAAAGCCTGCTGCCGCAAATCTTCTTGCGATGGCCTCACCTATTCCTCTGGAAGCTCCCGTGATCATCACAGTCTTACTCATACCTTACTCCGTTTTATAATCAGAGGCTGTTAATATATCCCGTTGCCGAAGTCACGGCATTGGCTCCGTCGGAAGCAGCCGTCACTATCTGGCGAAGCGCCTTGGTACGTACATCACCCGCGGCATATACTCCGGGTATATTCGTCGCACAGTCTTCACCCGCACATATATAACCTCTCTCATCCATGTCCACAACGCCCTTAAGGTATTCCGTTACGGGATGAGTTCCCACGGCTATGAATACGCCGTCCAATGTAAGTGACTTGGTTTCGTTCGTTTTTACATTATGAACGTCAAGGCCTTCAACCGCATCCGAACCCGTAATCTTATCGGGAACCGTATCATAGAGTATCTCTATGTTCTCCGTAGCCTTAACTATATCCGCAAGTTTCTTCGCACCGCGGAATTCGTCTCTTCTGTGAATCAGGTATACCTTGGAACATCCGCGTGCAAGGAATATCGCATCCTCAAGTGCAACATCGCCGCCGCCGATGACCGCCGTTACTCTGTTACGGAAAAAAGCACCGTCACAGGTCGCACAATATGATACGCCCATTCCGCCAAGTTCCTCTTCACCGGGGATACCGAGATGATTGTGTACGGCGCCCGTAGCTATTATTACGGCCTTGGCTTCAACCTCTTCAGAGGAAGTCTTAATACGCTTAACATCACCGGCAATTTCGATACCCGTCACGGCAGCTTCTATAAATTCAACACCCTCGGCAATTGCATGCTCATGCATCTTCGTACCGAGTTCCATACCGCTTATTCCGGGCATTCCGGGATAATTGTCAACATCATAGGTGGTCAGCACCTGACCGCCGCCGATTCCGCTTTCTTCTATAATAACGGTATCAAGCCCCGCTCTCTTACCGTATATACCTGCCGAAAGTCCCGCAGGACCTGCTCCTATAATAACCAGATCTCTCATTTTTCCTCCGTTCCTACTTATATATAATCCTCAGTCTTTGCCTGATTTGCCCATATCACCCTGGAGTATTGTAAGTATCTGTTTAAATACGGGCTTATTGCCTCTTACTACTATCGCAATCTTCTCCTTTGCTCTCGAGAGACCATGGAAAAGATCTCTTACAACCGAATTACCGCTTAAATCCGGAGACGTTACACTTCTTAAATATCCCTTATCGTCATAGGTAAAGGAATCGTCAAGCAACATCACCACCCTGTCGAATTCCCGACAGGTCGCCTCAGAAACCTCTATACTGTCATTATCCGGAGCAGTCGCTTTTCTCGTATCGTCATCATATATGTATTTATAACCCTGAGTTATAAAGTCCTTTATGAGTATGTCTTCTTCCAAAGCATCCGTCGCAAACGCAACCGATACCGAAGGGAAAGAACGTCTCTGACTGCCTCTTAAGTACATCAGCTTACTTATGAAAGAGGAAAGTTCGCTGTTAAGTCTTATCCTGTTGGTCAGCTTATATCCGTGAAAACCTTCAATGCTTTCAATCAGTTCGGAGCCGTCATGGTTACGCTCCTCATAAGCTATCGAATCCTCTCTGTCATAAGAGATAATAACGGGAAGCTGATTCAACTCTGCCAGATCCGTTATTTCCTTAAGATTGGCCGCCGTCAGTCGGTGGCCCTCATCCACAAGGATTGCGGAATACTCTTTTTTAAGCTCAATCTTTTTATCGTTATCGCAGTAATAGAAGTCGACTCTCTTAAGACGCTCATCCAGATGTTCAAGTTCTTTCTCATGCGAACCGAAGTGAAGCACGCATACGCTGCTTGTCACTGAAAGCTGCATCGCTATGTCATATAAAAGGATTGTTTTGCCCGTTCCGGGAAGTCCGGTAAATCCGTGCACGGATACCTTCTTATTTATTACACCCGGCTTTTGCAGAACGTCCTTAAGTATCTCGCTTCTTATGTCTTTCTGCTGAGCTGTTAAGAAATAGTCGCCTCTTAGAAACCTTAACGGATCCGTAAGCGGAGAAATCAGATATCTGTCTTCTCTGAAAAGTTCCTCCACATGTCCTTCATACAAATCCTGCTGCTTATCAAGTGCCGAAGCCAGTTCATCCCAGGTCGCATCAAGCAGCCTGCCGCCGCCTGATAACCTCACAAGCCTGTCGGCTTCGCTTATATAGGTGAATGAATATATCGTACGATCAAGAGTAGATAAATAATATCTGTTCTGCTCAAGCTGCCTTTTTATGACTTCATCGGAAACATTGCCGCTTTTAAGTTCGATGTTAACTATGCTGTCGCTTCCTATACGTAACAGATCAAACTCCTTGCCAAGCTTAGGCATGGTGAAGGAATAGAAAAACTTAAGTGCCGTCGCATTTTCCATGACATCACAGAGTCTTTCGCTCAAAGTACGCAGTCCCTTAATCTCCCATTCCTTGATCTTAAGGAAGCGTCCCCTGAAAGACATCTGCTTCTCAAGTCTCTCCTGATCATGCTCTTCGTCTGCTCTTGTAAGGATGTATATATTGACAGGTATCATTTTCGCATTGATGCAAGAAGCTGCTTTAATTCCTCTGTTGTGAACGTGTAATCGGTATTGCAGAAATGGCAGTTCATCGTGATGGGCTTGCCGTCATTTATCATGGACTTAAGCTCATCCTTACCTATACTGATAAGTGCCTTCTCAATCCTCTGTCTGTCACAGTTACAATGAAATCTTACAGGTACGGTCTCGGTAAACTCAAGGTCAAATCCGTTTAACAGTGTTTCAAGCATCTGCTCCGGGCTTAAACCTTTTGATAACATACCCGTAACCGAATCAAGTCCTTTGATGTTCTCTTCAAGTTTAGCTATAGTCTCATCCGATGCAAACGGCATAAGCTGTACGATGAATCCGCCCGCCTGAGCAACAGTTGCATCATCTCTGTTCATTAAGACTCCAAGGCCCACGCTTGAAGGAATCTGCTCTGAGGTTGCAAAATAGTAGGTTAAGTCTTCGGCTATCTCACCGGTCTGTAAGATGACCTGTCCCGCATACGGATCCTTAAGGCCCATATCCTTAATGACAGTCATTACGCCGTTACCTACGGCTCCGCCTACATCAAGCTTACCTACGGGACTTGGAGGCAACATCACAGAAGGATTACCCACGAATCCCTTGACCTCACCTTTATTGTTCGCAGTCACCATTATATTGCCTATGGGGCCGTCTCCGTTAATCTGTATGGTGATAAGATCATCATCGGATTTAAGCATCGTACCCATAATAACCGCACCCGTAAGCGTCCTGCCGAGCGCCGCGCATGCAACGGGACTTAACTTATGCTTATTCCTTGCATCTTCCACCGTATTAAGAGTATAGGCAGCAAAGGCTCTTATCTCGCCTCCTGCTGCCGTAGCTCTGACTATATAATCGTTTAATATTTCACTCATCTTTTATGCCTGACTTTAAAGATTAAACATTCCGGCTTCATCAAGCAAACCGAAACCGTCACCCTTAAGTACTTCCACTGCCTTATTACCGTCCGATGTCTTAAGGATCATCGCACCCTCTTTTGATGTAGCCATGGCATACATATACTCTATGCCTATGCCTGCACCTGATAAGGTGTTAAACAGATGCTCTAAGGTTCCGACCTTATTCTCAAGTCTTACCGCAACAACTTCGGTTGCCTTAGCTGAGAAGCTGTTCTCCTTAAGCACCTTGCTGCCCTTATCGGGATCGGATACTATCATACGTAAAAGTCCGTACTCACTCGTATCCGCAAGTGATATCGAATAGATATTGATCTCGTTATCCTTAAGCACCTTGGCCACTTCTTCAAGTGTGCCGACTCTGTTCTCTATAAATACAGTTAACTGCTTAACAAATCCATCTGCCATAACCCATACCCCCTTTAATCAAACTTACGGTTATCAATGACTCTGACTGCCTTGCCCATGCTTCTCTCAATGGTCTTGGGAGCAACAAGCTTAACCTTAACGGCAAGTCCTATCATCTGCTGAATCGCATGGCTTACTCTCTTATTGAGTGCCTCGATCTCCTTAACCTCATCGGAGAATGAACTCTCCTCCATCTCAACCAGTACTTCCAGAGTATCGAGATTGTTAACTCGATCCACAATAATCTGATACTGAGGTGCTACACCGCCTGCCTCAAGCAATGCCGTCTCAATCTGTGAAGGGAATACGTTGACACCGCGGATAATAAGCATATCGTCCGTTCTGCCCTTAAATCTTGAGATTCTTGCTGCAGTACGTCCGCACTCACACTTCTCATGTGTGATGCTTGTAAGGTCCTTGGTTCTGTATCTTATAAGCGGCATGCCTTCCTTCTGAAGGTTGGTGATAACAAGCTCACCCGTCTCTCCGTCAGGCAGCTGCTTAAACGTATCCTTATCAACTATCTCGGGAAGATAGTAATCCTCCCATACATGTAAGCCCTTGTGATATTCACAGTCACAGGCCACACCGGGTCCCATTGTCTCACTCAAGCCGTATATATCATGAGCGCTTATTCCGAGTTCTTCCTCTATCTGCAGTCGCATCTTCTCGGTCCAGGGTTCTGCTCCGCATATAGCTGACTTAAGCTTGATCTGATCCTTAAGACCCATCTCACGGATAACTTCCGCGATGTGAAGAAGATATGAAGGTGTACACATGATACCCGTTACACCGAAATCACACATCATGGTAACAAGCTTCTTGGTATTACCCGTTGACTGAGGAACAACCGTTGCGCCGATGCACTCTGCTCCGTAATGAGCACCCAATCCTCCGGTGAACAGGCCGTATCCGTAAGCTACCTGAATGGTATCTTCCCTTGAAAGTCCCGCCATTGTTATACATCTGGCAACACTCTCCGCCCATGTATCTATATCACGTCTGGTATAGCCTACAACAGTAGCCTTACCCGTAGTTCCGCTTGATGCATGTACACGAACTATCTCTGACTTCGGAACTGCAAAAAGTCCGAACGGATAATTGTCACGTAAGTCTGCCTTGGTGGTAAAAGGAAGCTTCTCAATATCTTCAAGTCCCTTGATATCGCCGGGCTCAAGTCCTGCCTCCTGCATCTTCTTGCGGTAGAATTCCACATTATGATATACGTGGTTCACCTGCTTTACTAATCTTGCGGACTGCAGCGCCGTCATCTCATCGCGGCTCATGCACTCCTTGGTCTCATTCCAGATCATGTTCCCTCCTAACTAAGTGCTCCTTACAGATTACAGATTGTAACCTGCCTCGAATGCCTCAAGATTCTTATCGATTGTCTTGGGCGGTACGGTGTTTTTGATTACCTCGATCCACTGATCTTTGGTATAATCCATGCTCTTAGCCGATGCTCCGAGTACCACTACATTGAATGACTTAGGTGAACCGATCGATTTTGCAATACTCATGGCATCCACTACCATGGTCTTACGTCTGCTCTTAAGTGTCTCTATTATTCCTTCGGGATATGTTGCCTGACCGGTCACCACGGATATGGGATCCATGCGCTGGTCGTTGACAATCACAGTGCCGTCCTTTTTTACAAAATGGAGATATCTTAATGCTTCAAGTCTCTCAAATGCTATAAGCACATCGGCCTGACCCTCTTCAACTATGGGCTCTGCGACCTTATCTCCGTATCTTACATATGTTACTACGGAACCGCCTCTCTGGCTCATTCCGTGTACTTCGGATATCTTAACGTCATATCCTGCGGCAAGTGCAAGCTTACCCAAGATTCTGCTTGTAAGGAGGGTTCCCTGACCGCCCACTCCGACGATCATAATATTTGTTGTAGCCATTATTTTGCCTCCTTCTTGATTGCTTCAAACTTACACAACTGCATGCACAGTCCGCAAGCATTACACATCGTATCATCTATCGATATTGTTCCGTCCTCGTTACGCGTAAGTGCAGGACATCCGGGTCTTAAGCAGGCGCCGCACTTTTTACACTTCTCAGGGATAGGTACGCACTTATCGGGGAATACCTGACCCTTTAAAAGTACGCAGGGACTCTTGGTGATGATAACCGATACTTCATCTCTGTCCTGCTCACGACGTATTGTCTCTTCAAGTGCCGCTATATCAAATGCATTCACCTCATATACATGCTCTATACCCATTGACTTACAGAGGTTATAGAGGTTGATTGCATAAGTGGGCTCTCCCTTAAGAGTCTTACCCGTAGCCGCATGATCCTGATGACCCGTCATACCGGTTGTCGAGTTATCAAGGATGATCACGGTACCCGTAGCCTTGTTATATACCATATTCATAAGGGAATTAACACCCGTGTGTAAGAATGTCGAATCACCGATTACGGCAACCCAGCCCTTGATGTAATCCTTACCCTTAGCCTTCTCCATACCGTGCAGAGATGAGATAGAAGATCCCATACATATCGTTGTATCAACAATACTTAAGGGTGCAACGGCACCGAGTGTATAACAACCTATATCTCCGGCTGCATGTATCTTAAGCTTATTAAGGACCGAATATACACTTCTGTGAGGGCATCCGGGACAGAGGATAGGCGGTCTGGGAGCAACCTTCTCGGCTTCCTCAATATCAAGCTTAAGTCCCAAAACTTTCTCTCTTAACATATTGGCTGAATACTCACCCTGACGTGTGAAGAGTTCCTTGCCTTCACACTTAATGCCGAGTGCCTTAACCTGCTCTTCGATAACAGGCTCAAGTTCCTCGAATATGATGAGTCTGTCAACCTTCCCTGCAAACTCCTTAATAAGACTAAGAGGAAGAGGATTCACAAGGCCGAGCTTAAGCACACTGGCCTCGGGCATTACTTCCTTAATATACTGATATGCGATACCGCATGTGATAAATCCGATCTTGTTATCACCGTACTCGGCTCTGTTTAAAGCAACTCCCGAAGGAAGCTTCATATCGGCAGCATCATCTGCCATACGATTAAGTCTGTCCTCAACAACAAGATGTCTCTTAATAGCCATTGCAGGCATCATTACATGCTTGGCAATGTCTCTTTCATAAGGTATATCTATGGGCTCAACTCTCTCTTCAAGTTCAACCGGACCCTGCGAATGTGCAAGACGTGTTGTTGTACGAAGTATCATCGGAGTGTCATACTTCTCCGATAAATCGAAAGCATACTTCATGTATTCCTTGGCTTCCGTAGAATCCGAAGGCTCCAAAACGGGCACCATAGATGCTCTGCCTATCATTCTGGTATCCTGCTCATTCTGTGAGCTGTACATACCCGGATCATCGGCAACAACAAGTACCATTCCGCCCTTAACGCCTATATATGACATTGTATAAAGGGGGTCGCTTGCCACATTTAATCCGACATGCTTCATACATGCCATTGAGCGCACACCGCTTATCGATGCACCGCTTGCCACCTCAACAGCCACCTTCTCATTGGGTGACCATTCAGCATAGATCTCATCATACTGTACCAGATTCTCGCTTATCTCAGTACTCGGTGTGCCGGGATATGCCGCAGATACCTTAACTCCGGCTTCGTAGGCACCTCTGGCTATCGCTTCATTACCGAGCATCATCTTACTCTCAGCCATTTAATTCTGTCTCCTTACATACCTAAAAAAATGTACTGTCTGTCCGCGATAATCACTTGCGAACAGACAGTACGATTTTAGCACATTAAAGCCTTAACAGGCAATAGAAATATAGATTTATGACGCCCGCATACTAAGTTGATCAGTGCAGAGTATCTTCACGAATAATACCGCCTGATGTTACGGGCATGCCAAGGTAAGCAGCACCTAATCCATGAGGGGTAAGCACATACCATCGATCGTCATACTCTATTACATCTGCAAACAACAGCCATTCTTCACCATCAATGGTAAGTTTAGCAACCAAGGGCTTAAGTTTACCGCCGTAGATATCCTCATATGTATCAATCGTCTTATTAATCGAATCCGTAAAGTTAGTATACTCATCGGCATCAGTGATATTTATAACCTCGATCTCATCAATCGCATCAGGTCCTTTTAACATCTTCAGTATTGAATTTACATCCTCTTCATCTTCCGGAATAGTCAAACCCTTAAGTATAGGTGAGTCCTCATCCGATGATGCGGTTAAATACATGTTATAGAATGAATTGGTCAGATTATTGCGACGTATCTCGCAATTAAGACGATCGCTTGCTTCATCCGAACCCGATACATATTTACTTACAGGGGTATAAGCGCGTTTCCAGTTATGATAAGCAGCATAATCATATCCATTTACATAGCTCTCTATCGCACAATCCGCATACATTTCATCTATA
>JAEEGJ010016609.1_pt1 | contig 16843 bp, 6 predicted proteins | sample 8958761 | NCBI WGS metagenome assembly JAEEGJ01 (sample SAMN16246546, study PRJNA631951) | gut metagenome | biome: gut microbiome; feature: rumen; material: RS-attached | host: Bos | place: Iran: Karaj | collected 2018-10 | reverse complement strand
AGAGATCGGTCAGGCGCATCGTAGGCCAAGGGAACCAGTATGAGGAGAAAGAGTTCTGTCCAGTAAACATGCACTGGAACGGATACAGCTTCTTGGCGAAATAGCCCGTTACAGGACCGACCTCTCCGCCGGATTTGCCCTGGGCGCCTCCGTTACGGCAATCAATGAATGGAATATCCGATGGCTGCAGGTCGTTGTAATTGGAAATCTGGCCGAGCCACTTTCCTCCGTCGAAGCCGAGGAAAGCATAGAACCTTGGCTCACGGTCGAAATTCTGTGCCACCGTGGTATAGCCTTCCTCAAGGTAGTAATTGTATTCAGAAGTGACTCTGCGAAGAGCTTGCGTATTAACTCCTGACCAAGACAGGTCATTCTCGATAGGAAGTCCGTGGTTGGTGTAGAACTGGTCCACTATCTTCATCGGTACGCCTACGAACCGGTAGCCGCCGGTGGAGTGGGAATACTCAGACATGTTCGGCATCGTCCATTGCTGGAAAGCCTGGATAGAGCCGTAATTGTTGACATCCCTCTGGGTATTGCCCCAGATCAACTCCTGGTTCCATCTGAGATTGAAAGCACATCGGAGAGTCATGTCTGTGAGCAGGGAGTCACACATACGGAAGTTCGAGGCAATCGTGGTCCTGTCGAAAAGCTGGAAGTTGGCTTGTTGGGCGGCAGCAATAGCTTCCTGGCAAGCAGTTACGGCGAATTTCCAGCGCTCGAGCTTCTCTTCTTCGGTCTTGGAAGGGAAAAGCTGGATTCCACGGTCATCCACGAGAGTAGCCTCTTCCTCGTTGCCGTTGAACAGAGGACTGGCAGCATATACCGCCACCCTGGCCTTCAAAGCAGCGCAGATAGGCCTGGTAATCCTTCCGAGTTCGTCGTTTGACTGCACGGTCACAGGAAGGTTCTCCATTGCCTGGTCCAGCAGGGAGATGATATAGTCGAAGCAGTCGTCGATGTTGTCACGGTACATACGGACAGCCTCCATATCGGAGTCGATCGGCAGGCTCTCGCGTATGATCGGGACAGGACCCCATTTGCGTACCAGGTGGAAGTGGTAATATGCCTTGAGGAAAGTAGCCTCTGCCTTCCACTGCATTTTCTCCTGGAGCGTCATGTCCGGAACCCGGTCTATGTTCTCGACGAGGATGTCGCAGCAGCGGATGCCCTTGTACATGTCAGCCCAGTCATTGGCCCTGACATTGGATGCGCTCTGGAAACCTCTCGCAATCTGGAAATAACCGTTCGGAACACGGGCGTTCGTATTGGAGACGATCCTTCCCACGAGGTCCCAGAGTTCGTCGCCGGTCAGCATCGCGGAATCGTGGATCACGTTGCCGTCCACCGGCATGTAGGAATAGCAGGTCCCTAGATAGCGGATGGCTGAAGAACGCAGGTTGAAAGCCATGTCGATACGCGCGACTCCGTCGTCAGGAACCACGTCAAGATATTTGTTGCAAGACACGGTCGTGGAAAGTACCACGGCTGCCAAGGCGAAACATTTCAGTACATTCATATTCTTCATAGCTCTCTATTATTTGAAGGTCACGTGGAAACCGATGTTGAAAGTACGCTGGATCGGGTAGTTGAGGCCTGATCCTGCAAGTTCCGGATCCCATAGCTTGAAGCGGCTCCAGCAGAGCATGTTGTTGCCCTGGAAATAGATTCGGGCACTCTCGATCCTCCATTTCTCGGTGAGCTTGAAAGGAAGGGTGTAACCGATTTCAAGCTGCTTGAGACGCAGGAAGGCTCCATCACGCATCCACCAGGTACTGGTGGCTGAGTTGTTCGTGTTGGAATATGCGCTGTAGCGTGGCCATAGGGCGTAGATGTCGCGGTTGTCTTCGCTCCAGTGGCTGTCAGCATAAGCCTTGAGCAACTGTGTGTTATGGACGAACGGAGCCGTACCGGCAATGTTCTTGGATGGGTTGTAATTGGTGCTGGCATCAATCCAGAAGGATTCGTTGGCCAGCCCCTGGAAGAACACGCTGAAGTCGAAGCCCTTCCATCCGAGCGAAGCTCCGAAACCGTAGATGATCTCAGGAGTTGTCGGAAGTCCGATAGGCACCATGTCGGCTTCGTTGATGATTCCGTCGCCGTTGACGTCGGTGTACTTGATGTCACCTCCGCCGTACTGGCTGCCGAACGCTGCCTGGGAAGGAGAGTTGGCCGCCTCCTCGTCATCGATGAACAAGCGCTCTGCGATATATCCCCAGGTCTGCTTGAGGGAATAACCGACATGCTGGCGGTAGCTCTCCGCATATTCAGGCTCCTCATACTTGAGGTAACTGCTTGTGGAATATGTGAAGTTACCACGGGCGGAAGTCCAGAAGTCCTTGCTCCATACCTGCTTGTAGTCGGCCTGGATGTCCACACCATGGGCCTTGGCTTCTCCGATGTTGGCTGAGATGGCTGCCTCGAGACCCATGGTCTCAGGAATGTCGGCCCTGGTCATGAAGATGTCGGTACGGTGCTCGGTGAAGTACTCTGCGATGATGTCCAGTTTCTTGAAGAGGCCGAGTTCGACAGCATAGTTGCTCTTGTAGGATTTCTCCCACGTGATGGCCTCGTTGGCATAGCGGGATACGCTGATACCATCATAGCTTACACCCTGGAATTCACCGAAATAAGCCCTTCGTGCCGCGCTGGTCATATTCGTCTCGGAGAGGTAGTAGAACCTGTTGCTGGAACTACCGATGTTGTCGTTACCCACGAGACCGTAGGAAGCACGGAACTTCAGGTTGTTGACCACGTTGGTCAAAGGCTTGAAGAACTTCTCGTTGGAGATCATCCATGCAGCACCCACCGAAGGGAAGAAACCCCAGCGGTGGCTCTTGTGGAAACGCTCGGAACCGTTGTAGCCGAAGTTGAACTCCGCGAAGTAACGCTTGTCCCATCCGTAGGTGAAACGTCCGGAGAGGCCGGCGTTCCTGGATGGCAGCGACTTCTGGAGGGAGCCGGCGTTCGCGTTGAGCTGCTCGCGGGCCGTTAGTACCAGAAGGCCTGAGACATCGCTGCGTCCGAATTCGCGCGCCCAGTTTAGGCGGCTCTCGGAATACATCGTATTGGTGATGGTCTTGTCGCCCTCGGAATATGAAAGGTAGTCGGTACCGTTGTCATTGATCCTCTGAACGTGGTATTCTCCGGTGTAGGAGTCGTATCTGTCAAGCGTATAATAGAACGGATGGAACTGGCGGTAAACCTGGTAGTAGCTCAGCCTCGTCAGGTTGAACAGGGTCATGAAGTGCAGGCCCTTGGTGATGAAATCGAGGTCCTGGTTCAGTTCCACCGCAGCGATCATCTGGGAACGCTGGGTATCCTTGTATCCGCGCACCAGGTCGGCGTATGGGTTGGAATACGAACCATCGTCGTAGTTACCAAACATGATGTGCTGGATACCGACATGGTCGTCATCGGCCGGATAGTAGGCCGGGAACAGCACAGGGTCGGAGTGTACGACCTGCTTGTACACGGCATCACCTCCGTTGAGCGGTCCGGTATAATCGGTGAAGTTACCGGTAAGCCTGACGGCCAGCTTGGTGGTCGGGGTGATATTGATGTCGACGTTGGACCTGAGGGTGTACGTCTTCTGGTCGATATTGTTGTTGAATGAGTTGCGCTTGTCGACTTTCAGGATACCCGTATCCTGGGTGAAACCTCCCGTGACATAGTAGGTAGCCACCTTTCCACCACCTCGTGCCGAAACATTGGCCCTGTAAGCGGTAGAAAAGTTCTTGAAGAGCATATCATACCAGTCGTTGGCAGGATAGATGAGCCTGTTGGCTCCGGGCTTGCCGGTCTGCTCGATCTTGTCGTAGCTGTACATCAGCTCTCCGAGAGGGTCGCGGGTCGATATGGCTTCGTTGTAAGACTTCATGTAGGTTACCGGGTCGGCAAGTTCGACGGTCGAAGTCGGAGACGAAATCGAAGTCTCAACACGGGCGAATATCTTTGCCGGTCCCTCCTGTCCCCTCTTCGTGGTGACATATATGACACCGTTTGCACCGCGGGCTCCGTAAAGGGCCGTCGCAGTAGCATCCTTCATGATCGAGAAGCTCTCGATGTCGTCCGGCTGGAGCCTGGCGAGGTCGGTGGAGGTCAGCTCGATGTTGTCGATGAGGATGAGCGGACTGGTGTTGGCACCGAAAGTCGTGATACCACGGACGAAGAAGTCGGCGTTGTCCTGGCCCGGCTCACCCGAACGCTGGTATGCGATGATACCCGCAACGTTTCCTGCAAGCGCGGTCGTGAGGTTGCTGGACGGAACTTTCAACGTCTGCACGTCTATGGCGGTCACGGAGCCGATCACGCTTTCCTTCTTCTGCTTTCCGAACGCGACCACGACAGCATCTTCCAGCTGGTTCTTGTCATCGGAAAGCTTGATGATGAAGTTGGTCATGTCTCCGACCTTGACGATCTGGGCGACCTTTCCCATAGCCTCGAACTTGAGGTTGTCGGAAGGCTTCACTCCAGCGAGCGTGAATGAACCGTCAGCATTGGTCGCCACGCCCTTGGTCGTGCCGGCGATGGTAACCGCCGCTCCGATCATCGGCTCACCCGTTTCGTCCTCATAGACGATACCCTTCACGGTCTTGGTCTGAGCCATAGCCGTAAGGGTCGCAAGTACGAAAAAGAGTGACAGTACGATTTTTTTTACTGGCATAGTATTAAAGTTATATGGCACTTAGAGACAAATTTAACCATTTTCCCACAAAAAACAATACTTTTGACTATCTTTGAAACTATGAAACAGACACTTCTAGCGGCAGGTTCCGCCCTGCTATTTTGCGCCCTTGTATCGGCGCAGGAACCAAAGATCACTTCATATGTAGATCCTTTCATCGGAACCGACGGGATGGGACATACCTTCCCGGGAGCATGCGTGCCTTTCGGTGGTGTGCAACTCAGTCCTGACACGGACACGATCCCTCACAATATCAATGGCAAATACCAGCCGATGGTATATGAGACCTGCGCCGGGTACCGGTATTCAGACCCGACCATCGTCGGATTCAGCCACACCCACTTCAGCGGTACAGGCCACTCCGACCTGGGGGACATCCTCATCATGCCGACCACAGGCCCTCTGAAATTGAATCCGGGCACCGCGGACAACCCTGACAGCGGATTCCGCAGCCGCTTCTCCCACGACAGCGAAAAGGCTGAAACGGGATACTACGAAGTTACATTGAAGGATTACGGCATCAAGGCCAGGCTCACCGCCACCCAGAGGGTCGGAGTCCATCAATATACCTTCCCTGCCGTCACTCCCGGCTCCGACCGGGAGTCTCAGAGCCAGATCATCCTGGACCTGATCCACGCCATCTACGACTATGACGGCAAGACCCTCTGGGCTGAAGTCCAGGTGCAGAACGACCATCTGGTCACAGGCTACCGCATAACCGACGGATGGGCCCGCACCAACTATACCTATTTCGCCATTTCATTCTCCCAGCCTATCATCGAATATGGCTACATCGACCGGGAGAAGGTCAACTACAAGGGCGGTTGGAGCAAGTTCGACCAATACCACAACTTCGCGGCCATGGCCGGGCGCAAGCTCGTAGCCTGGTTCAGGTTCGATACCGCCAGGAATCCGGAACTCACCGTGAAAGTGGCGATTTCCTCAACGGGTACGACCGGAGCCCTGAAGAACCTGGAAGCCGAAGCCGCTGGCAAATCCTTCGAGCAGGTCCGCAGCGAAGCCCGCGCAGCCTGGGAGAAAGAACTTTCCCAGATCGAGGTCGAGGGCAGCGATGCCCAGAAGAAGATGTTCTACACCTCGCTCTACCACACTATGATCAACCCTTCGGTCTATATGGACGTGGACGGTTCCTACAGGGGCCTCGACCACGAGATCCACAAGGCGGACGGATTCACGAACTACACAGTCTTCAGCCTTTGGGACACCTACCGTGCCGAGCATCCGTTCCTGGCCCTCTTCAAGCCGGACCGCGACCGGGACATGGTTGAGTCGATGCTGGCCCACTACGACCAGAACGTACTCAAGATGCTCCCTGTCTGGAGCCATATGGCCAACGAGAACTGGTGCATGAGCGGCTACCACGCCGTGCCGGTACTCGCAGACGCGATCACCAAGGGACTGGACATCGACAAGGCCCGCGCCCTCGAGGCCATGGTCACCACTTCCAGGCAGCCATGGTACAGCGGCCTGGGAGACTACATGAAGCTCGGCTACGTCCCTTACGACCACATCACTACAGCAGCCAGCAACACCCTCGAATATTCCTACGACGACTGGACCATCTGGAACACCGCGCGCATCGCGGGCGACAAGGAGGTCGAGAAGGAATATGCCGCCAGGGCCCTGTATTACCGCAACGTATTCGATCCCGACCTTGGCTTCTGCCGTCCGAAATATGCCGACGGGTCCTTCAAGGAGGATTTCGACATCATGCAGACCATGGGCGAGGGTTTCATCGAAGGCAATTCCCTGAATTTCACCTTCCACGCCCCACAGGACGTGTATGGCGTAATGGACCTGATGGGCGGAGAGAAGAAATTCACCGCCGCGCTCGACGAACTCTTCAGCAAAGACCTGCCTGAATATGCCTATGCCACCAACGAGGATATCACCAAGGACTGCCTGATCGGCGGATACGTCCACGGAAACGAGCCGAGCCACCATATCCCTTACCTCTATGCCTGGACTTCACAGCCTTGGAAGACGCAGTACTGGATGAGGGAAATCATCAACAGGATGTACCGTCCGGAAATCAAGGGACTGGGCGGAAATGACGACTGCGGTCAGATGAGCGCATGGTACATATTCAGCGTCCTGGGCTTCTATCCGGTCTGCCCGGGAAGCGACCAGTATGTACTGGGAGCTCCGTACATGGAGGCTGCCAGGATTGCGCTGCCTAACGGCAACACGCTGGAAGTCAAGGCTTCCGGAGTGTCGGACAAGAACCGTTACGTCAAGAAGGTGCTCCTGCGCGGCAAGGAATATGACAAGATGTACATCACCCACGGCGACCTCCTCGCCGGCGGCACACTGGAATTCGTGATGTCCTCCAAGCCGAACAAATCCCGCGGCCGCAAAGCCTCCGACAAACCATACTCCATGACCGGCAAGGTGCGTTAACCTGTCATCTCCGGCTCACTAGTCATCCCAGGCTCCGGCCGGGGATCCCCGCCGAACTGCTGCACGCGCAGGTGCCCTACAGGCACCTGTAAGAGGGGTTGCCGTGCAGCAGGGGTCGAAATCGAGCCCTGCTGCACACTGACCCGCCCTGGAAGGCCGTCAGAGGCCGGTCCCCGTGCAGCGGTTTGGCGAGAATAATCAAGTTTAGCGGACGAAGGTCCTGATTTCCGTTTCTGGAAGACGGACAAGAGTAGAGAGTTGACGGAAGGTCAGCTTGAACTGCCGGCGAAGCTGCTGGGCAAGCATGATTCTTTGGGTTGCATCCAATTTCCGCGTATCACGGGTATTGAATAACTGGCGGCTTAGTTCACCGCAGACTTTCCGAGCTTCAATATCCTCCAGCATCACACCCCTGTATTCCGCCATCCTTGCAAGCATTGCCTCTTCCCTGCTCTTGGTACTCGACAGGTAAACACGAAAACGGTTGCAAGTACCGTAAATGGATTCGAAACGTCCCACATCAACATAGTTGTCCGGAAGGATTAAACCATTGCAAACCAGCCAATCATCCGGTACCGAAAGGATTCTGGAATGGAGAATGTTGTTTCGCTCCCTCTTCCCCAAAGTACCGATGGATACAGGTTGGTGAATGATTCCTTTATCGTCAAAATACCATACAGGAGTATGATGACCGGTCCTGAAATACATCGACCCTGTTCCCCATCGATAATCATACGGCATAACCTGTTTTCCATCTTTTGTCGGTTGGATGATAGTATATACAGCCACATTACGCAAATAATCAAAGTCATCCCCTATCGGATACAATTCACAACGAAAGACCAGATCGGATCCTCCGCTTCTCCCTGCGGCTGCGTAGTGGATATATTGAGTTTCATAGAGGTATTTGTACTTGGTACAATCTTCACAGGTACCCCATAGCAGAGCATGAGGATGACTCTCCTCGATGGAAAAAGAAACGACTACCACATTCGTATTAGCTGCACAAACGCCAACCAGGTTAAATGCAGTAAAAAAGTCTGATTCACCAAGTATGAAGTTACGGGAATCTGCGCCTTTGGCGCACATATGGAAAAACTCCTGTTTCATCACAATTCTCTCACGCCTCATTCTCCCATCATCAATGCGATGACTTCGGATGATCCGTACGGATGTAAAGTTGACGATTATTCTTGATATGCACAAATAAGAATTCACCCAAACGCAGTAGTGTGGTTTGATTCTGCGCCGACCCTTTCTCCGGATTACTCATTTTCCGCCGAACTGCTGCACGCGCAGGGGCCCTACAGGCACCTGGAAGAGGGGTCTGCGTGCAGCAGTGGTCGAAATCGAGCCCTGCTGCACACTGACCCGCACTGGAAGGCCGTCGGAGGCCGGTCCCCGTGCAGCAGTTTGGCGAGAATCATTGTTGCAGGAAATCATTATCTTTGCGAATAATCAATCGTAGTACCATGAATATCGCAAAAGGATTAGCCATTTCGACCATTGCTGCCATAACTCTTTCATTATTACCTGTTTCCGGGAGTAGCCCACTGGAATCCGTGGCCGCCCGTGGCGTTGCCACGAGTTTCATCCCTCAGTCGCGGAGCGCCAGCTCCCAATGGGAGCATCTCCCCGCCTTTGGCGTGGACCCCGTAGTGAATGAGGGGGCCGCCAACGAAACCGGTAATACGACGAGAACTGTAATCCTCGAAGGTTCCCAAGAGGCTGCTAGCCCAGGAACCGACGGGACGAAGAGGTTGATAGATGATGTGAACGTGTTCGTGGGGACGGACGGGTTCGGGAATGTATATCCGGGACCGCAGCTCCCGTACGGAGCCATACAGATCAGTCCGGACTGCGACGACAAGGACTATGACTGCGCCGCCGGATACAAGTATTCCAAACCGTACGTGCAAGGCTTCAGCCTCACCCACCTGAGCGGTACCGGAATCCCGGACCTCGGAGACTTTCTCTTCCTGCCCGGATTGAACGGCAAGCCCGAGTATTCCAAGCTCGACCACGGCAAGGAGCAAGCCCATCCGGGATACTACGGAATCACCCTGGACAGTGGAGTAAAGGCCGAAATGACCGCCGCGATGCATTCCGGGATATTCATGTTCACCTATCCGGTCAAGCACGGAGCTGTCCTGATGATCGACCTCGACCACACCCTGAAATGGGACTGCGAATGGTCTGAAGTCAGGTTGCTTGATGATCATACCGTCATCGGCAGCAAGGTGGTTGCAGGATGGAACCCAGGCAGGAAAGTTTTCTTCGCGGCCAGGTTCTCCGAGCCGATAAAGGATTTTACGATCCTGCAGGACGGCAAGCCGGTCATCTATGACACCAAGCGCTTCCGCAGCTCGCTCGAGGCATGGGGCCGCAAACTGCAGGTCCTCCTCCGCTTCGACGGCGACACTTCTCCTTATAATGACCGGAAGGAACTCGCAACAATGGTGAATGCCGCTGCTGAGGCCCATGCCACCCTCGGCACTGTAAGAGGGGGGACCGCGAACGGAGTGAGTGGTGGGGCAAAGCGAAGCGAAGCGTCCGAGGGTCAACCATTCCAGCTGGAAGTCAAGGTAGCAGTCTCAGGAGTCGGAACCGACGGAGCCCTCCTCAACCTCCGGGAACTTGACGGAAAAGACTTCCAGACAGTCCTGGCCGAAGCCGAATACGAATGGGAGAAAGCCCTGGGAATATATTCACTCGACTCCGGCGATGAAGTCCTCCGGCAGACCTTCTACACCAGCGTCTACCGCACCATGCTGCACCCGTTCGTATTCCAGGACACCGACGGCAGGTTCCGCGAACATGACGGCACCATCGGAAAGGCCGAAGGCTTCACCAACGTGACCACGTTCTCCTTCTGGGATACCTTCAGGGCCTTCGAACCACTTATGAACCTGGTCAACAGACCTCTGCAGGCCGATATCGCCAACTCCATGCTCGCCCACTTCGACAAGAGCGCCGAGCATATGCTTCCGTACTGGTCATTCTACGGCGGCGAGACCTGGTGCATGATCGGCTACCACTCCTGTTCCGTACTGGCGGACATGATCATGAAGGATGTGCCGGGCTTCGACTACGAACGCGCCTTCCAAGCGATGAAGACCACCGCCACCAATGCCCATTACGACTGTATCCCTGAATACACCTCCCTCGGCTACGTTCCTTTCGACCTGGAGAAGGAATCCGTTTCCAAGACCCTGGAATATGCCTACGACGACTGGTGCATCGCCCAGGTTGCTAAAAAGCTCGGCCATGAGGAGGACTATGAGTTCTTCATCAACAGGTCGATGAACTACAAGAACCTCATCGACCCTGAGACCGGATACATGCGCGGCAAGGACTCCAAGGGTGCATGGCGTACTCCTTTCGCCCCTATCGCCTACCAGGGCCCGGGCTCGGTCAACGGATGGGGTGACATCACCGAAGGATTCACGATGCAGTACACATGGAGCGTCTTCCATGATTTCGACGGCTATGTCAGCATTGCCGGAAGGAAGAGGCTCAAGGAATATCTGGACAACCTCTTCACCATCGAACTTCCGGAAGATATCCCTGGCGCCCACGACATCTGGGGACGCATCGGCGGCTACTGGCACGGCAATGAGCCTTGCCACCACGTCACCTACCTGTACGATTATTTCGGCGAACCGTGGAACTGCCAGAAATGGGTCAGGTACGTAGCGGAGAACTACTACGGCAATGAACCGGGCTCGCTGAGCGGCAACGACGACTGCGGCCAGATGAGTGCCTGGTACATATTCAACTGCCTCGGCTTCTATCCTTTCTGCCCTGCCGCCGACTGGTACTATGTAGGCTCTCCTTGCGTTCCGGCTATGTCGGTGACTCTATCCAACGGCAAGCAGGTCAAGATGACCACCAAGGGCTGGAGCAAGGATGCCGTCTATGTCAAGGCCGCCTGGCTCAACGGAAAACGCCTTTCAGAACCGGTTATCCGCTACGATGACATCAAGGACGGAGCCACACTCCACTTCGAGATGTCCCGGAAACCAGTTAAGAAAGCCTTCAAGTAATACACTGCATCCCATAAAAAAACCGGCCCCAAGAGGCCGGTTTTTTAGTTGCTTGACGGTTTATTGCCTTGTCAGGGTGAAACCGCCGGTATCCATCTTCTTGCCAGGGTTGGCCTGGTAGATGACGTTATAGGTAGTGTAAATGTCAGCTGCTTCCGGAGTGGCGTTCTTGGCCACGGCGCAGGTGATACCGATGATAGTCGTACCGTTGGAACCGTCTTTTCCAATCAGGAACTGCTTGTTTGGATAGTTGTAGTTGAGAACGTTGAGGTCGCTGTCAACGGTGAACCACAGCCACTGGTAGTTCTGGGTGGCACTTATCGGGATAGGAACGAAGTTCCAAGGACTACTCATGGCAGTCGAAGTCCAGACCGTACCGCACTCAGGGATGAAGCAGACGAAAGGATAGGTTGCGTTCCCGTTCGCTACAGGCTGAGCCTTACGCTCATCGAGGAAGAGGCCGAAGCGGGCGCTCTTCTCGGCATAATCGACATCGAGTACGGCATCAGCGACAGCGTCGAGGTACAAGCCCACGAGACCGAGATTATTGGTGTAGGTCTTGCCGTCGAAGTCGGTGAGGGTCTCGCCTACGAGCGGATCGGTGATGGTGACGTTGAAGGTGACATCAGCCGCAGCCGTAGTGACAGTCTTGTTGTTGGAGAAACGCTGGGTACGGAATGAGAATGTACCCTTGAAATCCTTCGGATCGAACTGGGTTACGGTAATTGAAGAACCAGTGCTGAGCGTAAGGGTAGCCTTACGGATCTTGCCGGTTTCGTTGGCAGTCCAGGTAGCGGCACCTCCCTCGAACTTGAGCCAGCCGCCGGTTCCGGCAGTCTTGCCTTCATCGGCTGCTGCGCCATAGAGTCCACGGAAGCCGGCCTTGTCGCTCTTCCACAGATCGACAGTTTCAGGCTCGGTAGGCATACGGACAGCGACCGTAACCTTGCAAGTAGCCTTGAGTCCGTTCTTGGACGTAGCAGTGATGACAGTCGAACCAAGGTCAACGCCTTTCACCTTTCCGGTCTCGTCGACAGAAGCGATCGAAGGATCGGCTGACGACCAGGTAACGGTCTTATAGGAAGCGTTGGAAGGACTGACTGTAGCAGTGAGGGTCTCATACTCATCGTAATAGACCGTCACTTCGGAAGGTTCGATGCTGATCTCGGTTTCTATGATAGGCTTGACGGTAACTTCGCAGGAAGCGGTCTGGCCGGCAGCGGTCTTCACCGTGATAACGCAGTTACCAGGAGCGACACCATACACGCGGCCCCAACCATCGACGGAAGCGACCTTCGTATCGGAAGAAGACCAGGTCTTGTATGTGCTGCTGGCATTGGAAGGACTGACGACGTTTTCGATGGCCACCCAGTCTCCTGGGTAGATCGACAGCGTAGTTGTATTGAGGGATATACCCGTCGCTTCGATGAAAGGTTCTACCTCATCCTTGCAAGAGGTGAAACAGGCAATAGCGAAAGCTATTCCAAGAATTGCGAATATCTTTTTCATTTTCATTGTCTTTTAAATCTACCTCTCCCAGTATGAGTTGGTCTGGAGTTCCTTGAGAGGAATCTCCCATTCCATATCCTCTACATTCCATGTGTAGTTGACCCAGTGGTTGCTGCCGGTACGTACGGCAGGCTCATTCCAACGTTTGTGGCAATAGTAGTTGAGGCCGTTCTCACCCCACATTTCGATCCTCCACTGGAGCTTGATCTGATCCATTGTGGAAAGGTTGCCCTTGTAGTTGTCGCAGGTCAGGGTAGGTGCACCGGCCTTCGTACGGGCAGCGAGAAGTTTGTTGAGGGTAGCCTTTGCATCAGCCTCCTTGCCGGCCATGTACTGTGCCTCCGCAAGCATGAGCAAAACCTCGGAAGTACGGTACAGGACGACGTCGGAACCAACCGAAGTATAGGAACGCTCGTCAGCGTTCTGGTGGATGGTTGCGCCGAACTTGAGGTTCGCATACTTAGGAAGGCTTGAAGGAGCGTGACCGCTGGTGGAGAACCAAGGGAACTCGGAAACTCCATGATCGGCGAAACGAGCCTTGCGGTAGTCGTTGTCATCCATCTTGTTATAGAGATCCTCGCTGATCTGGAAGATCGATCCAGTAGAGTTGCTAGGCTGGATGCTGTTCAGGAAGCTGTAAGGATAGAGGGACCCATCGTTGGTCCATCCGAACATTGCCTCTGGGTTGCAGGTCATGGAGAGGAATGCATTGTCGTCATTCTTCACATCCTTCTTGCCCTTGGTCCAATCTTCGTTGGCAGGAGTTGCGATATCGTCCAAGTACTTGGTGTCGACTCCGTAGTGAGCCTCATCGATGAGGTCAGGATACTTCGCAAGGATCCTCTGGCAAGCTGCAATGGTCTTATCGTAAGCACCATAGTCCAGGCAGGCACGTGCCAGGAAGTAATCGGACATGGTACGGTCGATACGCCAGTAGGTTGCCTGGTCGGTAGGGGTCACAACCACATAACCATCGGTAGCAGCGTTGGTTCCGGCGGCAAAATACTGACCGGCGGTCTCAAGTTCCTTGATGATCCACTCCCAGGTCTCCTGAGCTGTGCTAGGAGCAACAGGGGAGTTGTACTTGTACTCTGTGTAGATAGGCATACCCTGCTGCTCGCTTCCACCGTACTTGTAGGCTTTGCGGAAACGCTCCATCAACTGGAGGTAGCCGTAAGCACGGAGAGTCTTGGCCTGAGCTGCATACATCTTCACGGAAGGGAGGGCGGTAGGAGCCGTCGCGACCTCGTCGGTCAGGTAAGTAGCAGCCTTGTTGGCCTGTGCGATGATGTATGAAGAACTGAACCACCAGCCGTTGTTGGAAGCATTCTGATTATTCAGTTTCGGGTCGAAACGGTGGGAATAATAAGCAGCCCAACCGTCCGTAGTAGTTATACCGTTGTGGCCGAATATAACGTCTTCGCAACCGAGATCGCGGAAGAGGTTCATCGAGTACTCATTGGCATAATTGTTCGAGAAACCGCCGCTGAGGGTGGAATGTGCAAGGCAGATATAACTCTCAAGACCGGAACCGATCGCTTTGAGAGTCTCCTCGACCTTGGCTTCGTCCGAGCTTGACAGAAGTTCCCTTATCTGGTCGTCATTCAAACTGTTCGGGTTCGTGACATCGAGCATATCGGAACAAGACTGGAAGACCAGGAGGAAAGAAGCCGCGATTAAAGCGAAAATCTTAATCTTATTCATAGCGAGTCAATTCTTTAGAAGTTAATGTTAAGTCCGAGAGAGAAGGTTCTCATGTTAGGATAGACGTACTGACCAACCTCGAAACCACCAAGGATTGACATCGAAGGATCGACGCCCTTCTTTGCGGAGACGTAGAACAGGTTGTCCGCAGAAGCATAGACACGCAGGCTGCTGATATTGATCCTGTCGAGGAAAGCCTTAGGGAAGGTGTAACCGACGGAAATGTTCTTGCACTTAGCATATGATGCGCTGAAGAGAGACATATCCGTGTACTTCCAGGAACCGATGGTCGTACCATCATAGTAACCGTTGCTGTTCCACCACTGGATAGGGAAGTATGCGTCAGTATTGTTCTCGCCGTAGGTGTTGCCGATGAGGTCGGTTGAAGGCATTTCGGAAGTGACGGTGCAGTTGCCGCTCCTGTAGATACCATTACCATACTCGGTCGAGAAGAACTTACCGCCGATCTGGTATGCAAACTGTGCGGAAGCATCGAAGTTCTTGAAGCGGAAGTTGAATGTCAAACCACCGATCCAGTCTGGCGTGGCGCTGCCCATTTCATAAAGGGAAGCATCGTCGCTGACAAGAGTCTTGACATTGTCACCCTGCTTGTTGGAAGCGTAGCGTCCACCATGGTCGCCTTCGGTGACATCCTTCTCGGTGACACGGTGCCAGTACATAGGAAGACCGGACTCCTTGTCAACTCCTGCATACTTATAAAGATAGAGGTTGTACCAATCGCGTCCTTCTCCACGGAGATAACCGATGGTGACTGCGCCCGTACCTGAAGAGGAGAATGCTGCAACACCGGACTGCCAGCAACCCATTGGGATGTCAAGTCCTTCGTTGTTAGGAATATTCTCATCCGGAACATCGAGCAGGGTCGTCCTGTAATGGGTTCCGTTTGTGGTTACGTTGAAGGTAACATCCTTTGTGCGGATGAAATCGACGCTGAGTTCGAGCTCGAAACCACGGTTGCGGAGAACCGCAGCATTCTGCTGGAGAGAAGAACTGCCTGAACCTGCAAGGACTGAGAAGTCTGCGTTGTAGAAGCCGTTGAGGGTCTTGTGGTCATAGAAGTCAAGAGCTCCGGTGATGCGGTGGTTGAGGAAGCTGAAGTCGAGACCGAGGTCGAACTCCCTTGTCTTCTCCCAAGTGAGCTGCTCGTTGACAAGGCCGCCGCTGGTAAGCTTGTAACCGTCAGGGATACCGGTACCGTTGGTCGTCTGGACGTAGCTCTGTGCGCTGTAAGACCAAGTGTGGTTACCATAGGTTCCGATACCGTTCTGGTTACCGAGGATACCCCAGCTGGAACGGATCTTCAAGAGGTCGAGCCAGTTCCTGGTGGAAGCCATGAAGCCTTCCTTGGAGATAACCCAGCCTGCACCTACTGAACCGAAGAGTCCCCACTTGTCGTTGACGAACTTCGAAGAACCATCCTCACGGAGGGATCCGCTGAGATAGTACTTTTCAGCATAGTTGTAGTTGAGACGGCCGATATAGGATTCCATCCTGAGGAGATACTGGGTCCAGCCTGGGGAACCGCTAAGGGTTGTTCCTCCGTTGGTATAGCGGCCGATGAAGTTTCCTGCAGAAATCCAGTCAGGGATAAGCTCATATCCGGAGACGTAGAGCAGAGAATTGTAAGAGTCGTCATTCCACTCGTGACCGACCATGGCGTCGACGTGGTGATCACCGAAGTCGTGCGAGTAGTTGAGGAGCTGCTGGGTATTGAGGATGAAGCGGTTGGTGAGAGTCTTGTTCAAACCACCGTTGGTTCCTCCGTTGTATGTACCGGCTGCACGATACCTCGTATAGTCGGTGTTGTCGGAGTCGTAGCTGAAATTGACAAGGAAGTTGAGATCCTTGGTGAAGAGGACCTGTGCATATGAACGGCTGGTCCAGATGCTGCGGATAGTCTCGTTCTTGTTGTGTGCGAACTCGTTCATCACACCCTTGCCGAATGCATTACCTACTGTAGGGCCGAGAGGTGAATATGTCTCTGTGCTGTTGGTGATGTTCTCGAGCTTGTTGCCGTTGGCATCATAGACATAGTTGTGGTTCTCATCGAGCATGTAGATAGGGATGAGGTTGGAGGTACCGTTCACATAACGGAACACGTTACCACCTGCAGAACCAGGGTTACGACCGTAACGGGTAGCCATTTCATTGGTCTTCGTACGGGTGTAGCCGATGTTGGTTCCGATCTTGAGCCACTTCAGAGGATGTGCGTTGACGGCTGCACGTCCGGTATATCTGTTGAATGCAGATGTCGGAATATAGGATGGATCTTCGTTGAAACCGAGGGAAACGAAGTAGTTGAGCTTCTCGGTGCCGCCTCTGAGGGAAACGTTGTATTCCTGACGGAAAGCGTTCGAGAAGAGGCTGCTGTACTCGTTCTCCTTCTGGAGGAAGTACTTGGCCTCAGGATTGATCTTGCCATCAGGGTTCACAAGGTATGCTCCGATCATCGTAG